>Ga0209517_10007609_pt1 | contig 12920 bp, 12 predicted proteins | sample PeaSoiMetSII2010_FD_187695 | JGI IMG/M metagenome (GOLD analysis project Ga0209517, IMG submission 187695) | Peat soil microbial communities from Weissenstadt, Germany - SII-2010 (SPAdes) (version 2) | ecosystem: Environmental > Terrestrial > Soil > Wetlands > Peat | place: Germany...
GTCATCGAAATCCCGGGTGTGCTCCCCGTCGATGGTGATCAGCGCCAGGTGGCTCAGGTCCCGGCGCCGGGCCGCGTACGGGTCCGGGGCGGGAGGCGAGCTGGCCAGTTGCCGGCTCTGAGCCAGGGCCGCCGCCGAAAACTCCACTGGCGCTTCCAGGCGGTGCAATTCCAGGTCTTCATCTTCATGAAAGACCCCCAGGCGCACCAGCAGCCGAAAAGGAGCCGCACCGGCGCTCAGGCCGGCCTGGTCCAGATAAGCCTTGCCCTGGTCATAGTCCGGGGCCTCCGCGCCACTAACCGCCATCCGGCGCAGCAAGGCCACCACCTCTTCCCGCCAGTGAGATTGCCGGGTAAGCTCCCGCCCCTCCCAGACCGCCTGCAGCCAGGCCCCCACCTCCGCCAGTTGCCCCCGCCGGGCCGCTTCCCGTTCCTGCTGCTGCCGCAGTTGGGCTACCAGCTCCGGCGGGTTGGCCTCGACCTGCTCGTCCCTGAGCTTGAAGAGGAGCCGATCTTCCCGCAGCCTTCTACCGGTGGCTGCCACTTCATCCGGGGAGGCGCGGCCGAACCACAGCTCGGCCAACTCCGTCACGGTGGCGGCATGGTTCTCCGGGGCCAGCAGCTCCCAAAGCTCCTCCAGATTAATGGCGGCCTTCAGGACTTCCCGCCTCCCGGCGGTCTCCTCCAGACGCTTCAACAAATCCTGGCGGATTAATCGGTTCAGGGGCAGAGAGGGGCCGGCGTGCAAGAGACGCTTGGGAGGCAGGGTAAATTCCCGGCCGTTCTGGCTCAGGACATGCAGGCGCTCCCCTTTGAGCTCCAAGACCACGCCGCAAAGGATGCGCTTTTCCTCGAAAAATTCCACGATGCTGCCGGGTTCCATGTGGGGCAAAATTACCAGAATCCCCGGAAATGTCAACGAAGAGGGTTTTTGCTCTTGGGCGTAAAAATTATCCGATCTGGTTCCCAAGTTTAACTTGGGAACCAGATCGGACCAGGGTCTGGTTAGGGAATTAGACGATTATCCCTGGTTGGGGCGGGGATGGGTGGAAGGGGCGGAGAATATGTAGCGCCGCCGCCCCCGGCGGCGCCTGCATAAAGGCTAGAACCGCCGGGGGCGGCGGTTCTACATGAACTGCGTCCGCCTTTTAGGGGCCAGGATTACACCCCCTCACCATCTATAAAACTCCTGATACCGGTTCAAAACCTCAGCCCCCTGCGGCTGCAACCACACCATATTCTCCAGGCGCACCCCACCCCAATCCGCCAGGTAGATGCCCGGCTCCACGGTTAAGACGCTGCCGGACTTGAGTAAGCTGCGGCGCTCCGGGTTCGGGTTCAGGGAGGGGTTTTCATGCACCCCCAGGCCCACCCCGTGACCCAGGGAATGGCCGAAGGCCTCGCCGTAGCCCGCCGCGGCGATCACCTCCCGGGCCAGGGCGTCTCCCGCCAGGCTGTCCATCCCGGCCCGGAGCCCCGTCTCCGCCCGGGCCTGGGCCTGGCGCACCAGGGTGTAAATCTCTCGGAACCGTTCATCCGCAGGTCCCAGGAGATAAGTACGGGTGATATCCGCGCAGTAGCCGTGCAGCCGGGCGCCCATATCGATGATGATGGGTTCCCCGGCCTCGATGACCCGGTCCCCCGGCTGGTGGTGGGGGCAGGCGCTGTTGGTCCCCGCGGCCACGATGGGTGGAAAGGCCAGGGCCTCCGCCCCCCCCTCCCGCAGACCCTTTTCAATCTCCCAGGCCACCTGGCGCTCTGTCTTCCCCGGGGCCAGCCCCGCGGCCACCCGGCGCAGGACCAACTCGCTCAGTTCCAGAGCCCGGCGCATAGCCGCCAATTCATCCGGCGACTTGGTTTCCCGCAGCTCTTCCACCAAATCTTCCAGGGGCTCCCACTCCACCCGAAGGCCCTGCGCGGCCGCGGCGGCGCTCAGCCGCTGATACTGCCGGTAGCTCAGGTGGGCCGCCTCGAAGCCCAGGCGGCGCACCCCCAACTCCTTAAGGAGCTCTACCAGGTGGTCCCCCAGGTTTTGCCGGTAAATCTCAATCCGAAAGGCCGCGGCTTCCCGCTGGGCCCAAATTTGGTAGCGGCAATCGGTGATGAGCAACCCCGCGGCCTGGGTGATGAGGAGCAATCCCCAATCGGGATCCTCCCCGCTGAAGCCGCTGAGATAACGGCGGTTCTCCGGGCCGCAGACCAGGAGGGCGTCCACCTCGTGGGACGTCATCAGGTTTCTCAGGGCCGAGAGCCGCGAGCTTACGGAAGTAGTAGGCATTCCTGCATTCTGGGAAAAACCCGGTTGAAAATCAAGGGAAAAGCTCTTTTTTAAGGGGAGCGCGCTCCCGAAAATGCCCCGGCGGGACGCCTATGGCGCCCGCACTTGGTAGCCTGGGCCTCTGGCCCGTGTGAACTACACTCACTAATTAACTTTACCCAGGCGGGACGCCTAGGCTACCTGTATTTGGCAGCCTGGGCCTCCGGCCTGGGCAGCCTGCCGGCATCCTTACCCGGTCCGGTTCCGGCGTCTGGGCTATTGACAACCCGGAGATTTCAAATTAACCTAGCAGGAGTTAAATCCTGATCCTGAGCAGGGTCTTGCCCCCGCCCCAGGTGGGGACGCCTTCATTTCTCTTTATTCCGGGACACGTGGTTTGATCAAGCTGGTAGCCTTTGATTGCGATGGGGTCTTGTTCGACTCCCGGCAGGCCAACATCGCCTTTTATAATACCATTCTGGCCCGTTTTGAGCGCCCGCGCTTAAGCTCCCAGGCCGAGGATTATGTCCACAGCCATACCGTCCAGGAATCCCTGGCGTATCTCTTCCAGGGCTATCCCCGCCTGGAGGCGGTCTTGGAGTTTGCCCGCAATTTCGATTACCGGCCCTTTATCCCGATGATGGTGGAAGAACCGCACCTCCGGGAATTCCTGGATTTTTTGCGCCCCGCCTGTTTCACCGCCCTGGCCACCAATCGCACCACCACTACCCAGGCGGTGCTTAGCTATCACGGCTTGACGGAGGGTTTTGACCTGGTGGTTTCGGCCCAGGACGTCTCCCGCCCCAAGCCAGATCCGGAATCCTTTACACGCATCCTGGGCCACTTCGGTCTTCAGGCCAGGGAGGCCATCTATATCGGGGACTCTGAGGTGGACCAGGACTTTGCCGCCAATGCCGGGGTGCCCCTGGTGGCCTACCGCAACCCCCGTCTCCAGGCGGCCCATCATCTCGAGTCCTTCGCGGCCGCACCGGCCCTGATCCGGAGACTCAACCGGGTCACATCCCCTTTATAAGGAGTCCACCGTGCAGAAATATCAGTGCCAGATTTGCGGTTATGTTTACGATCCCGCCGTGGGTGACCCGGACAACGGCGTCCCTGCCGGCACTCCCTTTGCAAAACTGCCCCCGGAGTGGGTCTGCCCCGTGTGCGGCGCCCCCCAGGATCAATTCAGCCCCATGGATTAACGGATCCGGGCGCGGCCCGGAGCCGCTGGCCCCATTACCATTATTTTAAGGAAAATAGAAACATTGTTCGCCAAACTTTCGCAATCCGCCCCGCGCCCGCGTCCCGCGGAGAAATCCATCTTCCGCGAGTATGGCGAGGCCTTGGGCATCGCCATTATCCTGGCCCTGATCATCCGGGCCTTTCTTTTCGAGGCCTTTTCCATTCCCTCCGGGTCCATGGAGAACACCCTGCTGATCGGGGACTACCTCCTGGTAAACAGATTAAGCTACGGCGTCCGCAATCCCTTCACCAACCGGGTAGTGGTCCCCCTGGGCGCCCCCCAGCGGGGCGACGTGGTGGTCTTCATCTTCACCCTGGATCCCAGCAAAGATTATATCAATCAACCGCCCACCAGTATGTACCGCGATAACCCGGCCTATATCGAACCCAAAGACTATATCAAGCGGGTCATCGGCCTGCCCGGGGATAAGGTCCAGGTGATCAATAAAAAAGTTTTCATTAACGACCAGGAATTCAAGATACCCCAGGCAATCTTCAAAGACAGCAACGGACATGAAGAATTTATCCCGGCCGATCAGGCGCCCCGGGATAATTACGGCCCGGTGGTGGTCCCGCCGCACTGCTATTTTTGCATGGGCGATAACCGGGACCGCAGCTTCGACAGCCGTTTTTGGGGTTTCGTGAACCTGGACGCCATCAAGGGGAAAGCCACCATCATCTATTTCTCCTGGAAGGGGCCTCCCGGGGAGCCAAAATTCCTCTTAAGCTTACTGGGGGGACTGAATGGGCTGATCCACCACCTTTCCTGGGACACCAGCCAATTCCAGGTGCGCTGGGAGCGGATTGGAAAAATCATCCACTAAGAGGCGATTTAAGTTTCGAGTTTCGAGTTTTGAGTTTTCTTTGCAATCTCGTTCCCAAGTTTAACTTGGGAACGAGATCACCCGCGATAAGGCGCACCGATTAACCGGTATCGGTTCGATAATGTTTGCCATTCCAACCCAGAGATGCAAATACCGAAAAGCGCAACCCCCAAACCGCAAGCTCCTGATCCTTTTCCTGGCCCTGGCGCTGGCCGCCTGGGGTTGCCGCCCTTCCCGGCAGGCTCCCGTCGTCATCTTTTGCTCCCCGGATTCGCCGCGGATGCGCCAGGCCATTGCGAGCCTGGAAGAAAACCTGCAGGACCTTCCCCTGAAAGTGATGTGCGCCCCGGACTCCGACCGGGAAATCCGGGAGCAACTGGAGCGGGCGCGGCAGCTCCGGCCCCGGCTGCTGGTGGTCCTGGGCACCCCGGCCCTGCTGCAGGTGGCCCCGGTGGAGAAGAGCACCCCGGTGGTCTTCGCCCTGGTGGCCAATCCCTATTTCACCAAGGCCGCCTATGCGGCGGCGCATCCCGAGAATCATCAGGAGAACGTCACCGGCATCGCCTCGCCGCCTCCCCTGGAAGCAGCCTTGAAAGAGGGCTCCGGCCTTTTGGGGGGCGCCCCCTGGGGTCTGTTGTACGATCCCACCGACGGGGTGGCCGCGGACCTGGCCCGGGAATTTGGCCAATTAGCTCCCGGGTTGGGGATCAAACCCTTGATCGAGGAGAGCCGCGCCGCGGCCACGGATCGCCCCCAACTGGAACGCCTCCTGGCCCGGGGCGCCCGGGTGATCTATCTCCCTCCCGCGGCCAGCGCCGCCCGTTACGCCCCCTTGCTGCTGGACTGGGGCCGCCGCCTCAAGGTCATGGTGGTGAGCGGCTATCCCGAAGGATCGCACCGGGGGGCATTATTGTGGCTGGCCCTGGACTACCACCGCCTGGGGGCGGAGGCCGCCGCCCTGGCCCGGCGGGTCCTCCGGGGCGAGTCCCCCCAGAGCATTCCCATTGCCCAAATGACGCCCATAACCATGGAAGTGGATGAGGACCTGCTGCGCCGCTGGAGCGGCTATCCACCCCCTCGCCCGGTTCCCTGAGAGGGATCTTGCGGATCTCTCCCAAATCTGCCCAAATCTGGTTCCCAAGTTAAACTTGGGAACCAGATTTGGAAACCAGATTTTAGAACACGACATCAATCCAAGCGCCTCCCCCGCGGTGCGCGGGAAGCGCAAAATCGGCAGGAGGAACCCGTGACCCCATCCCCCAAGTTCGCGCCGGCGGCCTGGCAGCCGGGAATCGAAATGGTGCAGGAAACCCTGGATAATGGCCTCACCCTCCTGGTCTTGCCCGACCGGAGTCTCCCCATCGTCTCCCTGCAACTCCACTATCAGGTGGGCTCCCGAAACGAATTGCCGGGAATCACCGGCATCTCCCACCTCTTCGAGCACCTGATGTTTCGGGGCACCGAGACCCGGGGACCCGAAGAGTTCTCCCGCATCCTCCAGTCCAGGGGCGGCGAGATCAATGCCTTCACCACCCGGGATCACACCTCATACTTCGAAAACCTGCCCTCCGAGCACCTGGAGTTGGGGCTCGAGCTGGAGGCCGATCGCCTGTTGCACCTGAAGCTGGATAACGACACCTTTGCCCCGGAGTTGCAGGTAGTGATCAGCGAGCGCAAACTGCGGAGCGTGGACAGTCCCCTGGGCCTGGTGGAGGAGGAGCTGTTCGCCGCCGCCTACACCCAGCACCCCTACCAGTGGCCGGTGATCGGCTGGGACCAGGATTTGCGCCACCTGAGCCTCAAGGATTGCCTGGCCTACTACCGCAGCCACTACCACCCGGGCAAGCTGACGGTGGTCATCGCCGGCGACGCTGACCCCGGCCAGGCCCGGGACCTGGTGGCCCGCCACTTCGGGGCTATCCCCAACCCCGGGGCGCCGGCGACCCACCCCTTCAGCGAGCCGCCCCAGCGGGGCGAACGCCGCGCCGTGGTCAAGAAGGTCTCCCAGGTGGAGGCCCTGCTGGCGGGCTACCATGTGGTGGACATGGGGCATCCGGACTATTATCCCTTGCAGCTCTTGGCCACCATCCTCACCGGCGGCAGGGCCTCCAGGTTTCACCAGGAGTTTGTGCGCCCCGGCAAGGCCGCCTCCCTGGAAGTGGAGCTGGCCCCCCTGCCCTTTTCGGCCCAGGACCCCGACCTCCTGGTGGTGGTGGCGGTGGCTGCTCCGGGCTCCCCCCTGGCGGCCCTGGAAGAGGAAGTCTGGCAGTCCCTGGAGCGTCTGCGCCGGGACGGAGTGGAATCCCTGGAGTTGGCCCGGGCCAAAAAATTGCTGCGGTCCCAGATGGTTAAAAGCCTGGCTCACAACTTCTTCCGGGGCCTGCTGGCGGGGCTCTTTCACCTGAAGACCGGCGACGCCTCCCGGGCCAACCGCATCCTGGCCTCCTTCGAGGCGGTCAGCGAGGCGGACATCCTCCGCGTCGCCCAGACCTACCTGCGCCCCGACAACCGCACCGTGGTCACCCTGCAGCCGGTCTCCCCGGAAGAGAGCGCCTCTTTGGGGCCGTTGGCGTGAGCCAAAAGAGATAAAATGGGAAATTATATCCCCGAAATGCACCAGGGGTTCACTGCTCACTGCTTACTGCTCACTGCTTACTAAAAGGACCTTAATATGCCAAACTATATCCCCGAAATCCACCAGGCTACCCTGCCCAATGGCATGAACCTCCTGGGGGTGGAGTACGCCCGGGCGCCCTGGCTGAGTCTCACTTTCATGGCCAAGCGGGGCTCCGAGACCGACCCGCCGGGCAAGGCCGGGGTGGCCGACTGGGCCGCGGAACTCCTCACCCTGGGATCTGCCGGCCGCAGCCAGTTGCAACTGGCCCAGGATATTGAAGCCCGAGGAGCGAGCCTCTCGGGCCGCTCCGGCTTTGACGCCACCCTGATCTCTCTCGAGGGCCTGGCCGAGGATTTTGAGGAACATCTGGCCACCCTGGCGGAGATCGTCCAGACCCCGGCCTTTCCGGAGGATGAGTTCCTGCTGATCCGGGAGCGCCGCCGCGCCGAGCTGGTGCAACAGTTGCAAGACCCCCGGGAGATGGCCAGTCTGCGTTACCTGCGCCTGTTCTTCGGCGATTCCCCTTACGGCCACCCGGCGCCGGGCGACCTGAGGACCCTGGACGCCCTCTCCCTCGCTGATCTGCAAGGCTTTTATCAGCGGGAGTTCACTCCCGGGACCTCCACCCTGGTGGCGGTGGGCATGGTGGAGTTCCCCACCCTGGTTCGGGAAGCCGGGCGCCTCTGGGGGAACTTTCGCGGCGGCGGCCCCGCCAGCCCGGCCTTCACTGCGCCGCCTGATAAGGTCTGCTCCCCCGGCATCTATCTCCTGGACCGCCCCGATTTGACCCAAAGTGAGATTCGGGTTGGTCACCTGGGGCTGCCCCGTTCCCACCCGGATTACTTCCCCCTGAAGCTGGTGAACTACATCCTGGGGGAGGGCGGCTTCTCCTCCCGCCTCATGACCCGCATCCGCTCGGATCTGGGTTTCACCTACGGCATCCGCAGCAGCTTCTCCTTTCGCCGGGCCCCGGGTCCCTTTATCATCTCCACCTTCACCCCGGCGGCCAACACCGCCGCGGTGGTGCAGGAAATCGGCCGGGTGGTCCGGGACCTAAGGCAACAGGGGCTCACTTCCCAGGAACTGGAGGAGGCCCAGAGTTATTACGTGGGCCATTTCCCCCTGGGCCTGGAGAACCCCGGGGGCATCAGCCGCCTGCTGCTGTCCATCGATCTCTTCGACCTGGGCCGGGATTACCTGCAGGGTTATTGTGAGCAAATTCGCGGCGTTTCCCTGAAGACCGCGGCCCAGTCGGCGCAGGAGCATCTGCACCCCGAGTCCCTGGTCATCCTGGTGATGGGGCCGGCGGCCCGCTACGCCGAGGCCTTGCAGGAACTGGGAGCGGTGCAATTCCTGGAGGCCTCTTAGGCTCCAATTTTTTAGTTGACAAATGTCTTTCGATGTTATGAGATAGGATTGATTTTGTGAAAAAAAGAATAAGCCCTGAGGGGACCATTACGAGAGGGAGGAGAGGTTCATGTCCGAAACCCCGCTGTTGGATCAACTCGAAACCGGACCTTGGCCCAGCTTCGTCAAGGACCTGAAGCGGGTGGCCGCCAGAAAGCCGGCAACCCGGGACTTACTGCGCCAGTTGGAGCGCTCCTATAAAGACAAGATCACCCATTGGAAGCACGGCGGTATCGTGGGCGTCCTGGGTTACGGCTCCGGCATCATCGGCCGTTACTCCGACCTGCCGGACGAATTCCCCGGTGTGGCGCACTTCCATACCATTCGGATCAACCAGCCCTCAGGCTGGTTCTACACCACCCAGGCCCTGCGGGAGCTCTGCGCCATCTGGGACGAGCACGGCTCCGGCGCCCTGAACGTGCACGGCTCCACCGGCGACCTGGTCTTCCTGGGCACCACCACCGATGAGCTGGAGCCCACTTTTGCGGCCCTAACCGCCAAGGGCTGGGACCTGGGGGGCTCCGGCTCCGCCATGCGTACCCCCAGTTGCTGCGTGGGCGAGGCACGGTGCGAATACTCCTGCTATGATACCATGGACCTGTGCTACCAGGTTACCCAGAACTTCCAGTTCGATATGCACCGCCCCTCCTTCCCCTATAAGTTCAAGATCAAATGCTCCGGCTGCCCCAACGACTGCGTGGCCGCGGTGGCCCGGGCCGATATGAGCGTCATCGGCGTCTGGAAGGACGACATCCGCATCGATCAGGCTGCCGTGGCGGCCTATGCGGCCGGCGAACTGAAACCCCGGGCCGGCGGCACCCCTTATGCCAAGCTGGATATCAAGGCCGACGTCACCGACCTATGCCCGACTATCTGCATGAAATATGACGGCAAGAAGCTGGCCATTGACAACAAGAACTGCAACCATTGCATGCACTGCATCAGCCTGATGCCTCAGGCCTTGCGGATCGGCACCGAAACCGGCGCCAGCCTGCTCCTGGGCTCCCACGCCCCCATCCTGGAAGGCGCCCAGATGAGCTGGGTTATCGTGCCCTTCATGCCCATGGAGGCGCCCTATGCCGAATTCATGGCGCTGGTGGGCAATATCCATGAATGGTGGTCGGAACATGGCAAGAACCGGGAGCGCACCGGTGAATTGATGCTGCGCCTGGGGATGCGGAATTTCTTCCAGTCCGTGGGCCTGGAACCACCCCCGCAGACCGTCCGGACCCCCCGGGCCAACCCCTTCTTCTTCTGGCATGCGGAAGATTTCGAGGCCGAGGACAAGGGCCGCAAATACATCAAGCTTTAAGGTCATCGCTCGTTCGAGTCCCTTAGCTGACTCAGGGGCGATTAGATAAGGAGGAATTAAGACAATGGCTGAGCGTATTACTGATATTGGACCGCCGAAATTTGACAAGTTCTTGCCTCCCGTTATCAAAGAAAACTACGGCAAGTGGAAATATCACGAGATCCTGGAACCGGGGGTGCTGGTGCACGTATCCGAGTCCGGGGCCAAGGTCTTCTCCGTCCGGGCTGGGTCTCCCCGGCTCGTAACCACCGACTTCGTCAAAGAACTGTGCGACGTTGCCGACAAATTCTGCGACGGTTACCTGCGCTTCACCAGCCGGAACAACGTCGAGTTTCTCCTCACCGATCAGAGCAAGATCGCCGGCGTCAAGGACGCTTGCAAAAAGATGGGCGTGCCCATCGGCGCCACCGGCCACTCGGTGAGCAACATCGTCCACACCCAGGGCTGGGTCCATTGCCATACCCCGGCCATCGACGCCTCGGGCATCGTCAAGGCGGTGATGGATGATCTGTTCGAATATTTCGGGAGCCACAAGCTGCCGGCCCAGGTGCGCATCGCCCTGGCCTGCTGCCTTAACATGTGCGGCGCGGTGCACTGCTCCGACATCGCCATCCTGGGCATTCACCGTACCCCGCCCAAGGTGAATCACGACAGGCTGCGCCACCTGTGCGAAATTCCCACCACCATCGCGGCCTGTCCCACCGGCGCCATCCGGCCCCATCCGGACAAGACCTTGAAGAGCGTGGTCATCAACGAAGAGCGCTGCATGTACTGCGGCAACTGCTACACCATGTGCCCGGCCTTGCCGGTGTTCGACGCCCAGAAAGGCGGCGTCGCCCTGCTGGTGGGCGGCAAGGTCTCCAACTCCAAGACCCCGCCCATGTTCTCCAAACTGGCGGTGCCCTATCTGCCCAACAACCCGCCCCGCTGGCCGGAAGTGGTGCAGGCGGTCCGCAAGATCATCAACAAGTACGCCGAAGGCGCCAACAAGTGGGAACGCGTCGGCGAATGGGTGGAGCGCATCGGTTGGGAGAAGTTCTTCGAGGTATGCGACATTCCCTTCACCTTCCAGCACATCGACGACTACCGTTGGGCTTATGATACCTATCGGACGTCGATGCATTTTAAATTCTAGGCAGGTGGGATAAATGGCACTATCCAAAGCAGAGCTGGTGGAATTCATCTACGACCTGGTCAAAACGGCCCAGGGCAAGAAACAGCTCAAGGCCATGGACCTGCAGAAGGCCGTGCTCAAAGCGCATCCTGACCAGGACAAGACCATGGTGAAGTTCGCCATCAAGGACCTGATCGACAACGCTCGCTGCGTTTACACTTACTTCGGCGGGAGCTTCATCGAGATCCCCCACGAAGAAGGCGCGGCCAAGAGAAGTTGATGGACTGCCCCCGCCTGTTGCTGGCTGCCCTTCGGGGTGGGGCGGGCAAAACCACCTTGACCTTGGGGCTCCTGGCCGCCTGGCGCGACCAGGGACGGCGATTGGTGCCCTTCAAGAAGGGTCCCGACTACATTGACCCGGCCTGGCACGCCCTGGCCGCCGGCTGCCCCAGCCACAATCTGGACCCCTTCCTCATGGAGGGGGACCAGATTATGGCCATGGTGGTCCAACACGCCGCCCAGGCAGACGCCCTCCTCATCGAAGGCAACCGCGGTCTTTACGACGGCCTGGATGCCCAGGGGACTTATAGCACTGCCGAACTGGCCAAATTTCTGGCCACTCCGGTGGTGCTGGTGGTGGACTGCACCATGACCACCCGCACCGCCGCCGCCCTGGTGCTGGGTTGCCAGCACTTCGACCCCCAGGTGCCCCTCCGCGGCGTGATTCTCAACCAGGTGGCCAGGCCGCGCCATGAAGAGATGCTGCGGAGCACCATTCAACGCTACTGCGGCCTCCCGGTGCTGGGGGCCATTCCCCGTCTCAAGTGTGAAGTCTTTCCGGAACGGCACATGGGCCTGGTGCCCCCGCAAGAGCACGCCACTGCCATCAAGGCCATCCGCACCGCCCGGGACCTGGCCCACCGTTACCTGGATCTGGAGGGCCTCTGGCGCCTGGCGGCCCAGGCGCCGCCGCTGCCGCGCCCTGGCCTCTCCCTCTCTCCCGGGGCCAGCCCGGGAACCTCGGTAACCCTCGGGGTAATCCGGGACTCCGCCTTTCAATTTTACTATCCGGAAAACCTGGAGGCCCTGGAGCGTCAAGGCGCCAAACTGGTGGAGATCAGCGCCCTGGACGATCCCTTCCTGCCTCCCCAACTCGACGGCCTCTATATCGGCGGCGGCTTTCCCGAGACCCACGCCCGGAGTCTGGCCGATAACCTCAGTTTCCGCCACGCGGTCAAGGCTGCGGCCCTGGCCGGCCTTCCCATCTATGCCGAATGCGGCGGCCTCATGTATTTAGGGGAGAACCTCCAGGTCCAGGGAGAAAGATTTCCCATGGTGGGGCTCTTCCCCTACGACTTTGTCATGGAAAAAAGACCCCAGGGTCACGGTTACACCACCCTGGAAGTGGTCCGGGAAAACCCCTTCTTCCCCGTGGGGGCCCGGCTCCGGGGCCATGAGTTCCACTACTCCCAAATCTCCCCGGAACCGGCAGCCGGGGCCGCCATGGCCTTCCGGCTCACCCGGGGCACCGGCATGGGGGGGCAGCGGGAAGGTCTCATCCTGCACAACGTCCTGGCCACTTACACCCACCTCCACGCCTTGGGATCGCCCCAATGGGCCCCAGGCCTGGTGCGGCGCGCCCGGGAGTATCAGCGGCAAGCCCTCGCCCTGGCAGGCGTTCCCGCCCGCCCGGCTTCTCTGGACCGGGAGCGGCGCGTCTCCTCAGCGCGCTAACCCGCGGTAAGAACAGCCAGCTCCCCCCGGATAGTTCCCAAGCTACCATCAAAAGTTGAAGAATCTTTTGTAGGGGCGCACCCATGTGTGCGCCCACCATAAGGCGGACACGCAGGTCCGCCCCCACATAAAACAAACCGGTTGACGGCGGCTTGGTATAACGCGGCCATTCGGAAGAGCGGCCCGTTACTAAAGGCAATGAGGTGAGGTTTAATGGCTGTTCGCGTGGAAGTCGACCCGAATAAGTGCAGAAATGACGGAGGGGCGGAGCGGGCCCGCCGTGTCGGCGGCCATAGGCCGCCCTATAAGACTTAAGCGACAAGATAATACGAGGCCATTGCTGGTCATTCTGAGGGAGCCGGAGGCGACCGAAGAATCTCTAAATACGAGATGCTTCGCGGCGCTCAGCAG
>Ga0209517_10007610_pt1 | contig 12919 bp, 9 predicted proteins | sample PeaSoiMetSII2010_FD_187695 | JGI IMG/M metagenome (GOLD analysis project Ga0209517, IMG submission 187695) | Peat soil microbial communities from Weissenstadt, Germany - SII-2010 (SPAdes) (version 2) | ecosystem: Environmental > Terrestrial > Soil > Wetlands > Peat | place: Germany: Weissenstadt...
CCGGACGCCGCCCGCCCCTATCGCGTCTGGGGATATCCGGTGGTTCCGGCGTTGTTTGTGCTGGCGTCGGCAGCACTTCTCTACTACACGTTTAGCGACAATCTGAAGAGTTCGGCCGCCGGATGCCTGGCCATCCTAGCGGGCGTTCCGGTGTTCTATTTCTTTGCCCGGCGCCGGGCGGTACCGAAGTAAGGGACCCAAAGTAATCGCTCAGAAAACTGGGCCGAATACCATAGTGTTACCAAAGGACACGCGCAAGGGACACGTTTACCCCCTGTCCAATCTCCCCTAAGGTTAATACTCCAGCACCCGAGCGCTTTCTCCCCGGCTTCGGGTTCACTTTTGGAGTCATTGGATGCCTAGGTACGATCGCGGTTTTCAACTCGGCTTGCTGCCTGAAAGAAAGTGGAACTGGCGAACGTTTGCAGCGAGCTATGGGATTCTGGTGTGCCTGATCCTGCTCATGATTGTCATCGGGATCATGACCTCCGATACGCTAATCCCGATCGTGAGTTATCACGTCACCGAACTGGTCCCGATGCCCGCGATGCGCCCGGAGCCACCGCCGCCGCCGAAGCCGCTGCCGGTGCATGCCAAGTTGCTGCCGCCGGAGCCGGTGTTTCAGACGCCAAAACTGATTGTCCCACGCGAAATGCGCGCGCCCAAGCCGCAGCCGCAGGAAATTGAGCCGCCCAAGGTGGCGCTGAATAACTTCGCTCCGGCGGTGCTGAAGCAGACCAGCGGAGCCCGTCCGGTGCTGATTCATACCGGGGACTTCGCGGCAGGAAGTTCGGTTGTGCCCACGGTGAATGCTCCGATCGAGAAAGTACAGACCGGCGGGTTCGGCGACCCGAATGGGCTGAAACCGAGCGCCAACAGCAAACCGAACGGCAAGCTGATCGCAGCCGTGGCGGGCGGCTTCGACATGCCGGTTGGACAGGGACAAGGGAACGGCTCGGGCGGCGCCAAAGGTATTAAAGGAACCGTGGCAAGTGCCGATTTTGGTAATGGGGTTGCCACTGGAGGACAAGGCGACGGACGCAGAAGCGGCCGCGGCAGTGTGCAGACCTCGGGCTTTGGCGCGCAGGAAATCGCGCAGAACACGCCCCACATTCAGCGCGTGGAGAGCGGTCCTCCGGCGACATCGGTCGAGATCACGTACAAGCCCAATCCGGTTTATACCGATGATGCTAGAAATCTGAAACTGGAAGGCGAAGTTCTGCTCGAAGTGGCGTTCTTGGCGAACGGGCAGTTGCACGTGAATCGCGTGATCCGTGGTCTCGGCCATGGACTGGATGAAGCGGCCATTGCCGCCGCCAACAAAATACGCTTCAAGCCGGCCATGCAAAACGGGCAGGCCATGGATTCGACAGCAATTGTGCACGTGGTATTTCAACTGGCGTACTGAGTACTTTGGAGATGAGAGTCATGCGAACTATGAAGTGGATGGTATTGGCACTGCTGGCGGTTACGACCATGGCAGTGGCCCAGCAGCCGGCGTCCGCGCCGCAGAACCAACCCGCGGTCTCGACGACGCAACCGGGACAGGCGCAGTCCGCTCCGGCTCCAACGAACTTGGCGCCGCCGACCACCATGGATCAGGTAGTCGACCGCGTGGTCATGCGGGAGAAAGACCTGATCAAGTTTCTGTCGCCGCGCACTCCCATCGTGGAGACTTATCTCCAGAACCTGACGCAGGATCCGCAGCTGGGTCCGATTCCGCAGGACGATCATTACTTCCTGGGACGCATGGACTTGAGCGACTCGATCGATCGCAGCGACTACCTTTCCGACAAAGGTAAAGATAAAGATGAAGGCATGGAGAAGCATCTTCTGGGCGGGATCGCGAAGAAGTTCAAGTTCCAGTACCAGCCCCTGGGCTTTTCCTGGATGATCTTCGCCGACCGCAACGACTTTGACCGGCAGCACTACGATTTTCACTACGCGCGGCGCGAGTTCCTGGGCGACGTCCGCTGCCTGGTGTTCGACCTGACGCCGAAAAAAGATGCTGGACGCGGACGCTTCCTCGGCCGCATCTGGGTTGAGGATCAGGACTTCAACATCGTGCGGCTGAACGGCACTTACGCGCATCCTTCGCGCAACAATTACTACTTCCACATGGACAGCTGGCGGTTGAATCTGGTTCCGGGCTATTGGGTGCCGGCTTACATCTACAGCGAGGAAGGCGACTTCACAGCGGGAGCCAAGAACAAGATCGCGTTCAAAGCGCAGACTCGCATGTGGGGATACAACCTGAAGACGTCAACCGCGAACGACGAACTTACCAACATCCGGGTGGACAGCGTAAAGGATGACACGCCTACCGCCCAGGATGCTTCGCCGCTGGCGGCCGAGCGCGAATGGCAACAGCAGGCGGAAGACAACGTCCTCGAACGGCTGGAACGCGCCGGGCTATTGGCGCCGGAAGGCGACGTGGATAAGATCCTGCAAACCGTGGTCAACAACCTGGAGATCACCAACAACATCGAATTGCCGCGGCCGGTCCGGACGCGGGTGCTGACCACTTCTCCGCTGGAAACCTTCAGCGTCGGAAACACGATTGTGGTAAGCCGCGGGTTGATCGACGTGCTTCCTGATGAGGGCAGCCTGGCCATGGTGCTCTCGCACGAACTGGCGCACATTGTTCTGGGACACAACTTGGGCAGCCAGTATGCGTTCAACGACCGCATGCTGTTTTCAGACGAAGGGACATACCAGAATCTGGGATTCAAACACATTCCCGAAGAGGAAGCGGCAGCCGACAAGAAAGCCATCGAAATGCTGAAGGGATCGCCCTACGCGCAGAAACTGGAAACTGCCGGACTCTTCATCAAGGCTCTGCAGGCCCGCGCTCCGCAATTGGGCGCTCTGCTGCAAGCTCACCTCGGCAACAACATCGCCGAGAACGGCACCGTAACCCGTATGGCGCAGTTGGGCCAGTCGGCTCCAGCGCTCGATTGGAACAAGCTGGACCAGATCGCCGCCTTGCCTCTCGGCGGCCGAGTCAAGTTGAACCCGTGGGATGACAAAGTGGAGATCGTGAAAGCGCAGCCGGTCGCGATCACTTCAGCGCGCGACAAAATGCCGTTCGAAGTGACGCCATTCTACCCGCGGCTTTCGCGGTACGGCACAGCGAACGCCCCTGCACCCACAACCGCGGCAGCGCCCACAACCACAGCAACTACCGCCACTGCCGAGGCCACCCCCGCTCCGACCAACTGAGCCGGGTTCCAAGTTGATAGAAGCGCGGGCCGGGACCGGAAGAAATTCCGGGCTCCCGGCCTGTGTCTATTCGGGTCTGATAGCCAAGACTTGACCTCGCACGCCACGCTGTCGGATGGGGTCGCTACCGTCAGACCGTAGCAGGGTCTTTAAGCGTAATGGCTGACGGGCGAACAAACGGCGCAAACTCGTGCTATCGCCTGTTCTCAACACTTATCGTCTGTTGTGAGAAGGACGTAAGTCGGCAGTGATTTAGTGTGCCAATGACTCCGGCAGGTTGGCATTGCGGCGACGTTCTTGTTCGCTGGGCCGGGGATGCTTCGCTACCCAAGAACGGGCTAGGTTCTCTGCATTTGCTTGTTCATCACCGACCAGACGCGGCTGAAGCTGCGAGAGGGCGGCGGCGGCTCGCGGATCGCCCTGTGCCTGTGCAATCAGCCCCCATTCATAGGCCGAACTGGGACTCGGTGGTCCGAGTTTGTCGCCCGCATAGAGTACGACCATGAACATGGCTGCGTCCTTCGTGTATTGTTCTGCTGCCATAGTGGCATATTTGGCGGCCTCCGATGCACTTGAGAGTGATCCGAGTTCAAGCAACGCGAGATTAAATTGCGCGTCGCCATGCCCTTTGTCTGCGGCGACTCTCAACCACTTAGCCGACTGCCCGTAATCCTGGGTCACGCCCTGCCCAAGCATATACCTCACTCCCAAGCCGTACGCGGCGGCCGGATCGCCTTGATCGGCGCCAAGCTGGTACCATTTCACTGCTTCCTTGTAATCGCGGGCGACGCCCGCGCCATTAGCATAGACCCAGCCGAGTTCGGTGGATCCGCGAGTTTCGCCTAAATCTGCCGACTTCCGGAACCACTCAATTGATCTGCGCGGGTCGGCCTTTAGTCCAAAGCCCTGCTGATAGCACATTCCAAGCTGGAACGCCGAGAACGCAAGTCCGTGGTCGGCCGACTTGCGGAGCCACTCGATGGCTTTTTTCTGGTCCCGGTCCACTCCCTGTCCCAGAAAGTACATTGTTGCGAGGTTGTGTTCAGCCATAGCGCTACCCTGGGAGGCGGCTTTCGTATACCAACCCTTGGCTTCCTGATAACTCTGTGGTACTCCCGCTCCGGTCGCATACATCATGCCGATATTTGCTTCTGCGTCGGCCGATCCCTGGTCTGCAGCCTTCCTGTACCACTGCAAAGCCTCTTTCCCGTCTTTCTCCACGCCACGTCCTAGCTGATAGGCCGTGCCGAGCGCCATCTCACCGGGAACAAACCCCTGTTCGGCTGCTTTGCGGACCCAACGGACGCCCTCTGCGTCGTCTTCCGTAACCAGCAGCCCCTGAGTGTAGATGACACCCAACATAAATTCGGCTGCCGGATCGCCGCCGGTCTCAGCCTTCTGTCGCAAAGCGGCCACGTCGCCTTTACCGAGGTGCTTCACCTTCTCCAACAGTTCGTTGGCCTGATCGGGGTTGGCGAGAGCAAACAACGATGCGAATAAAGTTAGGCACAGCAAGAAGCTGCGGTCACATCTGATAGGCGAGAACTTTGTCATTCGCCGCCATTGTAGCGCTGGTCTACTCATCGGTTGGCGAAAAATCCCCTTTACACTCAAAATCCCCCCAATTGGATACCAGGCTGCGCCCGATACGTGCAGCCTTGCCAACGCTGCCCGCAAGGTCGAGTTCAAGCTATTACAATTTTGGGCAACCGCGCTGGCTAGAAGTGCTTCCTCAAGTCGGAGAAGCGATCTACCACCAGCAGTCGCTGCGATGCTGGAGCCGGCGCGACTTCCTCGTGCTCCAGAATCCAGGTGTTGTCATGCGGTACGAAGACGGCGTGCAGGCCGGCCGCGAGAGCAGGATTGATATCGGATTTGGGACTATTGCCGACCATCCAGGTGGTGTTCGCCGGCAGGGCGTACTTGGCGATGGCGGAGCGGTAGGTCGATTCGTCCTTCTCGGCGACGATTTCGACGGCGGAAAAATATTCTTTCAATCCTGAACGCTCGACTTTGCCGGATTGCTCGGCCGGGTTTCCCTTGGTCATCAGGATGAGGTGGTGGCGCTCGCCAAGATACTGCAAAGTTTCGGGCACGCCGGAGATTACTTCAATGGGATGATCGGCAATCTGCTGGGCAAAGCTGCGAATGCGTTCGTGCAACTCGGGGGTGACCGGATCGACGGAAAGCTTCTCAAAGGTTTCCACCAGCGAATGCGCGAAACTGTGCAGGCCGTAGCCGTGCTTGACGATGGAATCCCGCTCCACCCCGTTCAGCACCAGTCGCACCGCCTCCGGCGAATGCTCGCGATGGTCGAGGAACGAAATGAACTTCGCGATCGCCCGTTCGAAATAAATATTGTTTTCCCAGAGCGTGTCATCGGCATCGATGAGCAGATTCTGGGCGCCATTCTCCCCACGCATGTATTCATGATAATGGCTCCGGCGTGTTCGTGGCTTTGATAGACTTGTCCCCGTATGAAGAAAGCTTATTGGAAGAACCATGGGCCTGTTCTACTTCTCATTCTCCTGCTAGCAGTTTTCAGCGCGGCGCAAACAAAGAAAAAGGGGATGACGGGTTCGGCGGCAAAGGCTGGCGCGCCCGCGAACTTGAAAGTCGCGGCTGACCTGGGACAACGCCTGGCGAGATTCCAGCACGTCCGAATGCCGTTCCAGACGGTGGGTTTGACCGTTCGCGAGCAGCAACTCGTTCGCAAGCTGGTGGAGGCCTGTGGCTACCTGGAAAGCATCTACTGGCGGCAGAGCGATCCCGAAGCCTTGACGCTGTACCAGTCGCTGGCCTCGCGCCGCGATCGCCGCGATATCGAGCTGCGAACTTACCTCCGGATTAACGCGTCGCGCTTCGATCTCCTTGACCAGAATCAGCCGTTTGTCGGAACCGACCCCATGCCACCGGGTGCAGGCTTCTATCCCGCGAATCTGACGCGCGAGCAGTTGGAGCAATATGTCAAGCAGCATCCCGAGCAGAAAGCGGCGATCTACGACCAGTTCACGATCGTGCGCTGGAATCAGGGAAAACTTGAGGCTGTTCCCTACCACATCGCGTTCCGCGCTTTTCTGGAGCCGGCGGCAAACGCCCTGCGGGCGGCGGCCGAGCTCAGCGATGATCCGGCTTTCGCGAAGTTTCTTCAACTGCGGGCCGATGCCCTGCTCAGCGACGATTACTTTCCCAGCGACCTGGCATGGCTGGAATTGAAGAACCCGAAATTCGACATCATTTTTGCCCCCTATGAAACCTATTTGGACGGACTGCTGGGAGTAAAAGGTTCGTTCGGAGCGGCCGTGCTGGTGCGCAACCAGCGGCAGAGCGAGAAGCTGGAACTGTTCCAGAAATACGTGGCGGAAATTCAGGACGCGCTGCCCCTGGCAGAAGAGGATCGGCCGTCAAAGCACGGACTGGAAACGCCGATGGAAGTGATGGACAATCCATTTCGCGCCGGAGACATGGTTCATGGGTACCAGGCCGTGGCCGACAATCTGCCGAATGATCCGCGAGTCCACGAACAAAAGGGCAGCAAGAAACTTTTCTTCAAGAATTTCATGGACGCGCGCGTGACCTACATCATCTTGCCGGTGGCACGCAAGCTGATGGAACCGAAACAGGCGGCGAAGGTTTCCGGCGAAGGTTATCTGCTGGGCACGATCATGCACGAGATCTGTCACGGACTTGGTCCGTCGTTTGCGCGTACTTCGTCAGATACGGCGGCGGGCAAAGTCAGTATTCGGGAAGCGATCGGTCCGGGCTACAGCGGCCTGGAAGAAGCCAAGGCCGATGTGACCGGAATGTTCGCGTTGAAATGGCTGGTAGATCATGACGCGCTTCCGAAGAACAAGATGGAAGAGTATTACGCGTCGTACATAGGCGACCTGTTTCGCGCGGCACGCTTCGGAACGGCTGAAGCGCATGGCCAAGCGGAGATGATGGAGTTCAACTATTTCTCCGAGCGCGGCGCGTTGAGCCGCAACGCCCACGGCAAGTATGCAATTGATTTCGCGAAGATGCCGGGGGCAGTGGCCGATCTCGCCAAAGAACTGCTCGAAATTGAGGCCACCGGCGACCGCGCACGCGCGGAAAACTGGTTCAAGAAGTACGGCACGATGCCAGAGGAATTGAAGGCGTCCCTGAAGGCCGTCTCGGCTGTACCGGTGGATATTGATCCGGTGTTTTCGTTTGAGGAAAAGGTGCGGTAGGGAAAAGCCGCCTTTAGCTCTTGGCTCTTAGCTGGTTTGCCTAAACACATCACCCTAGTGCAAAAAGCTAAGGGCTAAGAGCTAACAGCCAAGAGCGCTCTTACACCCACTCCACTTTCGGCTTCTTCGGAATAATCCCCGCCTTGTGTCCCATGTCGAGCAACCGCTTGACGGCTTCCCTGCCGTCGTCGCCATAATCGAGGGTGCGCTCGTTGACGTACATGCCAACAAATTTATCGGCGAGTTGAGTATCGAGATCGCGGGCAAACTGCATGGCGTAGGCGAGCGCTTCTTCGCGATGATCGATGGCGTACTGGATGCTCTCGCGCAGCGCCTGCGTGACGCTGGCCATAGTTTCCTTGCCAAGCGAGCGCCGGATGGCGTTGCCGCCGAGCGGCAGTGGCAGACCGGTGACTTTCTGCCACCATCTGCCGAGATCGACCACGCGGTGCAGCCCCAACTTGTCGTAAGTAAGCTGGCCTTCGTGGATGATGAGCCCGGCTTCGTATTTCCCTTCCAGAATCTGCGGGATGATCTGATCGAAGGGGACAACTTCCACTTCAATGCCGGGCGCGAACAGTTCAAGCGCCAGATAGGCGGTCGTGAGCTTGCCGGGCACCGCGATCTTCTTCTGCTTGATTTCGTCCGGCGTAAACGGCCGGGGGGAAACCAGCATGGGACCGTAACCGTCTCCCACGCTGCCGCCGCATGACATCAGCGCGTATTTTTCCTGAATGTACGGGAAAGCATGGAATGAAATCGCGGTTACGTCGTAGACGCCGTCGCCTTCTTGCGCCTGGCGGTTCAGCGTCTCAATGTCGCAAAGGGTGTGGGTGAACTTCAGTCCAGGGACGCGAATTTTGCTCGTGGCCAGGCCGTAAAACATGAAGGCGTCGTCCGAGTCCGGGCTGTGCGCCACGGTGATTTCGCGAACTGGAGAAGTTACTGTACTCATAAATGTCTGCAAATCCTGTTCTGACCTCTCGTAGAGACGCCGCTCGCCGCGTTGGCGATCAGGCTTCCGGCGGCGACGAGTGGTTGGGACCGTCGATTTCCGCAGCGTGGGCCGCCGAGCGCTTCATTTGCCGCCGGACCCGCATGTAGAGCGTGAACGCAACTGACACGACCACCGCGGCACTGACTCCAAGTATGAGAAACCACCAGAGCATCCGCACGGTCCATTTAGGATAGCAGATGGGCAACCGCAAAAATGCGCACAGCGCGAAGATACAAAAGATAAAGCGCCGCACTCGGCCGTGGTCAGCCCTTCTTCTCCGGCTTGGCCATTGCTTTGCGCCGATTCTCAACATTCTTCAAGAAGCGTTCCAACCGCATGCGGGCCAGCTTCGACCCCGTGGCGACCTTCTCAATATTCGCGTACGCCTCGGGATTGTTCATCTTCTCCCGGAGTTCTTTCAGAAAAGGGTGAACCTTGGCGAATATGAAAAACATTTCGCCGCTGCAGCCCGGCTGCAGAAAGAGCTCTTCGTTGAGCGCTCCGTGCAGTACTAGAGACGCGGCCATATCCCAATAGCTGCCTACCTGGCGAAGCCAGGCATTTTCCTGGCTGCCAAACGAATTCCCAACCTTTAGGATATCGTCGGTGCTCTGTGGCCAGAATTCCGCCCCAAACCAGTTTCTTGCCTTGCGCATCTCCGCTTCGCGGCGGAGGTCGTAGAGTTTCAAAATCACTTGTGCATCGTTCGCAGTCGCTTTCTTTGCCATATTCTCCTCGTAAGTCATCTTTGAATTTATGGTGCTGAATCTCGTCCGAAAGAACTCGCTTGTAATCAGGTTTTCGAAACGCCTGCGGCCGCACCTTCGAGCGCACGCTCGTAATCGCATTCTTTATTCGGGCACGCGATCACCACTCCGTCTTTGCGGATCCGCTCCACCAGGTACTCATGCCCGCAATCCGGACACTTCTCGGCAACCGGCTTGGCCGCCGACGTGAACTTGCACTTCGGGTAGTTCCCGCATCCGTAAAACGTGTTGCCCTTGCGCGCGCGTTTCTCGACAAGTTCCCCCTCCTTGCATAAGGGGCACTTCACCCCGATGAAGTTCTGCTTCACGTATTTGCATTCAGGATATCCGCTGCACGAAGTGAACTCGCCGTAGCGGCCGTGCCGCAGGATCAAATTACGTTTGCACAGCGGGCAAGTTTCATCGAGCGGAATGTCGGGCACTCTCTTCCCCTGGTCGAGCCGCCGCGTAGTCTTGCAATCGGGATAACCAGTGCACGCCATGAACTGCCCGAAGCGCCCGCGCTTCAGCACCATGACGCGGCCGCAGTTCTCGCAGTATTCTTCCTGCGCCGTTTCCTGCAGATCAGCCGAGTCGAGGTCGGGCAGGTTGATGGGATTCTCTTTCGTGAATTTGCAGGTGTCCGGATTTTCCTTGTCGTAGGTGCTGCACGCATAGAACGAACCGTGCTTGCCCCACTTGATCACCAGCGGCGCGCCGCAGAGTTCGCACTTTTCGTCGGTGGGTTTCTCCATACGCTTGATGTTTTCCATGTGCTTCTCGGCGTATCGGAGATCCTTGGAAAATTTATGGTAAAACTCGGTCAGCGCGTCGTTCCCCGTCTGCTTGCCTTCCTCGATTTCGTCAAGCTCTTCTTCCAGGCGCGCCGTGTATTGGAAGTCGAATATATCCTTGAAGTTCTCGACCAAGAGATCGGTAACGACCAGGCCAATTTCGGTGGGCACAAACTTGCCGCCGACCTTCTGCGCGTACATCCGCTCCTGAATGGTGCTGAGAATCGTCGCGTAGGTGGAAGGCCGGCCAATGCCGCGCTCTTCCAGTTCCTTCACCAGCGAAGCTTCGTTAAAGCGAGGAGGCGGCTCGGTGAAATGCTGCTCCGGAAGCAGAGACTTCAGCGTCAGCTTCTGTCCCGCTTCGAGCGGCGGGAGTTTGTGCTTCAGTTCCTCGTCTTCCTCGTCCTTGCTGTCCTTGGACTCTTCATAAACTTTGAGGAAGCCATCGAACTTCATCACCGATCCCGTAACACGGAACCAGAAAACGTCGCTGCCGGATTTTGCGTCGATGTCGACCGAGGTCTGGTCGAACACAGCCGGATTCATCTGTGAGGCGACGAAGCGCTGCCAGATCAGCTTGTAAACCTTGAATTCATCTTCATGCAGGTACTTCTTGATCTGGTCAGGATGCCGCGCCGCCGAAGTCGGACGAATGGCTTCATGGGCCGCCTGCGCTTCTTTCTTCTCCTTATATGTATTGGGCGCCTCGGGCAAATAGTTGACGCCGTACTCGTTGGCAATGTATTCGCGGACTTCGGTAAGCGCCTCGGCTGAAACGCGGGTCGAATCCGTGCGCATATAGGTGATCAGGCCAACCAGTCCCTCGTCCCCGAGTTCGACACCCTCGTAGAGGCGTTGCGCGATCATCATGGTGCGCTTCACGCTGAAGCGCAGCTTGCGCGAGGAATCCTGTTGCAGCTTGCTGGTGGTGAACGGCGGAGTGGCATTGCGCCGTCGCTCTTTCTTCTCCGCCGAGCGGACGACCCAATCGGCCCTTTCCAGCGCCAGCCGGATCTTTTCCGCTTCCTCGGCATTCGGGATTTCAATTTTCTCTTCGCCCTTGCCCAAAAAGCGGGCATCGAATGCCGGAGGCTTACTGGCGGCGAGATGGGCGTCGATCGTCCAATATTCTTTCTTCTCGAAGGCTTTGATTTCGCGTTCGCGATCGACGATCAAGCGAAGTGCGACGGTCTGCACCCGTCCGGCGGACAAGCCGCGGCGAACTTTGTCCCACAAAAGAGGAGAAACCTGATAGCCCACCAGGCGATCCAGCACGCGTCGGGTCTGCTGCGCGTCCACCAGGTTGCGATCAATGTCACGCGGATGCTCAAAAGCGGCCTTGACGGCGCGCTGCGTGATTTCATTGAAAGTCACGCGACGAATGCGAGCGCCATCGCCGACGTCGTCCGTCTTCTTCTTGGCAGTCTTCTTCCCTTTCTTTTTCTTGCTCGAGTCTTTGCCAAGTTCGTCGGCAAGATGGGCGGCGATAGCTTCGCCTTCGCGATCCGGATCAGGCGCAAGGTAGATGTGGTCGGCCGAAAGCGCCAGTTTCTTCAGCTTGGCCAGGACCTTCTCCTTTCCCGGAATGACGACGTATTCGGTTTCGAAATCGCTTTCGACGTCGACCCCCAGGCTGCTCTTGGGCAAGTCTTTCACGTGGCCGTAAGAAGCATCGACCGTGAATCCCTTGCCCAGATATTTCTGGATAGTTTTCGCCTTAGCCGGCGATTCGACAATGACTAGACCTTTGGACAATGTTCTCCCCAACTTCGCGGTATTGGAATTGAAACTAGCACGAATTGCTCTCAGCTGTCAGCTGTCAGCTATCAGCTGTCAGTCACAGACCTTCACTTTTTGTATCAGAGACGACAACATCTTCTTGGCCTCTACCACCTGTGCCGTAAGGCGTTGGTATGCTGGATTGTGCAAGAATTCCAGATCGTGAGCGAGCACAAACTGGTATTCAAGTTCGCTGGCCGACCCCATCGCAATCTGCAAGAACCGACCCATCTCCGCATCACCTTTTCGACAGCAACCCTCTGCGATATTCATCCCGATCGATGCGGACGCTCGCCGCATCTGACTTGTCAAACCGAAGATTTCATCCCGAGGAAAAGCTTTGCTAGAGGCATATACATCTAAAGTTAGCCGGTGCGCCTTTTCCCAGACTTGAAGATTGCGAAAACTCTGCATGAGCACCTCAGGTTTTGCTGAAAGCTGATAGCTGAGAGCTGACAGCTGCACTTAGAAGCTTTTCACAAAATTCTTCCCCGGCAACTGCCTCACTTTCCCATTCAGCTCCAGTTCGAAGAGCGCGCTGAAGATTTCGGAGGAGGACATTTCGGCTTCCAGCAGTTCGACCAATTGATCGATATGGGTCGATTCGTCGGCCTTCAGCAAACGGAGGATCTTTTTTTCGTGGGGCGAGCTCACCTCGTCCGGGAATAGAGATGCGGTTTCCGCCCCCGGAGATTCATTCTGCAGGGACGACGACAAGGCGCTGAGGGCGGCCTGCACTTCCGCGGGAAGCTCTTCCCACACGTCTTCCCAGGTGGCGACAAGCTTCGCGCCCTGCTTGATCAGGGTGTTCGGTCCCCAGGAATTCTTGTTGGTGACGTTCCCCGGGACGGCGTAAACGTCGCGGTTTTGTTCCAGGGCGCAGCGCGAAGTGATGCGCGTGCCGCTATATTCCGCAGCTTCTACCACCAGCACGCCCGCCGACATGCCGCTGATGATCCGGTTGCGGATGGGAAAATTTTGCGGCGTGGGAGAAGTTCCGACCGGAAACTCGGTGATCAGCGCGCCCCCCAGCGCCAAGATTTGTTCGGCGAGCCGCGTGTTTTCCCTGGGATACATGACGTCAATCCCGGTGCCGAGGACGGCGACGGTTTTTCCCTTGGCTGCAACCGCGCCGCGGTGCGACGCCGTATCAACGCCGCGCGCTAATCC
>Ga0209517_10007611_pt1 | contig 12916 bp, 14 predicted proteins | sample PeaSoiMetSII2010_FD_187695 | JGI IMG/M metagenome (GOLD analysis project Ga0209517, IMG submission 187695) | Peat soil microbial communities from Weissenstadt, Germany - SII-2010 (SPAdes) (version 2) | ecosystem: Environmental > Terrestrial > Soil > Wetlands > Peat | place: Germany...
GCCCAGCCGCTGTCGGGATCATCAAACCCATCCGGGGTCAACCCGGGAAAAAGGTAAGCCACCGCCGACCATGCGCGGACAAAATCGGGCTTCGATAAACAGGTGCGCGGACTTTGCAAGCCGGCGCGCAGATGTTGCGCTGCCTCACGCAACGAGGCCGGAATGTGAATTTGTGCGTTCATAGTCATCACTCCTTTCGCAGGGCAAACTCATCCTTTTCAAACTCGGTGTAGCCGGCTTCCGTAAACCACTTCACGATTTGCCGGTATCGCGGATCCGGGCTGTCCACAAAGTTTCGATACGTCCACTGGTAGCCGATTCCGGTTTCTACCACATCCTTGCCGTTCAAATCTTTCAGCGTGGCGGGAAACTGGAAAAACCCGAAAACCGTTTCGCACCTTTGATCATCCGTGGCAACTAGCACCACGCCACGCCGCGGAATCACACGGCAACTTCCATGCACCGGATCATGGCTCCAAACCTGCCCGTCGCGCAGCAGCATAACACCCTTGAGCTTGTCGCTTTCCAGCCGCAGGCCCGTCGTCAGTTGCCGCGCAAACTTCTGCCGCTCCGACGTGTCAAACGCGGCGTCCAGCACCAGCACCGGATCGAACCCCATCGCCTTCGCGTCACCCTCGACCTCGTGCAAAAACTCTTCCAGCGCATCCGCCGGCGTGGTGTCCGGCGCACTGAAAGCGTAGTGGTAGCTTAGTCCCATAAGTTGCTTTTCGTTATGCTATTATTATGCGCGACCGCTCGCGCACGATCAACGACATTTTTAGCCTTTATATCTTTTTTGACCATCGCGCCAGTGCCGCCCGTCGCGCGCTGGCTTTCCGTTGCGCCGGTGTCAGCTTCGCCGCCAGCGCCTTGCCGCCCTTCAACCCGCCCAACCGTCCCAGCGCCACCGCCGCCGGATTTTTAATCGTCTTTTTGTTGTCTGCCATGCGGGTAGGTTGACACGATTCACACACATATTGAAGTCAGATCCCGGAGCAATTTCACCCCGGCAGCAAATTGCGGCAACCACCCGACATACGGTTTTAGCCGTAAATTTTAGGGCCAATTATTCTCGGAAAAATGGACCCTCACACTGAGCGTGCCTCGTGGCTCCATTATATGGCTCGCTCACGCCGTCAAGGTAGTGCGCCCTGCCGCCCGTCGCCTCCACCTTGACCGCGTTCGCTCCGCCAAGGGATGGTGCTTAGGAATCACGCTCGGAGTCTGCATGTCTGTCTGATTGAAGGGATGTTCAGCAGATTTAGTCGGCGTCATCGAACGATGCCGTCATTTTTGTCTGTTAAAAATACAGGGTGATTTTTTTAACAACCTGGGCGCTGAGTCCAACATCAAACGGTTTTGGATTCAGCGTTCCGACTGCAATGGCTGTGTAGGTGACTGCTCCAGCCGACCGCCCTACGGGGTTGGGATGCTTCATTTTTACGTTTGCACATTGTAGCGACATTCGCTTCATTGTGAAAACGCAATAAATCCGCAATCAGCCGATCCGAATCAAAATGAGATTTGGAAAAGTGCTGGCACAGGGCGTTTTGGAGGGGTTAAAAATTGGGAAAACCGAGCGTGCCTGGTTTGAGACCGGGGTGATAATCGCCCACGTTGTGCTTAGTTTAGGCGATATAGTTCAAGCATGGCTTTAACTACGCGCCTTAATCTAAACAAAAGCCTTGAGTCGGCTTCCCAGCGAAGGTTGACCCTTTGCGCGTCGGGAGATTGGTGGAAAGAGAAAACCTACCTTCACGCCGAAAATCTCGGAAAAAATTACGATTCGTTTGTCAGTGACAGAGGAACGCCGAGTTTCGATGTTGGCGAGGATGTCGCGAGTCATGCGACACCCGAGTAATTGCATTTTTGCCACCAGATCGTCTTGAGTCCAACCCGCTCGATGCCGAAACTTGACCACGTTTTGTCCAACGACGTTTGCATTTTTTGAGCATACCCTTTGATAGAATCAGGGTTGCTCCAATTCTGGCTTGCCGAGAGCACCATCCGCCCCAGGCCGACGACCCAGCCGCGCGATGGCCACCTCGTGACGATCGAGGGGCTGCTGGTCGATTTGTTCATTGAGCGCCGGGCGTTGCACCTGATGGACGAGGGAGAGTATTTTCGCATGTTTGCCAATCTCGCCGGCCACTCGCGTGTCTCGCTGGCCGGGGTACTGGACTATGCCCGAGAACGCCGCCCGGCTGGGCTGCACCTCATCCAACATATCAAAGCGGAATTTCTGAAAAACTCCGCTTGAGTCAGTTCATCCCAGGCACCGGTTCTGCTAGCGCCAGACAACGCTTACCCGCAATGGGCCTTTTTACTATCCAGTAAGAATATATGTTTTCAGTAAAAATAGTTGATTATTTACTCAAATCGGCTATTCTTACTGGCCGGTGAACACCACAGATCTAAGTAAACAGGTAGACATTCGCCACGAAAGCGAACTGGTCCTTCATTTCAGGCAGCTAATTGGGGCTGATCCCGATCTCCGCTGGCAGGTCCCACCCGACGCCCCCACCCAGGGCCGGTTGCTATGGGTCGAATTGAGGCTCGACGACATTACTCATCGCTTCAAAACCGTTTATTCCCTCAAACCCAGCTTACCGGAGTTGGAGTCCCTGCTTGCTGACTGGAAGGATCCGGAGCCGCCGCTGCTCATCGCGCCCGAGCTTTCGCCCCGCGTTCTGGAACTGTGCCACCGTAAACGATTGGCTGCGGTCGATCTCAATGGCCGGGCATACATCCGTGCCGCTGGCATCCTCGTGGACCGCCGCCCTCTGCCAGGCCGCGACTTCCGATTCCAGTTGGAGCCGCGGAATGTGTTTGTCGGAAAAAGCGCCCGCATCATCCGCACCCTCCTCACCGACCGCGATCGCACCTGGAGCCAGAGCGAACTCGTAGACCGCACCAAGGCCAGTTCAGGTCTCGTCTCCCGCATCGTGCAACACCTGATCAGTCAGGGCTTCATCGAGAAGAAGAATGCACGTGAGTTCCATCTAAAAACCCCCCTCGAATTGGTTGATGCTTGGGTCAAAGCCGACGACGTCAATCGGCGGACAACCACTACTCGCTACACAACCTTCGGAGGCAGCCCCATCGACGCCGCCCGCCAGCTCCACACTTGGGCTGGCGAGCAATCAGTGCCCATCGCCTTTACCCAATGGATCGCCGCCTCGCTGCGTCATCCCTACACCGAACCGGTTGTCACCAGCGCCTACGTAGCCCGCCTGCCCGAAGCCGCCACGCTGGAGCGACTCGGACTCCGCCCCGTCACCGACGCCGGCAAAGTTTGGCTTCTGCTTCCGGACGACGAAGGCGTCTTTCTGGAGACCCGGACCATTCAGGGTTTGCCCCTCGCCAGCGATGCCCAGATCTATCTCGACCTGCAAAAGACCGGATTGCGCGGCCCCGATCAAGCCGCCGCCTTGCGCAACTGGGAAGGCTTCTGCCGCAAATGAAACTCGGGGCCTACGCCGACTACGACTCCCGGAAGGTCGCTCTGGCCGAAAGCGCCCTCTTTACCATTTGGCCCAACCTGGAGCCATGGCACGACGATCTCGTGCTCGTCGGCGGACTGGTGCCACGCTACATCTGCGGCGACACTTCGACCCCGCGCCAGCTTCCCCGGCCCGTCACCCTTGATGCCGACATCGGCATCGCGCTTGGCGCATCGGCCGGCGGCATGTCCAGCATGCAGTTCGCTCTGCTCGAGAAAGGCTTTCACAAAGCCACCAGCCCCGAGGGCCTCATCAGGTACGAGAAGGAAGTCGGCGACTATTCCGTTCCCGTTGATTTCCTCACCGACGCTCCGCCGCACACCCAGGGCAGCGCCACCGTTGATGACATCGTAGCCAGCGTTCTGCCTGGCATAAACCGCGCCTTGAAGACTGCACGCACGGTAAAGGTTTCTGGAGCCGACCTCGCGGGCACCCGCCAAACTGCCACTTTGCGGGTCTGCGAAGTCGGGTCATTCCTCGCCCTGAAACTCCGCGCCTTTTTCCACCGCGAGCAGCCCAAGGACGCCTTCGACATTCTCTACACGCTTCTCCATTACGACCGCGGTCCCGCAGCCGCTGTCGCCGCCTTTGCCGACGAGGCCCGAGCTGAAAACACCGCATGCCCCGACGCGCTGCTCTGCCTCCAACGCCACTTCGATTCTGAGGCCTCACTCGGCCCCTCAAAGGCGGCTCAGTTCTTCCCCGGGCCAGCCACGCCAGGTGAACCGGCGGACCTCCGCTTTCAACGGCTGCAAATTCAGCAGGAAATGGTCAACGCAGCGCGCCTGCTCAAAGCGGGTCTATCCAGTACCGGTGGTCACCGATAAAGCGGGTCGCCCGCCCCGCCTACGAAATGCATCACATTTGCATCACATGCCTCATCGCCGCGGCCTGAGAACCGGACACAAAGCGGGCAAATCGGACATCCGCTCAAACAAGGCCCCGGCGATCGGCCACTGTAGCTCCCGCCTGGACTATCGTTGGTGGCAGGCTTGCTCAAAGCAAAACCGCCGCTGCCCTACCTCCCCGATACCCAGGAGAATGCGGTAGTGCGTCCAGCCCAGGTGATAGTGTTTGGCGAAATCCACCAGGAGCCGTTCGCCGGATTCGGCACCCGCCGGCTGCGGAAATGCCAGAGAAAGGGATTTGCCAGCCACTGGCTGGCGAATCCCGAAAACATCGTGGAAGCGCCGCATGTCCTGTAGGTTGGGGATTCAGGCGTTGCGTTATCTGGGGAGGACGCATGTGACTGATGACACGGTGGAGCGCCTGGATCGCCGGTTATCGCCGGATGACCGAAAGCAACTCTCGAAGGATGTGGCGTACGCCCCGGCATGGGTGGGAGACATCATGCGACGACTGGCCGGCAAGTCTTGAAATATGGATGATTTCACGAAATTGGACCCGGAGGAGCGAAGTATCCATATACTTGGAGGGGACGGCGACGCCGAAGAACATGCCGGCGGTAATAGTTGAGAAGGATCTTTGGGTGCGCTCGACATTGAAGGGACCCGAAGTTCCCCTTATTTCATACTGTTCGGTCGGCATTCCCGCTGATTGAACCAATCCATGATAGAACGCGGCCGATAAAAAATGAGGCGCCCGCGGCGAAGGTGCGGCAACATCCTCCGCTTGGTTTCCTTCCGGATCCACTGGAGGCTTGGGCGGCTCTGTTCATCCCATAAGATTTCAAGAAGCCGTTCTGCGGATACCCATTGGTCCAGTTCCGACAAAGGCGAGGGTGAGGGTGTCTTCGCAGCCGACATCGACGTGACGATGCTTGAGGAATCCGGCTTGGGCATCGCGGCTTGGGTTGGATTGGCTGCGGGATCTCCCACCTGGCTGGTCTGGCTGTCTGCGAATGCTTCTTTGATCACTGATTGGCGAGTTCTTCCTCATTGTGTTTGGCTAATTATTGTGCCACGGACCGCGAAGTGGAACGCTGCGGGAACCGCCTGGCCGAGACGCACCCACTGGCCGCGGTGGTTTTTGGAATGGAATTGCCGCTACAGCCGGTGTAACAGATAAGGCCCTTTCTGCGACACCTGTTTACAACTCGTTATTGCTAGATATGTTTGCTCCATGTTTCAACTCGTTGACGCGAGTTTCCAAGTGTGCCCCACGTTGATGACCGCCGTGGTCGTATTCCGCCAGCTTGGGTGATGATCGATGATTAGGCACATTTTGCAGATTCCCCGCGTTTCACCTATTTTTAGCCGGCTCGACCCTCGGCTGTAGCAGAATAGCGTAGCGGTCCGATAATTCTCTGGAATATTGGGATTTCTGCTGAAAATCCTCAAGTGGCAGGCTCAGCGGGGACAACGGCCGCGTCTTGGAGATCTTCTTCCACTGGATGCGACTTTGCTTTTGCCGAGTCGCCGGTCTTGCGCCCAGCGCATACAGCCTCGGCAGCGTCCTCGCTGAGCGAACTCATGGCTTCACAGGCGGCCGAAACTGCGGTCTTAACCGTATCGGTTAAGGCAGAATCCAGCTTGTGTCCCTTGGGAAGTTCAACTTCGATTGCCCTCTTTGCCTTCAGCCATGTGGGCAGCATGATCCAATATTCGCGCGCTTGCTGTTTGTTGACCAACCGCTTGTAAAATTCCTTAAGTATTCCTGGTGAGTTGCCCGCCCAGCCCGTTGTGAATGGCACGTTCAAGAACAACTTGTAGTGCATGGACAATCCAGTTCGACGCAGTGCGTTTTTGGGAAACGGCATTCCCCAGTTGTATTTCGGCAGAAGGATTCCGCGAGCCTCCAACCGCTTGCGTTCGCGTTCTGCGCGAGCCAGGGCTTGTTTGTTGTTGGACGTGAAACCTGCCAATATATGTATCACCGTGCGCAAGCGTGCATGTGGGCGTAATCCCTTGTTCGTATAAAGTCCGGCGGAGCGAAGCGCCTCCACCATAATGATTGCGTTGGGATAGACCTCGCTTTCACGCCCCTGATCGGTCTTCGCTGCTCTTTCTGAAATAGCCAATATGCCATCGTGGGAATTAAAGGCCGCCACGTCGGTTCGCGAGATCTCCTTTGCCCGACTGCCACACCACAGTGCATGAACGTAGAAAGGCGCATGTCGGCCATCGCACACCACCCACGCCACATCAATTACGGCCTGTGCCTGGGGAATCGTGAGTGCTGGATTCTTGGCGCATTCAGGATCGCCGGCATTCTCAAGTCTTGGCGCGATATCTCGATCGGGTGTGTTTTGTGGCTTTGATTCTTTCGGAAGCTCAAGAGTTGATTTGGGACACCAATTTCGCTTGGTCTGCGTCAGCGGGTCTTTGGATTCATGCATCCAGTTCTGGAAAACTCGTGCGCACTGCAGGAAGTGCTTCAAAACTTGGAATGTCCACGGTCGTTGTGCTTTTGATTTGTCCAGCGTGTCCCAAGCGTGCGCCTCAAGTTCAGCCTCTGACGCTCGCCATTTACTGGTTGACCTCATGAACTTCAATGGCTCTGTCCCATAAGCCAGTTCCAGAATTTGCTGATCCGTCATCTCGTACGCCTTGAGGTGGCCGAATTGTGGCAGTAAGAAGGCGATCGCCTTGCGATAGCTGCGCAGCGTCTCCTTTTCCAAGTTCCGCATGTGTTCCCGATAAAAAATCCTGGCTGCTTCTGCTATTGTCGGAACGTTATTATTCGGAGGGCGAAAGCCAGACTTTTCCGCATGGCTGATAATGTCCGTTAGGTGGTCAACCCATTCGGGATGCCGGGGTTCAAGAATCTCCCAGAAGACCTTCCTGGCTATCTCCTGCTCGCGATCCGAAAGTTGGCGCGCCAGTTTCTTACCGAACAAGTGCGCGTTGATTTCGGTAGACAAGTCATTTGCCAGGGCCTCGGTCTGCCGCTCAAACTTTTGCCGGCCGCTCCGCACTTTGCCTTCCAACTCCCGAGGTGCAACCAGCGTAACAAAAACCCCCCATCTGCCGCTCTTCAATTGATGGACTTTCGCGAGCTTCTGAATCTGATTTTTTGTCCTGCCCATGATGGTTCCGTTTAGAAATCGTTGCGCACGATCGTGAGTGGTTCTTCGCCGTGCTCGGAGCTATTCCGAGGGCAACGCGCTGGATGGAAGGTTCTCACGAAGATGCATGATGCGACCTTTCATTGCCCGGTCTTAGATATCGCTGACGAGCTTTCTTATCGAAGAGCATGTTTGGCCATGTTTTTCTTCTGCCACAAACAGTGCCGAACCTTCTATGAATCCTGATTGCAATCGCGAATTTGCCTCGAAGGGGCTTTCGGACCTGGCTCAGGCGAGCCAATAATTCCGTTTTCTCGGCCCTTAGTTGGCAAAGTGCTATCCCCTTCCGATATTTCATGGTATAATTCTAAATTCATGCGCACCGGGGCGCCGAATCGTGATCCAGGGAATATCGGGCGTGACAAAGGGACTCGAACTGGACCAACTGAGGTTTCGCAACCTTTCGGCCATATCCCAGCACTTGAACCTTCAACGCCTTGATGCGCATACCTCCATTGTAGTGCGCCCCAACGAAGATCGGGACGGGCAAGAGCAAGGACACCGCTGCGCGGTGGCGTCCTGATCTATCGCGTCGCGACTCGGAATTCACCACCGACTCGAATCGCCATCGTCACACGGTCTTCAAGCGGTTCGTCCCAGAGAACTCGGGCATCTTAAACGCGACGGCAAACACGGCGGGTGGAGCAATAATCTCACCCATCCCACGGTTTATGCCAGCTACCCAAAGCCTTATTATCCCCGGGGGACGCACTATAATGGGGTATGAAGAACGACATTACGTTGGACAAACGGATGAGGACCGGAGCCCGGTGCTCCGCTATGAAAACTCGACTGGAATTACGAGTGCCCTTCCCGCGCTATCGTCAAGTTTACGCCGACGACCTCCTTGGCATTAGAATCTATCGTCAAGTTAACGGCGATAACCTGCTTCGCCTTAGAATCCAAGGGAAGATCTACTCCGTAAGCCTTGGGTCTAAGGACGACGAGGAAGCGCGGAGAATGGGGCTTGAGTGGGCGCTGAAATTGATGTCCGGGCGCGCGCAAGCATCTTCCGGCCCTCGAGGCCCTCGATAGTCTCAAGGGTTACCTTCCGGTCCGTGTGGAATTCCGGGGCTGGAGCAACCTCAGCAGGTGGCTCCCAAGCCTTCCGTGATGTCAGCATGCAGCGAAGGCTCTCGGCCGGGGCGCCAAAATGACGTCAGAGAACAAGGCGATGTTCATTGCGTTCTACGGTGGGATCACTCGACGTACGCCTCGGCTGCCAGGCAAGCATCCTCCACTCTGCCTCCTCGTAGCAACTCCAACGGCCGCTTGTTTCCCAAGCTTCCTTGCAGGAAGAATAGGACTTTCCCCCAGGCATCCAGACGCTGGTTGCGATTGAGGATTGTGAGCACCCTCTCCAAACCCGAGAGAACCCGGCCGTGCCGGTCGAACTGCCAACGTGGAAATCGTGCCGCTTGCAGGCGTCCTTCGCGCCAGGCGACCAATCGGCCCGCCTCAAGCCGCCTCAACACTGCCGTCTTAGAGATGCCAAGCAAACTGGCCACCTCGTTCGAGGACAGGCTACCACCCTCTGCTCCGGCGAGTTGTTGCCGGGCTTCCAGTCCTCGGGCCATTGCCAGCGCGAGTTTGTCCCGGCGCGGTGGTTTCGCACGGACAGAAAGATCAAACGCCACACGGGCCAGCCGTGCAAGGGCAGCCAGACCCTGGTTCCGGTGTTTGCGGATCACCGTGGCGAATTCATCCACTACAGCCTGCTCTTCGGCGGGCAATCTTACCTTTGCACTATGCAGCCGGCCGGGTTTAGTTCTCATAGGTTGCTGGGAGGTCAACCTCGCTCAAATCCAATGCCGACTCGAAGACACGGTGATCGACGCATTCGGCCAGGCAAAAGCCGAGCACAGGATAGGTCGTCGGTCGCCAGAGAGGTAGCGCCCGAGCCATTGTCGTTGAAGTTCCCCAGAGATTTTTCATGGAACCAGCAGCGCCTCCAAATCTTCCTCGCAGTATCGTCGGTCCTGCCGCGTTTCCTCTCCGAGCTTCAGGTACTTGTAACGAAGTTTTCCCGGTACAGGATCGTCCTGCCAGGGGATCGCCCGTCTTTCAATGGTGTCAACCGAGAGGTCGAGCTTTTCAGCCGCACCCTTTCGTGACAGCCAGTTTCGTGAGGTCGCGTTCATAAACAAGGATTTTTGCTCAGTTGATCAGAACGAATAGCCGGCGCCGCAGTTCAGGCCAACGATGCCAGATTTCGAATTCCTCTTTTCGCGTCAGTGGGTGCCAGATGTTTGGCTGGAGCGCCAAATTCAACATGAAACGGAGGTCATCCCACATAGTCATCAACCCTGTTTTGCTGCCGACTTCATGCGCGAAAGCAATGCAAAGGACCCCCTGCTCGAACGCGAGCCTGGTGATCATGAATGGCCCCATCTCCCTGCCCTCCAGGTGCAGCGGCAACTGTTGCACCCACCGGGAAGGCAGTTCCTCCAGTCCGTCGGGGATCAGGCCGGCCCGGCTGACGAAGAACTGGCGGGCCTCCGCTATCACCCACTCGCGCGAGGCGGGCGGCTCGAGCAATTCAGCGGCTGCCGCAAGTACGGCCGGCGCGAATTTTTGTTTGAGACCACAGGCGAGCAACCGTTCCAAAATGTGGTCGGCGGAACTCAGATAGGCGATCTGTTCTTCTCGCATGGCGATCACCTGATGTTCGAACGCAGAACCCACCACGGTACGACGGCCGAGCCGACTGGTTTGTCGGTCAGCGATGGCGCGAGTGCTGGTAATGAACCTGTCTCCATCGCCAACTTGTTTGGCAATGATTTCGTAGCTCCAAGCGCCTGGCATTCTACGCACGCTCAACATTACGCATCGCAGGCATGATGTTTGTTTTTGATGGAAGTGGTGGGGATACCTCGGATGCGACCCTTACCGCTCGTCCGGCTGGGGAAGTTGGTCGGCCCGCCATTCCTGGTCGTGGCGGAACCACTCTGGGTGCAGCTCGGGCCAGAAGGAGGCGCGCTTTAGGGGCCGCCGGAAATAATGGGACTCGAAGGCCAACTGGGGCTGCATCTGATGCATCGCAAGGCCGGCGAACTCCAGTTGGTTCTCCAGGTCGGCGCCTTTGCGGAATTCAACGGTGTTCCAAAAGTTAAACACGCCCATGAACCAGTCCAGTTGCTGCCGGTAGTAGCTGCGCATGAACTGCGGGCCCAGGGTTTTCTCCGACTCCGACAGTTGATTGGAAAGGCAAAGGTTTCCTTCCAGCCACGAATGGGTCAGGTGCGTGGCGAGCGGATAGACCTCGAAATCCGGGTTTTTGGCCAGCTCGCGCACCAGCCGCATGAAGTTGGAGTAATAGGGCTCGATCCGCTGGTGGAAATTAGACCCCCGAATCGCGGCATGCTGGGTTTTCAAAGTGAAGCTGGTCAAATCGCCGGGGCGGTCCATTTCCAGCTCCCAGGCCGTCAGCACGATGGCGAAGACGGCGGTCTGCATCTCAACCGGCAGTTGAAACGGTAGTCCGTCGTGCGTGATTACGCCCCGGGCAAGGCAGTAAACCTCTTGGAACGCCTCGCGATCCAGTTTGAGCGCGCGATTTAGTTCAGGATCCAGGGTGGCATACGCGCAGGTCTCGGAAGAACGCGCCTGCGTCAACTGCCCGTTCGGCAGGATCGTGCTGCCCAAAATCCTCTGCTGGAAGGTGGCATCCGCCACCGGATTGGCGATGGCATGGAAGGGGTACCCGTAGAAGTAATCCGGCCCCTCGAATCGGGCAATCTTGCCCCACGGATCGGGGGTCCCATCGATGCGGGGAAAGTTGCTGCCCCCCACGTAAGGCAGGAGATCCGCAAAGATGGGCGCCGGGGCGCGTTGCCAGGGGCCTAGTTGCGCATCCGGGTAAAGGTAGTTCGCCGGGAACAACTGCACTGGCCCGGCCCCCCGGGAGAGGGCCGCGAAATAGTTGAACGCCTTGTCGAGCCTGATGTGAGGTGTAAGGCTGAAGCCGAGCTGCGGGGTGACGTAAACCAGCGTGGTATGCACTCCGCGCAAGGTTTTGGGTCGCAGCTCGTTCCAGAGTTGGTGGTGGTAACGCAAATGCCGGGCATTGATGCCGATGCCGGTCGCCTGCGACGGGCTCTGGAACCATGGAGAGTGCACCAAAGTGCTGTGTTCCGGGGGCAGGGTCTTGAAATGGGGAAGCTGTGGCACAGCGCGGATTTGCGGGGTGTACTCCCAGTGCTCCAATTCCGGCCGGGCTTTGCGGCCGACACTGGCGATTAGGCACTTGTCGGGGTTCCATCCTGCGGGAAAAGTCGCATCCGTGAGCCGTTTGGCTTGCGTCATCGGGATCGCGCAATGGAGGACTTTGGTCCGCCCACGGTCAAGCCGATTGAAAACCTTCTGGTTGACTTCCCATCCGGGCTCGGCGATGTGCATCCACCGTTCGCGGAATTTGGGGTTTTGCAGGTCGTTGTTCACTTTATCTTCCTGCCGCAGCGGTGTTTTTCGCGAAGCGTTTCGCACGGGTCACTGAGCAATTCCCCGCTGCCACGTGGTGGAGAAGAGCGGGTGCACGACGATGTCGCCACGTTGGAGATAGTTTGCCGGTCTTTTTTGTGCTCGCGGTAAACAACCGGACCCGTTAAAAGGAAAGCCCACGCTGAGCACGATGAACCGGAGAATCAGGCTTGGCGCGGTGCTAACAAACAGGCAGTCACATGACGAGGCATTTTGCGCTTGCGACCAGGAGAGGCGGTGGCTTGCCGGCCAGCCGCCGTCGGCACCCAAACGGCTGATGATCGGTGGCGCTCTGGAAGAAAGCGTCGTAGCCGTGGTTCACAACGATTCCGCCGTGGGCTGTCGTTCTAAGATCAGCAACATTCAAACAGGCGCCCTTGCAATGCCTGCCAGGGGACAAGGGCCAGACCGCTTGAGCGTGGCGCGACCTGCCCGGTCAGTCCAGGAACGCGATGTTGCTGGGCGAAACATCGAGCAAGTAAATTCCGAATTCTTCAAATGCCCCCAGGATTGCCTGGGCCGATGGCCAGCGCCCCTCAAACTGCTCCCGCTTGTCTGCTTCCCAATCGGCCCAAACACCCTCTGGGAACTCGGGGCGCGCATCGAGGTATGCGCCGGCGAAATCCAAAACGAATGGCCGCTTGACGATGGTCATTTCGAGCACCCGCAGATCGTCGTCGCAACCGAGCAGTTGCGGCACATTGAACCCCCGAAGAGTGTTTACCTCCAATTCTCTGAGCCGCTGATAAACCTGCTTTTCCCGCTGGTAGAATTCGGCCCAGCGGAGGACTTTGATGGCGACATTCGCCGGTTTGGCCTTGTGTTTGGCGACCAGTACGATACCGTCTTTTCCAGAGCCCAGCGTTTCGACAAGCTCGAGTTGATGCCGGTCAAACGGGCGTTGGGT
>Ga0209517_10007613_pt1 | contig 12915 bp, 11 predicted proteins | sample PeaSoiMetSII2010_FD_187695 | JGI IMG/M metagenome (GOLD analysis project Ga0209517, IMG submission 187695) | Peat soil microbial communities from Weissenstadt, Germany - SII-2010 (SPAdes) (version 2) | ecosystem: Environmental > Terrestrial > Soil > Wetlands > Peat | place: Germany...
TCAAACCGATAGCTCTTGACCAAGACAATGAGAGATTCAAGTATAGACCGAGATATATCGCGCAGTAAACGCCAGTTTTGAACCAGAGCTTATGGAGATTGTGCTTTAGAGCTACTGATAGTGGGAGACTGAACAAGGGCAGTACGCAAATAAGATATCTGGCAGGAAGACTCCAGCCTGCCCACCAATGAGTGAACACAGAGGACCCTACATATTCTGCTAAGACCGCGCCTGTGGCCAAGGTGAAGATATCTGACCTCTCTTTGATGAGAGGTCTCAATCCAAGTACTGACAGCAGCAGGATAGGAGAATAAGGCAGGAGGCCACGGTAACGGTCGAATATAAGCCCGGTGGCTGCGAAGATCGCGTTGTTTGCTACGATTTGGGTGTATCCTGACTGCCCAGAGGCTAGAGGAACGGTAAACGGGTTGCCGAATGCGGTGATATTGTAGAAGCAGAAAGCAGCAAACCAAACGGTTACTGCAGCAACAAACAAAATAAAGTTCACGTGTCTCTTTTTGATGCAGATCATGAAGAGCGCTAATCCGAAGCCCGCGACTATTGCGGCGAAGGCGGGTTTCAATAGAAAACCGTACCCAATGAGTAAGCCCATCGCTAACTGGACACTGTTCGTTAAACCATACTTGAGAACCAAGTTAAGCGAAACCAACAACAAAAGGTCCATCAAAAGTTCTGGATAAAACTGATTTGAATATGCACAAACAAGGGTCGCAAATCCCATCACCAAAGCAGTAATGAAAGAAACGTAATCATCCCCAGTTATTCTCCTACACGCAAAATATTGAGACAAATTTACTAAGCTTGTAACCAAAGGAATGAAGAGGATTATTCCAAGTGAACCTCCGATGGCGTAGAAGAGCGCGGCAAGTAGAGGGAGGCCGATACCGTGAGTTGAATAGAAATGACCGTCGGGCCCTTTTACCGAATGCCAAGAATATGGCCAGGTTGTCCACTCTGGTCGTGGATTCCTGTAGACCTCCTCCACGTACAAATGTCCTCGCTCCACAAGACTCTTGATTATCACAATGTAGTGCGGCTCATCACCGGTGTAATAGGAGGAGAAAGAGATACCGTTGTGCAGCGAGAGATATCCGTACATGCAAAACGAGATCAGCAGAAGAACAAGTGGATATCTGTTTCTTCTAAGAAAAGAGCTCACATGCATGGCGCGCACTCTCAATTATCTTGCTTCTGAACATTATTTCAATCATTCCAGTCAATTTCAAAATTCCCATGTAAAACGCGAATAAGGGAGAAAAACAAAAAATGGTGCGGGGGAGGTTAGCACCGATAACAGCAGCTTCGGCGCAAGCGCAAGGAATCGATCCCCGCATTAACGAGATTCCAGCGGAATAGTTATCTTGAATTGGATAAAGATTAAACTCAAAGGCGTTTTGACCAATGCGGTTGAAAGGGAAGGTTGCCTTAGTAACTGGTGGAGGTTCAGGGCTCGGACAAGCCATATCAATAAAATTTTCTCAAGAGGGAGCCAAAGTATGTGTCGCAGATCTCGATGCTAAACGTGCACAGAGCACGGTAACAGCCATAGGTGAAAATCAAGCCTTTCCAGTTGTGGGAGACGTAAGCAAGTCCTCTGATGCTGAAATGATCGTTAAAGAGGCACTCGACCATTTCAAAGGATTAGACATCCTTGTGAACAGCGCTGGCTTCTGGTTGGTTGACCGGCCTGATCGCGTGGATGCCCTGAGCGAACAGGACTGGGATAGAGTTGTAAATGTCAACTTGAAAGGTGTTTTCTTGTGTTCCAAATATGCCCTTCTTCACATGCTGAAGCAACAGCATGGAGCCATAATCAACCTCGCATCGGAATGTGGAATGGGAGGAATGCTCAATGCTGCTGCATACTGCGCCGCTAAAGGCGGAGTTGTCAATTTGACAAGACAGATGGGATTAGAATACGCTCGCAAGGGCATCAGAGTAAACTGCATAATTCCATGCAACATTAAGACGCCTATGTTGGAACGCGAACTTGATGCGAGCGAAAACAGGGAGATGGCGATTAAACGGTATCATCTTCTTATGCCGCTTGGTAGGTTTGGTGAATCTGAAGAAGTGGCTAATGCTGCGGTATTCCTAGCCTCAGGTGAATCCAGCTTCACCACAGCATCCGTGTTGATGGTTGATGGCGGAGTAACAGCCGGCGGCACTATCGCGTACAGTGCGCTAGTTGACTAGCGCTTGTTATCCCGAAGATAAGATAATCATTTCTTACACCGAGCCTTTCATAGTGACCGGACCGCGACAACTAAAAGGTCACGCGTCCGCCTGTAACGTTTAGAGCCTGGCCAGTCATGTAGTCTGCAGCATTCGATGCTAGGAACAATATTACGCCCGCAACGTCTTGTGGTAAGGCTAATCTGCCAAGTGGCGCAAGAGCAGCCCACTCCTTTCTGACCTCTTCCGGTGGGATCCCTCTAATTTGGGCGTGCGTTCGAAACTCATATGCCAGCATATCGGTATCGACATCCCCAGGACAAACTGCGTTTACGTTAATCCGATGTTTAGCAAGCTCCAACGCTAGACTTTTGGTTATTCCAAGTACCGCAAACTTCGAGGCACAGTAATGCGTGTAAAAAGGAACCCCTATCTTCCCCGCTATGGATGCGGTATTAACGATCTTGCCTCCGGTTCCTTGTCGAATCAGCTGCCTAGCGAACGCTTTGCAGCAGAGAAAGGTTCCTTTTGCATTTACATCCAACATAGAATCCCACAATTCCTCAGTAATCTCATCGAACGGGCTTATTGTGAGAATGCCTGCGCAATTAACGAGTATGTCGATTTTCCCAAACGAACCTAGAGTTTTCTCAACAACCTTCTCGATCTCAGCATAGGATCGAACGTCCAGTTTCTCAGGGATAGCCGTACCTCCTCGACTCGTAATCTCATGAACTATTCTTTGCGCGGCGTCAGCTCGAGAATCAGCCACAGTGACATTAGCGCCCTCTGCTGAGAATGACTTTGCCACCTCGCCGCCTATTCCTCCACCAGCACCGGTCACAATTACAACTTTGCCACTGAACCGCACATTCCATACTTCCTTGGTCCACTACTACAAATTGGCTGAACAAGTCCGCTGGTCGAGGACTTTAGTCAACATTTGGCATTATCGGTACCAACAACAAAATATTAAATACAACTCGCGGGAAACCTTCGCACGGATTTGTGAAGTTAGCATGGCTTCAAAAAGACCGGTTTTTCTGAGAGATGCGACGGGAATTGTTAGAGCCATATCTCCACTTCAAGCATTCATAACGACGGTTGCGATTACGAACATAGGATTCGGAATCGCAACAACTTACCTGCCCGCCCTCTACGTTTGGCCCGGAGCAAACCTCGCGCTCACATTCCTTCTAGTTCTCCCGTTCCTGTTCTGCCATTCGGCAATGTATTCTATGATGGCGATTGCAATGCCACGGTCGGGCGGCGACTACGTTTGGGGAAGTCGAATCCTTCATCCGTCCATTGGTACATCACTCGCACTCACCAACGTGATTTTCAATTCGATATTCATGGGATTCTTTGCGAACACATTCGTAACTTATGGTCTGTATTCAGTGTTCGTGACTTGGGGGACGATAACGATCAACAGTGGGCTGATCAGCATGTCCCAAGCGGTGTTCACGAATCCATTGTGGATTACGGTTATCGGAACTGCGTTAATCGCGTATCTAACTATAATTATGATTTTTGGAGTACGCCGTTACCTGAAGCAACAGATGGTTTTCTGGGCTATTGGAATGATCGGGACTTTGGTAGCACTCGTGCTATTCCTGCAGTCTAATCCGACACAATTTGCACAGGCGTTCAACAACGTGCTTAGCCAGTACACTACGTATCAAGGAGTAATTCAGACAGCTAACTCTGCAGGTTTCAAATGGGCCCCTAGCATGGCAGCTACGGTTGGCGCAGTTACCCTTGCATGGTTAGCAAATAATGGGTATCAGTACTCTGGATATTTCTCAGGAGAACTCAAAGAGGTGCAGAAGTCCATGTTCGTCTCGACCATCGGAAACAACATAGTTTCCACGATTATGTATTCGGTCTTTGCTTTCGCTCTAGTTGGCGCCGTAGGAGAGGGGTGGTTGAATTCGCTTAGCTACATTGCGAACGCCCAGCCGTCTTCTTACACTATTCCCGTTCCTCCAAATCCCTACTTTTTCGCCAGCCTCCTCACGAACAACTTGGCCATAGCGACCATCATCAACATCGGTCTCCTAGCCTGGGCCATCGTTATCATTCCATCAAACTGGATGGCGACAACCAGAATTATGCTAGCGATGGGTTTTGACCGTGTACTCCCCACAAAACTTGCTGACGTAAGCGATAGATATCACACGCCTGTCAAATCAATCATCTTCGTCGCCGCTGTTACGTGGATTGGAATGGTTGCCACCAATTATTACGGTGCGGCTGCTGCAAACCTGAATTACACCGTGGTCTACACTCTAATCTTAGCGGTGGTCGGATTGGCTGGCGCAGTCTTTCCCTTTGTGCGCAAAACGATTTACGAACGATCAGCAATAGCCAAATACAAAGTTGCAGGCATTCCTGCTATCACGATTCTTGGAACAATTAACTTCCTATTCTTCATAGCGATCTCCCTCGCAGCGGGACTCAACCCATTTGTTGGCGGACCAACCACACCTGCAGCAATAGCTGCTGGCGCCATAGTCTTCGTGGGTAGCGGCCTCCTCTACTATGTCGCACGCGCATACCACAACCGGAAGGAAGGAATCGACATCGCCCTAAACTACCAAGAACTTCCCCCAGAGTGAGAAATGTTGCATTATTCATAGGTCAACGAAACAGGACGAAGTTAGAGCGCGAAGCTGAGTAAAGCGGCGCCTGTAACTGACTGTATCGGCATAAGATGCGCCAGCTAGGATTAGTCGCGTTAGCTAGATCTGAGCCCGACTACCGTGTTTGGCGTTACGTGACAAAAAGTTAAGGCCATGGGTGCACGAAAAACTGGTTCAGTACCTCTGCGAAGACGAATACGGTAATAATCACGCTCATCGCTTCGCTCATCGCTTGTCTTTCGATGATAGACAGACTCACATCTTGACGAACACCCAAGAATAACGCGGTAAGAATTTCGAGTTTGACAAATTTGGTCACGCTTCACGGAATTACATGGGAACATGATCGTGGATATGCTCCGTTAGAAGCCGCAGCCAAATCATACCATGACATGCACTCCGAAGTTGCGGTAGTTTGGAAGAAGAGAACACTCAAAGAGTTCGGAGAAACCCAAGTGGACAGGCTTGCATCCGAGTATGATCTGGTTATCGTTGATCATCCCTTTATGGAACTAGTCGCTCACGCCAATTGTTTCATTCCTCTTGAGACGATTTTGCCGAGAGACTTTCTGCACTCACAAGCACAAGAATCAGTTGGGCAAAGCTTTCATGTCTACACATATGGCGGTCATCAATGGGCCCTAGCAATTGACGCGGCGGCTCAAATTTCAGCTTACAGACCCGATCTTATGCCAGAACCACCTACCGATTGGGACATGGTTTTGCGGGTTGCAAGGCGCTTCCTTGACAAACAACAATCGAAGGTTGCCCTCCCGCTATCTCCGGCCGATTGCTTCTGTACGTTCCTAACGCTATGCGCCAATAGGGGAGAACCGCCATTCACACATTGTGGACGTGTCGTAAGCCGTTCAACCGCCATAGACGTGTTATCTTATCTGAGTAAGTTGGCAAGAGTAGTTCATCCAGACTCATTCGACCTAAACCCTCCAAAGACTTTAGAGCGCATGTCTGAAACTAATGAGATATCCTATGTTCCAATCCTGTTCGGCTATTCCAATTATGCTCGGTCAGGATACCGTTCACATCTAGTTCGCTTTACCGCGCTCCCCTCTTTCGGGTACGGGCCTATTGGGAGCACGCTTGGTGGTGCGGGAATAGCAATTTCATCAACATGCAGGCATGTGCGAGAGGCGGCGGATTATGTGATGTGGATAACTAAGCCAGAAATCCAGCGAACAACATATTTCGACGCCGGAGGTCAACCTGGCAACAGAGTGGCATGGCTAGATGTTCAGGTAAACAGGAAATCGAATAACTTCTTCTTGGATACGTGGGAGAGCATGCTAACTGCCTACATCAGACCGCGTTACCTTGGCTTCACTCAATCGCAAGAAGAAGGAGGAGCCATAATCAGCAAGTTTCTTCAGGAACAGGGTCGACCGAGAAATGTGTTACACAAACTTGACAAACTCTTTCTGGGCACTGGAAAGAGAAGACGTACTGCTAAAGAGTTAATTACGCCAGTTGGCGAGGAACAGGCCCGATGACATCTCTGACGTTTGGTTTCGCGAATGTTGCGGTAGACCCACTGACCGCGGTCGAATATGGAGTGTTAGCCGAAAAGAGTGGGTTTGATACACTCTGGATGCCGGATCATATTGTTGATGTCGACGGTGACAAGACGGATCCATGGACCACACTTTCCGCGGTCGCGGTTAGGACGAAGAAGATCAGACTTGGATCTGCAGTCACGGACACTCAGCGTAGCCATCCTTCAAGGACGGCACACCAAGTTGCCTCTCTCGATCAATTATCTCATGGACGCGCGATCTTAGGCATAGGCGCAGGCGAGGCCATGAACATTGTCCCTTTCGGATTACCTTGGGACCAACCTCAGGACCGTATTACTAGGCTTGCCGAGGCCATCACAGTTATTCGATTACTTTGGAGCAGTACCCGCGAAAAACCCGTTAGCTACGAAGGCAGATTCTACAATTTAGAAAACGCGTTTCTCAGTCAACCCCCGAAAAAGAAGCCGCATCCACCAATCTATGTTGGAGTATTTTCTTCGAAGAGCGCCCTCAAGGTTGTGGGTGAATTGGGAGATGGTTGGTATTCGTGGCTTAACACCGCTGACACCTTCAAACGACGTTGGGCAGTAATAGGAGAAGCAGCAAAGAATGCGGGACGTTCTCGCAGAATGATTGTTCCATGTAGTCATTTGCTTGTAGCTTTTCCCAAGAATACTCGGGAGAGAAAGATGGCGATGATGTCTGCCAAGATGACTCTAATAATGGAGAAATCTGTGCTTAAGAGTCTGGGATACAAGCCAGCAATGGAACAATATCAAAATCTTGGGACTCTCAAGGAGGATGTTGCGAAGGTTCTCAGTGCTGCTGAACTGGTTCCAGACGACTTGGTCCACAGAGTTTGTTCGATCGGAGATATGGATCAGGTCGAAGAAAAAGTCGAGCAACTCGCTAAGGCTGGTATCACACATTTCTCAATAGCAGACCTGCTCGCGCCACTGACCGTGAAGAGAACACTTAAGAAAATGCGTCGAACCATTAGCCGTTACGCGTGACGCACCAGGGGACCACTTCGTCTGGATAGGCTAAATTAAATTAAATCAACTAGTGATGGATATCACTCTGGTGGTATTTCAGAATAGACTGCCTTAAGATCAATGCCATGTCGCTTGTTGACTGTATAGCTGACAGCGTAGAAAACAACGCCAGTGATGAATATTCCTGCCAGAATCGAATCTGCCTGTGGGGTGGATGGACCAATAGCGGGTTCCGTTACTGAGAAGAAGAAGTTAGCGGCCATCAGTATTGCGGATATTGCTCCAACGATAGACACAAGTGGAATCTTCCATTTAGCACCCGGAAGATGACTGACCAGCGAATTCCTTCTAAAAGGCAACACGACCGCAACGAGACTTCCCAATAGCCAGACTATGCTCCAAATTGCAACGCTATTTAGAAACAGCCCAAGATAGGATGTGAAAGACGCGAGAATCAGGAAAATAGTTGCACAGGCTGCGTTAAGGATCATCGCTTTCATTGGAAAACGGAATCTTTCATTTATGTCCGCAAAACGTGCGGGAAAGATTCTGTCGAATGAGAAAGCGAAGACGTATCGCGTTGCTACCAGCAGGAATCCAGGTATGTTCCAGAAGAATGTGAGGAGCCATCCAAGCTGAATCAGAAATAGAATTGCGAAATTGTGAGTTAACATAGAGATGAAGAGTGGCATCCAGGGAGGTGCGGCAAGTGGCCAGTTTGAACCGACCGCGAATGCAGCCTGAACGAATTGGTAACCCACAACATTTACAGAAAGCTGAGTGCCGATAATGTTGATGATCCAAGCGAAAAACAACGATCCGAGTATCGCGTACGCCATATTGTGTTTAACATTCTTCACTTCCCCGGATGCAGCCGCCGCGAAATTCTGTCCGTTGTAGAGTAATACAGCCAAGGGAATGCTCATCAGCGTTAGATTAAGTGATAATGGAACGTATGACCAACCAGACGATTGTGCCTGATTGATGATGCCTGTATAGGTCATGTTTGTTCCACCGTAGCCATTTACCGCATTGATGAAGTCAGCATGAGAAGATGTTCCAAGCACGTAGAACGAGAGAAAAGCGCTTACCATGATGATGATGAAAAGAATTGACATAATCCTACTGAAAACTTTCGCGCCGACGCCTGCAATAACCGCTGATATGAGAATCAATACGAGTCCAAGCACGAACGCGTTAACCGGAATGCTCACGGCCGAAGCTAAGCTTAACAAAAACTGATTTCCAGACGCATAGCCAAATGATACGAGTGCAATAGGAAGCACAACAGTCGAATTGATAAAACCTTCAATGCCAACTATGGCGACGATTGAAATCCAGAACGACCACCCAGCCATGAAACCGACTATCGAATTTACTCCTCTAGTGATCCAGATATAATCTCCACCAGCCCTTGGCATACTTGTCGAGAGAAAGACGTACGCGAGGGCTAGAGGCAATGTGAACAAGAGGCCGAAGTGTTCGGACAGCACCCAGTCGGCGCCTGGATCAGCCGTGGCAACGAACGCAATCTGTGACGCGAAGCTCCAGACACTTGGCAAAATCACTGACGAACTAATCAGGAAAGCGTCAAACCATGAGAAATTGCGAATTAGTCCAGTTGCGTCACGCAGGAAGACCGTCTTACTGGCCATAGCGCGCAGGTAGAGTCGCCCACATCAATATAGATTTTTGTATGCCTCAATACTCGGTCTTCATCTTACGAGCGATTCGGTTGCATGACGATCCGAATCGGATCGCCAATTTTCTTGTCCATCATTTCTAAACCTCGATTTACTTCGTCAAGTGTGATCTTATGGGTAACGGAGTCGGTGAGATCGACACGTCGGTCCCTCACCATTGAGATGACTTCGGTGAGGTCGGTTCGTAGATGATCAATTGATGGCCTTATTTGGATCTCCTTTCCCGTATTCCGAATTTTCGGACTAAACATCAAGTCATCCCACGGTGTAATCTCAATCTTCTCAGAGCAGATTCCGACCAGAACGACTTTTCCGTCACGGGCCACGCTTCGAATGGCAGCTTCGACTGTCCTCGGAAATCCAATGGCCTCGAAAGCAACATCTACTCCCTCGCTATTTGTGCGGTCGCGGATGAGTTTGTCCACTGATTCGTGTCCTGGGTTGATGATTTCTGCTCCGAGTTTGGCAGCTCTCTCCAGCTTCCTTTGATCTGTATCTACAGCGATGATTCTGCTAGCGCCCATGGCTCGCGCGAACTTTAGGATGTGATAGCCGACTCCTCCCACTCCGATGATTGCTGCTGTGTCACCTGAGCGAAGTTCCGCAACTCGTCGTGTGGCATGATAGGCGGTCACTACTGCGCATCCAATTATTGCTCCTTCTTCGAAGCTGATCTCCACCGGCAAAGGAAACGATTGTCTCTGTGGAATTGCAACGTATTCGGCATAGCCTCCGTTAACGTTCGCACCTATATCGATGGCAGAATCGCAAAGATTGCTCCTTCCAGAACTACAGTAGTAGCAGTTTCCACACGTTATCCTATAATCCATCACTACGCGATCGCCAGGTTTGATGTTCTTGACTTTCGTGCCTACACGTTCTATGACACCTGAGCATTCATGGCCAGGGATTAAGGGCAGTTTGTCAATTTCGTGTCCATGCCACATACGCACATCGGATTGGCAGATTCCAACCGCCTTGACTTTAATGAGAACATCATCGTCAGTCATGGATGGGATTGGGGCTGATTCTATTGATAGAGGCTTATTACATTCTCGAAGTATGGCCGCTTTCATTTCAGTGATACCGGATTCAACCGCCACGGTTTAATGAGCGGTCGGAGTTAAGCCATTTGCTTGAAAACCGCGAAAGGCGAGGGTGTACTCGTTCAATTCTTTCAATTGAAACTTAGCTGGAAAGAGATATTCTTGACGTGTCAACGTGGATCGGAAAAGAACTGGTGTGAAGTTTTCAAGGGGAAAATTTGGCTATGTTAACGCTTCCGTATGGTAACGAAACGATTGAACTGAATCTCCCCAAGGAAAGACTATTGGGATACCTACTTCCAAGACACACCGCGAGCTCATCGGACGCCGATTCAATACTGCATGAAGCAATACGGAATCCGGTCGACGGCGTTGGGCTACGGTCAGCAGTCAAGAGAGGAAACTCGGTCGTCATAATTGCGGATGACTATACCCGACCAACTCCTTCAGGTACAATATGTCGAGCTATAATTGATGAACTGAACGATTTGGGAATTGATGATTCGCACGTCACTATTCTAGCAGCAGGAGGTCTGCATAGGCCTATGAATGAACAGGAGATTCGATCCAAGTTTGGAGACGACCTAATCCAACGAGTTCAGATTAGAAGTCATGACGCTTGGGATGATGCGCAGCTGGAATACTTGGGTGAGACTTCGAGGGCCACTCCAGTCTGGATCAATAGGCTCGTTGTGGGGGCTGATCTCAGAGTTACGGTAGGGATGATTACTGCTCATTTCGTTGCGGGTTATGGCTCGGGACCTAAGACAATCATGCCTGGAGCCAGCGGGTATCGGACGATCTTTCATAACCATGGAGTCGTCTCCGCAACTCCACATGCCAGAATTGGAATTACAAAAGGCAACCCATGCTGGGAAGATATGGCTGAAGTGGTCGGATTTCTCGGATCGACGTTAGCTGTTGATGTTGTCTTGGATCCTAGAAATCAGATTGTGGCGGCCTTCCACGGCAATCCCGTCTCGGCTCAGAAAGCCGGAATCAGCCTATACGATAGCATCTATGGACTTCGCTTGGAGAAGAAGGCTGACATTGTACTGGCGAGCGCGAACCCCATGCATGCCTATCTCGACCAAACCCTGAAGACGATCATTCATACCTCAATGTTTGTCAAAGATGAAGGAACGAGAATCGTCGCCTCACCATGTGAAGAACTTCTGGGCCCACCATTCCTGAGAGAGCTATACTACTCCTCACTTACACCAAGATGGCCAAGCGTTGAAGAATACTCCAAGATGATGCAGTCGGGAGCAGTGAAGGATATCGCAGATGCAGTGGGCATCCTGAAATTTCTCGAAACCAACAAGTCACAGCTAACGCTAGTGTGCGACCGTACATTCGACGATGATTTGAACAAACTGGGATTTGCACACAAGAAAACCGTTAAAGAAGCGCTAGATGAAGCGACTCTGCGACTGGGCAAAGATTCCATGGTCCTCGTTGTTCCCTACGGCGCCATTACACATCCAGTCTTTTAGAGAACGTATTGCGCGTAAATGCGTGTTTGTAGTTTGTTGAACTCAACTTCAGATAGTTTTCAAGAATTCCAGACAAACCGTGACGGGATTTGAGTAAAAAGAGATGGTGCGGGGAAGTGATTTTGGCCCCACTTTACTAGTACATGTAACTGAATTCCCGGGTTCGACGGGATGCTGTTCCGTGTTATCGCATGGGTTCGACAACGATATCGTATGGGTGTTGCCTCCTTCAAACGGCTTTTCGTCTACTCACGTTGTGGGCATAACAATTTACAATAAACTAGTGGGCATAAATAGAAGATTTGTAAAATATTTATTGTGAAAATAGCCAAGAAGCAAGGAAACAAGTCTACAATCCGTTTCAAAGCTAAATTGTTTCGGCCTAAGGCAACCGAAAAGACTGGATCGTGGACCCTTCTAACTCTGCCCAAGAACGCGAGTGTGAAGCTTCCATCACGAGGTATGACGATGGTTGAGGGAACTATCAATAGCATCCCTTTTCGAGCCGCTCTCGAACCAAACGGCAAAGGAAGCCACTGGCTCAGGGTTAACAAAGCCATGCACGATGCTGCAGGCGCAGACGCCGGAGACACGGTAACGGTGGAGATTACGCGGACCGGAGAAGAACCGGAGATCAGAGTGCCAATGGATCTACGCAAAGCCCTTAGAGCTGCCCCGCTGGCGCGGGCATCGTGGATGGATATCACACCAATGGCGCGCCGGGACTGGATTTTCTCGATAAGCTCAGCTAAGCAGCCGGAAACGCGCAGGCGCCGGATCGAGAAAGCTTGCGCCATGCTTGCATCTGGAAAGCGACGATTATGTTGTTTTCCCGGAATAAAGTGGCTTATGAAAAAAAACGCAAAATCATGCGGAATATGGCTTCAGTTGCCGAACTCAAAAAATCGTCTTTCGCCAAGATCAACAACGTAGAAAACCGCGAGGATTTGAAGAAGCTGCGCGTGAAATATTTGGACCGCACTTGATGTTATCGTACTGGTTCGATATGTACCAGTAATGGTGCGGGGGAGGGGATTTGAACCCCTGAACCCCTGCGGGACGAGGTCTCTTAACGCGGTAAGTTCCTGAGCTTCGCGAACATTCGTAATGTTCTCGCGCCTTTGACCTGGCTTCGCCCTCGTTTCAGAGTTTGGCGCTGGGGGGATTTACACGGATTTCCCGCCTACCCCCGCTAAAGTCAGATCCTACCCCGCACGCAAATAGTTCAGGCCTTAGCGGGGAACATAAAGATAACGTGAACATTCAACAGTCATGTTGTAGTGTGAATCTGTTTCTTTGCGG
>Ga0209517_10007615_pt1 | contig 12914 bp, 7 predicted proteins | sample PeaSoiMetSII2010_FD_187695 | JGI IMG/M metagenome (GOLD analysis project Ga0209517, IMG submission 187695) | Peat soil microbial communities from Weissenstadt, Germany - SII-2010 (SPAdes) (version 2) | ecosystem: Environmental > Terrestrial > Soil > Wetlands > Peat | place: Germany: Weissenstadt...
CTCCCATGGCTGGGACCGGGCCTTGTGTCACAAGATTGCGAGGCCGAATGCTTAGAAACCAACAACAGCGAGGCTCCTGCCGCAGTCATCCCCTTTTCCATGTCAAAAAAGCGGACAGGTTTTGGTACGCACCTATACTCTCAAATACGTGGAATTTCCCAAGGTTTGAGAGGGCATGTCAGGAGATCTGAATGTACGCCGGCGCGGCTCCGGGGTTTACCGGCTTCTACCAGGTAAACGTTACGGTGCCGGACCTCTCGCCACGGTCGGCTGCGCTGGAGTGCGGGTGGGACGCGGATGCCCTCTTCGCGGTCACGTCAGTCTGGGTTGGGTACTGACCAGTTTTACGACCGCGCGATGTTGCGCTCTTGCGACGCTGCTTCCACGGAAGACTCCGCGGTCAGGTGACCTGTTTCCGAGTGGGCGACCATCGTCCGGAACCCTACTCCGGCATAACGGCATCCGGGCGGAGTCGCTATCTGCTCGCCGCGGCCGGGGCTTCGGCGTTGTTGATATGCTGGACGGCCTTCCACGATCCGTCCGCTTCCTTGCGAAAGATGGCGACAAGCCGGCCCTTCTCCGTGACCGCCTTCTTGCTCACTGGATCGGTGGCAGTGAGCACGTAGGTTCCGCGAGTGTAGCCCAGATCGCCGCCCCTGGAGACTTCCACCTGGACGACCTGCAATTCGAGCGACCAGTTCGGATCGGCCAGGGCATCCTTCATCGCCTCGCCAATGGCGCCCTTGCCGGTCATCATCGGAGAATTCGGGACCATGACGTTTCCGTCATCTGTGTAGTGGGCGGCAATGCGGCTCGCGTCCTTGCCGTCCCAGTCCTTGACAAAGGCGGCAACCTCGCCTTCGCGCAGAGCGCGGGAATCCGCCTCGCGGTTATCGGGTGCCGGCGACTGCGAGCAACCGGTCAAGGCCAGCAATCCCAATGTGCAGAATATCGACCCGCGACGCGTCATGTTCGTTTTTTCCGGTTAGCTGGACGTTCTATCTTGAACTCCTACGTTCGAAGGATTATACATCTGATCATGCCTGCAGCCCTCGATCGTGCGAATGCTGTGTCGCCCGGAAAAGAAGCGGGCGTAGACAATCAGGTCGGCGAACGCTCGCGGCTCGTCCGGTCTCTGCCCAATTCAGGAAGGCCCAGCACCGGCCCAAAACGTAACGTACGACCCGCAATTTTCACCCTAACCTTTCCCCGCGCTCAGACGTCTGTATACTTCGAGGTCTGAGTATGCAAAGCACGACTCGCTCAAGGGTGTTGAGGACCCTCTGATATGTCGCTGTGGTCGCGCCTCGCAAATGCAGTTCGCGGCGATCGCCTGAGCCGCGAAATCGACGAAGAGCTCCAGTCCCACATGGATGAAGCGGTCGAGCAGGGCCGCGATCCCGAAGAAGCGCGCCGGGCGTTCGGCTCCACGCTGCGCCGGCGCGAAGAGAGCCGCGATGTGCGGCTGCTCCCGTGGCTCGATTCGCTGCGCGCCGACGCTGTTTTCGGGTGGCGGCAGCTCATGAAGAACAAGGCGACTTCGTCGGCCGCCGTCCTTTCGCTCGCCCTGGCCATCGGCGCCTGCACCTCGGCATTCCGCCTCATCGACGCCATGCTGTTGCGGCCCTTGCCGGTGGCCGCGCCGGAGCGGCTCTACGTTCTCTCCCGCCACGCCACCGGTCTTGACGGCAAACTCGTAACATTTGACGCTTTTGAGTATCCGTTGTTCCGGCAGATGCGCGCCCTGGTAAAGGACCAGGCCGAGCTGATCGCCATCTCGAGCGCCGCCCGGATCGATCTGACTTACGGGTCCGACCAGGAGACGGAGAAGGCCTACCAGCAGTACGTCTCGGGGTGGATGTTCGGCTCGTTCGGAGTACGGCCCGCAGTCGGGCGGGTATTTACCGAGAGCGACGATCTCACGCCAGGCGCACATCCCCACGCCGTGCTCTCTTACGACTACTGGACGCGGCGGTTCGGACAGGACCCGAAGGTGGTCGGCCGCACTTTCCGCACCGGCGATGAGCTCTATCAGATCGTCGGCGTCGCCCAGGGACCTTTTACCGGCACCGAGCCGGGGATCGTGACCGACATCTTCGTCCCCACCATGATGGTGAAGAACAATGCCACTGTCCGATCCGACTATCAATGGTTCCGTACCTTCGTCGAGCTGAAGCCGGGCGTGGCCGTCGCGCCTGTGCGTGAGAGGCTGCTCGCCCCGTTTCGAGCATTCCTGGATGAGCGCGTCAAGGCTTTCGCTGGGATCCCCAAACAGGAAATTGCCGCATACCTGGGCCAGAGACTGCTGTTGGACCCCGCGTCCGCGGGCGTCTCCGGAATGCAAAAAGAGTACGGAATGTCGCTTACGGTCCTCGGTGTCCTGGTGGCGCTGGTGCTTCTCATCGCGTGCGCCAACGTCGCCAACCTGATGACTGCCCAGGGCGCGGCGCGGGAGCGCGAAATGGCGTTGCGCGTGTCGATCGGAGCCGGGCGAGGGCGCCTGGTGCAACTGCTCCTGGTGGAATGTGCCTGGCTCGCGTTCCTCGCGGCGGTCCTCGGCGCATGGTTCGCCTGGTGGTCCGCGCCGTTTGTCGTCGGCAGGATCAGTACGCCCGACAATCCGGCTCGCCTGATTCTGCCCGCGGATTGGAGAGTGATGGCATTCGGTCTCGCCCTGGCGCTTGGTGTGACCGTTTTGTTCGGCCTCGCGCCGGCGCTGCGCGCGTCGGGGGTGAAGCCCGCGAGCGCGCTCAGGGGCGGGGACCCGCACGTCCGGCCGCGCCTCATGCACCTGCTGATCGCCGTTCAGATCGCCTTCTGTTTGATCGTGCTTTTCGTCGCAGGACTCATGGTCGCAACGTCCAACCGGCTGTCCCATCAGCCGACCGGATTTTCCAGCGAGCGGCTGCTCACTCTCGAAACGCTCACCGAGCGGCCGCAGCCGCCGGCTTTGTGGGAGCAGGTGGCGGAACACCTGCGAACGGTGCCCGGCGTTGAGACGGTGGCAATGTGCGAGTGGCCGCTGCTGGCCGGGGAGAGCTGGAGCGGATTCATCTCCGTCAATGGAGCCCCGCCAAGCCAGGTGGAGTCCTATTTTCTGAGCGTCTCGCCAGGCTGGCGCGACGCGATGAAAATCGCCTTGGTCGGTGGCCGGGACTTTCTCCCGAGCGACGCGCTGCCCGGCACTGCCCTGGTCAATCAGAAGTTGGCAAAGCAATACTTCGGACTGGAGAATCCCGTCGCCAGGTCATTCGAGATCGTCGCCAACGAAGGCCGGCGGGTTCGCTATCAGATTGTGGGCGTGGTCGGCGACACTCGCTACCGGGACATGCGCGAGCCCATCCAGCCGGTCGTCTATTTCCCCTTCAAAGCCAACTACAGCCGCGGCACGTTCATCGTCCGCACAACCGGCCCTAACCCGCTCGCTCTGGCTTCCGTTTTGCGGGAAGAGGTGCCGCGCGCCCGCCCCGGCTTCCGCGTCAGCAACATCCGCACCGGAACTGCGCTCGTCGAGCAGCATACCGTTCGCGAGCGGCTGCTGGCCATGCTGGCGCTCTTCTTCGCGGGTGTGGCGCTGCTGCTCGCAGGCATCGGCCTGTATGGCGTGCTGGACTACTCGGTGCTCCAGCGGCGCCGCGAAATCGGCATTCGCATGGCCATCGGCGCGCAGGCAGCCGACATCGCCATCCGCGTCACGGCGGACGTCTTCCGCATGGTGGTGCTGGGTGCGGCCGTAGGCCTGGCGCTGGGGATGGCCTCGGTGCGATCCATCCAGGCACTGTTCTACCAGGTGAAGCCCGGCGACCCGGCCATGCTGGCGCTTCCGTCCGTGACGATTCTGGCGGCCGCGTTCGTGGCCGCGATTCCGGCGGTGATCCGCGCAGTGCGGATCGACCCGGCTGTCATACTGCGCGGCGATTGAAGGAGACATGGGATGTCGTTGTGGTCACGCATGGTAAATGTCCTTCGCAGCGATGGCTTGAGCCGCGAGATAGACGAAGAGCTGGAGTCGCACATCGCGGAAGCTATTGAGCAGGGCCGCGATCCCGAAGAAGCGCGCCGGGCGTTCGGCTCCACGCTGAGCCGGCGCGAAGAGAGCCGCGATGTGCGGCTGCTGCCGTGGCTCGATTCGCTGCGCGCCGACGCGGTTTTCGGGTGGCGGCAGCTCATGAAGAGGAAGGTGACTTCGGCAGCGGCCGTCCTGTCGCTGGCGCTGGCGATCGGCGCGTGCACATCGGCGTTCCGGCTTATCGACGCGCTGCTGCTGCGGCCTCTGCCGGTGGCCGATCCGGAGCGGCTGTACGCGCTCTCGCGTGAAGGCATCGGATTCGATGGCAAGCCCGCCACCTTCGACGGTTGGGCGTATCCGTCGTTCCGCCTGATGCGCGCCGCGGTAAAGGATCAGGCCGAGCTGATCGCCGTCTCCTATGGCGACCGGGTGGATGTGACCTACGATTCGAAAGAGATCGAGAAGGCCTACCTGCAATATGTCTCGGGATGGATGTTCGACTCGTTTGGGCTGCGGCCCGCGATGGGGCGGCTGTTCACGGAAAACGACGATCGGAAGCCCGGGGCGCATCCGTACGCCGTGCTCTCTTACGACTATTGGACGCGCCGCTTCGCGCGGGATCCCAACGTGATCGGCCGCACGTTTCGCATGAGCGACCGGCTGTACGAGATCGTGGGAGTAGGTCCCGAGCGCTTCACCGGCACGGAAACCGGCACCGTGACCGACATCTTCGTGCCAACGATGATGCACCCCGGCGCGGTCCATGACGATTGGACGTGGCATCGGACCCTGGCGCGGCTGAAGCCTGGCGTCGCCGTGGAGCCTGTACGCGCGAAGCTGCATGCAACCTCGCGAGCATTCGAGGAGGAGCGGGCCAAGGGCTTCAGCGGCATGAGCCGGCAGAATATCGAACGATTCCTGGACCAGAGAGTGGTGCTGGAGCCGGCCGCCGCGGGCGCTTCCGGTCTGCAGCAGGATTACCGCCGTTCGCTCATCGCGCTCGGCGTGCTGGTGGCGCTGGTGCTGCTGATTGCGTGTGCCAACGTCGCCAACCTGATGACCGCCCAAGCCGCCGCGCGGGCACGCGAGATGGCGCTGCGCGTCTCGATCGGCGCGGGACGGTGGCGCCTGGTGCAACTGGTCCTGGTGGAGAGCGCCTGGCTCGCGTTCCTGGCAGCCGCGTTGGGCGGGCTGTTCGCCTGGTGGTCCGCGCCGTTTGTGGTCAGCCGGATCAATCCGCCGGACAATCCCGCGCGCTTGTTCCTTCCGGCCGATTGGCGCGTGCTGGGATTCGGCCTCGCGCTGACCGTCGTGGTGATGCTCCTGTTCGGCCTGGCGCCGGCGCTGCGCGCTTCGGCGATCAAGCCGGCGAGCGCGCTCAAGGGCGGCTCCGACCCCCACTCGCGCCGCCGAACCATGCACGCGCTGATCGCCGCGCAGGTCGCTTTCTGTTTTCTGGTGCTGTTCCTCGCAGGCCTGTTTGCCGCCACGTTCGAGAGGCTGTCCCATCGGCCCATCGGCTTCTCCGCGGAACGCGTACTCACTCTCGATACGGTGGCCGGGCGCGATCAGCCGGCGGCGTTCTGGGATCAATTAGCCGACCATCTGCGCACGGTGCCCGGTGTCGAGACGATCGCACTGGCCGGGTGGCCGCTGCTTGCCGGAGGTTCGTGGAACGGCTTCGTCTCCGTCAACGGTGCGCCTCCGGGCCCGGTTCTGGCCTACTTTCTGCATGTCTCGCCCGGCTGGATCGACGCCATGAAGATTGCCCTCATCGAGGGCAGAGACTTCCGCCCGAGTGACACGTCTCCGGGCGCGGCGCTTGTCAACGAAACCTTCGCCAGGCAATACTTCAACGGCCAGGACCCCATCGGGAAGTCATTCGCCAAAGGGACCCTGCCCTTCACCATCATGGGCGTGGTCCGCGACGCTCCCTACCGCAGCCTGCACGAGCCCATCGTGCCGGTGGCCTATGTTCCCTTTCATTCGATCGACAGCCACGGCGTGCTGCAACCCCTGGGCGACGCGACCCTGGTCGTGCGCACGGCAAGTGCGAACCCTCTCGCGATGGTATCTACGCTGCGGCGGGAAGTGCCACGCGCCAGCCCCGATTGCCGCGTCAGCAACATCCGCGCGCAGGCCGAATTGGTCCGCGCGCAAACCCTCCGCGAGCGGCTGCTGGCGATGCTAGCGCTCTTCTTCGCGGGCGTGGCGCTGTTGCTGGCGGGCATCGGCCTGTATGGCGTGCTGGACTATTCGGTCCTCCAACGCCGCCGCGAAATCGGCATCCGCATAGCCATCGGCGCGCAGGCCGGCGACATCGCGCGCCGGGTGACAGCGGAAGTGTTCCGCATGGTGCTGGCAGGAGCGCTGGTGGGCCTCGGGCTGGGGATGGCATCGGCGCGATCGATCGAGGCGCTGCTCTACCAGGTGAAGGCAACCGATGTGGCCATGCTGGCGCTTCCGTCGGTGGTCATTCTGGCGGCGGCACTGCTGGCGGCGCTGCCGGCGGTGATCCACGCGGTGCGGATCGACCCGGTCGCGGCGCTGCGTTCGGAGTGAGGAGGTGATATGTCGTTGTGGTCGCGCATGGCAAATATACTTCGCGGCGATGGCTTGACCCGCGAGATCGACGAAGAGCTCCAGTCGCACATCGAAGAAGCCATCGAGCAGGGCCGCGACCCCGCTGAAGCGCGCCGGGCCTTCGGCTCCGCGCTGCGCCGGCGCGAGGAGAGCCGCGACATCCGGCTTCTCCCGTGGCTCGATTCGCTCCGTGCCGATGCCGTCTTCGGCTGGCGGCAGCTCAGGAAGAACACGGTGACTTCCGCCGCGGCCGTCCTGTCGCTGGCCCTGGCGATCGGCGCTTGCACAGCGGCATTCCGGCTCATCGACGCGCTCCTGTTGCGGCCTCTGCCGGTGGCCGAGCCCGAACGCCTGTACGCCCTTTCCCATCAGGGAATCGGTTTCGATGGAAAATTCCAAACAGGCGACAATTGCGAGTACCCGATGTTCCGCCTGATGCGCGCCGCCGTGAAGGACGACGCCGGCCTGCTGGCCATCTCGTACGCCAACCGGACCGATCTGACCTATGGGTCCGACGAGGAGATGGAAAAGGCGTACCTGCAATACGTCTCCGGTTGGATGTTCGGCTCCTTCGGATTGCGGCCCACCCTGGGGCGCCTGCTCACGGAAGATGACGATCTCAAGCCAGGCGCGCATCCGTACGCCGTGATCTCTTACGACTATTGGTCGCGCCGCTTCGGACGCGACCCGAAAGTAATCGGGCGCACTTTTCGCATGGGCAATGACCTTTACCAGATCGTCGGAGTAGCCGGCGAGCGATTTACCGGCACGGAGCCCGGCACCATGACCGACATCTTCGTTCCCACAATGATGAACGCCCAGGTCAACAACTCAAACTCGACCTGGTTCCGGACACTGCTCCGTTTGAAGCCGGGCGTTGCCGTCGACCCGGTTCGCGAGAGATTGCAGGCGGCCTTTCGGGCCTTCCGGGAGGAGCGGGTGAAGGCCATGGCCGGACTGCCCCAACAGACCTTGGATCATTTCGTCAACCAGAAGGTATTGCTGGAGCCCGCACCCACAGGCGTTTCCAGCACGCAGGAAGAATACCGCCGATCGCTGGCGGCTCTCGGCGTGCTGGTAGCGCTGGTGCTGCTGATTGCCTCCGCGAACGTCGCGAACCTGATGACGGCGCAGGCGGCGGCGCGGGCGCGCGAGATGGCGTTGCGCGTCTCCATCGGCGCGGGGCGTTGGCGGCTGGTGCAACTGGTCCTGGTGGAAAGCGCGATCGTCGCGTTCCTCGCGGCCGCCATCGGTGCGTGGTTCGCCTGGTGGTCCGCGCCGTTTGTCGTCAGCCGGATCAATCCGCCGGACAATCCCGCGCGGTTGTCTCTCCCGGCCGATTGGCGGGTGCTCGGATTCGCACTGGCGCTTACTCTCGGCGTGACTCTCCTGTTCGGATTGGCGCCCGCATTGCGCGCCTCGGCAGTCAAGCCGGTCAACGCACTCAAGGGCGGCGAAGACCCGCACTCGCGCCGCCGTATGATGCGAGCCCTGATCGCGGTGCAGGCCGCCTTCTGTTTTCTCGTGCTCTTCGTCGCCGGCCTGTTCGTCGCAACCTTCGCCCGGTTGTCCAATCAGCCCATCGGCTTCTCCTCTGAACGGCTACTCACTCTCGAAACCCTGGCGCAACGCGAGCAGCCACCGGTCTTCTGGGACCAGGTGGCCGATCACCTGCGATCCGTCCCCGGTGTCGAGACGGCCGCCCTGACCGAGGCGGCTCTGTTGAGCGGGTTCGCGTCGCGAAGCCATATCTCGATCGACGGCGCGCGTCCGAGTGAGGACACTCCATGGTTCTTGGGTATCTCCCCGGGCTGGCTGGAGGCAATGAAGATTCCGCTTGTAGATGGACGAGACTTCCGCGCCGGCGACGCGTATCCCAACGTTGCGATCGTCAACGGAGCATTTGCGAAGCGATACTTCGGCGGCGAAAATCCACTCGGAAAGTCGTTCGGCAACGGAGACAGAGACGGCCGTGCCCGCTTCGAGATCGTCGGCGTGGTTCGCAACGCGCGCTATGTCGACATCCGTGGGCCCATCGCGCCGACCGCTTACGTTCCTTTCCGGGCGGAAGACGCGAAGGGCGCGTTGCGCCCCAGACGATTCGCGACATTCGTTGTGCGTACGTCCAGTGCGAATCCGCTCGCCCTGGCATCCACCCTGCGCCGGGAAGTGCCGCGCGCCCGCCCCGAATTCCGCGTTACCAACATCCGCACGCAAGAGGAACTGGTCCGGGCGCAAACCCTCCGCGAGCGGCTGCTGGCCATGCTCGCGCTCTTCTTCGCCGCCGTCGCGCTGTTGCTCGCGGGCATCGGTCTGTATGGCGTGCTCGACTATTCGGTGCTCCAGCGGCGCCGCGAAATCGGCATTCGCATGGCCATCGGAGCGCAAGCCGGCGACATCGCGCGGCGGGTGACGGCGGATGTTTTCCTGATGGTGCTGGCAGGAGCGCTCACGGGCCTCGCGCTGGGGATGGCATCGGCGCGATCGATCGAGGCTCTGCTCTACCAGGTGAAGGCTACCGACCTGGCCATGCTTGCACTTCCGTCGTTCACCATTCTGGCGGCGGCGTTGCTAGCGGCGCTGCCGGCCGTGGTCCACGCCGTGCGAATCGACCCGGTCGCGGCGCTGCGCGCCGAATAAGGCTACAGGAACGCCGGCAGCGGCGAAGTGAAGTTCCCCAGGTTCGGAAACACCGTGGACGGATTGGCTCCAAACCACGTGGCCAGCGTGGCGCCGTATTGATCCAGAGACACTTGTGGAATCCACACGCCGCGATTGTTGGCGTCGTCCGGTCCCTGGAGCACCTGGGTCGGGAACACGCCGTAGAGATTCCCGCCTTTCACCGCGTCGCCCATGATGAAGTGATGGCTGCCCCAGGCGTGATCGGTACCGAGAGTTGCGCCGCCGCTGGGCTGCAGCGTGCGGCCGAAATCGGATTCGGTGAAGGTGACGACATCCTGGTTGACGCCCATTTCCACGGTGGCATTGTAGAAGGCGTTCATCGCCTGGCTCACCGTTTGAAGCCCCGCGGCCTGGTTGGTCAATTCCAGGTCGTGCGTGTCGAATCCCCCCAGGAAGGCGAAGAAGATCTGGCGGTTCATTCCGAGCGCGGTCCGCACATTGATGATCTTGGCGACCTCCTCGAGCTGTTGACCCAGCGACGAGGTCGGAAACACAGTGGTGAGCGGCTTGCCGCCCGCCAGCGCCTGGCTGAGCACAGTCGCCTGGCTCATCCCCGAGCCTCCGATGATATTGGAAGCCCCCACCAGAGACAGGCCGTTGTCGAAGCTCAGCAGGTTGGTCACCGCCGTCATCCGCGCCGTGGAAGCCGCGCTGGTGGAGAAGCCCTGGAGTCCCAGCACCTGCCCCGGCGTCGCCGTGGCGGGGTTGGTCTTCGCGCCCGTGGCGAAGAGGGCATTGCCGCCCACCGAGACGATGATGGGCAGTTTCCCGCTGTTGCAACTCTCCATGGCGTCGGCCAGCCGCCCGCCCCATCCGGTAGTGGCGAAGCCCTGGGCGATCGATGTCTGCCATTCGGTTTGTTGGTCGAGATGCGAAAACAGGTTTAATGGGATGGCCCCTTGGTTCCCCAGGTACTCCGCTTGGGTCAGGGGCGTCACCAGAGTCCCGACGTTGGCCAATATGGCGACGTTCTTCCTGTTGTTATAGAGACTGGCGATCTCGGTCAGGCTGGGATGCAGGCCGTATTGGTCGCCCTTCGACGTATTGATCATGTTGAGAATGGCCTGCGGCAGGGCCAGCCCGCCGCGGACCGCGGCATATTTGGCGTAGGAGTTGTTGGGATTTGACTTCGGCGTGGTTACCGGGATGACGGTATTGTTGCCGTCGTTGCCGCCGAACAGGAAGATGCACACCAGCGCCTTGTAATCGGTGGGGCAGGCAGGGGTCTGCGCGAGCGCGTTGACTTGGCCCAGACGGCCCGCTACGCTCGAGGCGCCAATGGCCGAGAGTGCGCGGAACCCCAATTTCAGAAGATCTCTTCGCGATGTCGTCAGCATGGCTTTAGTGCTCCCCAGTGTTTTTCAGTGCTCAACCGTGTAGTAAGAAGACGAAAGGGCCACGTACAGCCCGGCCTGTGCCCTGGCCATTTGGGCGGCGGCGGTGCTGCCGGTCACGGCGTTCATGGCACGCAGAAGCTCTGTATCGATCGTGCCCGGCATCAGGCCATAAAAGAATCGCTGCCCGATCAGATCCGCCACCGCCTGCGGAGTGTTCCCCAGACTCGAGAACGGCGTGAAGTCGATGACCGCGCCCGCGCCCAGGTTGCCATAGACCATCGAGTTCACCATGTTATAACGCGCTACCGCCGCGGACGGCGAATGAAGCTGGAACTCGGGTCCGAGGAGGGTCAGGCTCGGCGTAAACTCCGCGGGGATCAGATACCCGGGCGCGAAGTAGTTGAACACCGTCGGGGGATAGAAGAGCTGTTGGCCCAGGTTGGTGGCGAACTCCGCGAGGTTGTTGGTGTCGTTGACCGTCGCCCCGAGGCCCCGCAAGATCGACGACACCACGAATACCGGCTCGCGCAGGTGGCCGCTGGTATCGGGAGGCACGGGCTGAGGGCCGTTGTCGCCCGCCCGTGCCTCCGAATCGAGCAGGATCGCACTCACCACGGCGGCCAGGTCGCCGCGGACGCCCGATCCGTTGTTGTTGAACACCGCCGCCACGCGCGAGACGTACTGCGGAGACGGATTGCTGGTCACCAGGTGCTGGATGAGCTGCTTGCCCACGAACGGCCCCACATTTGGATGGTTAAAGATGTTGTCCAGCGCCTCTTTGAGATCCTGCTCGGCTGTCTGGCCGGCCGGCAGCACCAGGCCGTTCAGGAGAGTCTTGCTGGTGGTGTCGTGGTTGGGCTCGTAGGCCACCATCGGACCGATGAAATATGCCGGGTTGTGTTTCTGGAGGACCGCGCCGAGCTTGGTCGGATAGGTCCAACCGGTGTAAACCTTGGCGAAGTTTTGGATGGTGGTCTGGTCGTAGGTGGGGATCGGATTGCCGCTGCCTTCCAACTGCAAAGATCCGTCCTGGTTGAGTTGGGACAGGCCGATGGTGAAGAGCTGCATCAGCTCGCGCGCATAGTTCTCGTTGGCGCGGGTGTCGGTCGCCGGGTTGGCCTTGTCGTTATCCCGCATGTCGAGGTATTCGCCCATCGTGGGGCTCAGCGTGACGTCCTCCATCAGCGTGCGGAAATTGACGAACGCGTCCTTTTGCAGAATCTGCAAATACGGCACGAGCTGAGTCGGAGTGCTCTCCTCGACGGCGGAGACCACAAACATCTCGCCCAGGGCGAACGCCACGCGCTGGCGGAGCTGATCCCGGCCTTCGACCGCATTGGAGAAGAAACGCGCCTGCACCTGGCCCAACCCGAAGCCGGTCGTGCTGGGATCCGGATAAGGAGAAATCGGAACGGTGAGCTGCTCCTTGATGTAGCCCTGGAGTCCGAGGCTTTCGACGTGTGCGACGGTGGCCGGGTCCGGGCCGAAGGCCGCCTGGTTCAGGAACCGCGCCGCGACGGTGGACGTAATTACCGGTGGGCCGTCCGTCGACCCCACCTCGACCGTCACCGCGTCGGCGGAGGTGGCCGATTCCGGGTTGGGGTTGGTGACGCCAACCGGCACCCGCGTCCCCTTGGCGTATCCGGCAGGAATAACTGCCGCCGTGAGGCGCGTGGCGGATACATAGGTGGTGGCGAGCCCGGCGCCTCCAAACAGCACTTGCGCTCCGGGAACAAATCCGCTGCCGTTGATCGTCAGAGTGTACGTGCCCGAGCCGGTCGGAATGGACGCCGGACTGGTGGAAGCCACCGTAGGGAACGGATTGTCCAGAGTAACCTGGGCGCTCGCGGCGGCCGTCGGCGCGGCCAGGCTGATGGCAGTGACGGTAACGGAATTCACGCTGGGCATGGCGGAAGGCGGAGTGTAGCGCCCGTCGGCCGATATCGAGCCGGGCGAGCCTGTCGCCCCGGCCGGCAGCGCGACAGACCAGCCGATCGTGGTGTTCGTCGCTCCGGTCACATGGGCTGTGAACTGATTGTAAGTGCCCAGGTGCACCTGTGCGGTGGTTGGCGAAACGGTTACGGTAGTCTGCGCCGATGCCGAGCCAAGCGCTACCATGCATGCCATGACGAATTGCAGGGTCTTCATCCCCATTTACTGAATCTCGCATAATACAATGACAATCTCGCAGAATATAGTGACAGCGGGCGCGAGATCGATTATCCTGGAGGCATGCCTGCGCGCGTTCGTCCTCGCCGCGATTTTCAGCAGCTCGAGCACCGCCGCAAACAAGCGGGCCGCCT
>Ga0209517_10007617_pt1 | contig 12911 bp, 10 predicted proteins | sample PeaSoiMetSII2010_FD_187695 | JGI IMG/M metagenome (GOLD analysis project Ga0209517, IMG submission 187695) | Peat soil microbial communities from Weissenstadt, Germany - SII-2010 (SPAdes) (version 2) | ecosystem: Environmental > Terrestrial > Soil > Wetlands > Peat | place: Germany...
AACGGCCGCGGCAACGCATGGTACGTCAAGCGGGAGTACGACCAGGCGATCGCCGACTACGACAAGGCGATCGAACTCGACCCCAAGCTCGCCGCGGCGTACACCAACCGCGAGCTCGCCCGGAAACACAAGCAGGAGTATGGCAAGGCGATCGAACTCGACCCCAAGGATGCCAAGGCGTACCTCAACCGCGGCAACATCTGGTACCACTGGCAGGAGTATGACAAGGCGATCGCCGACTACGACAAGGCGATCGAACTCGACCCCAAGCTCGCCGCGGCGTATACCAACCGCGACCTCGCCCGGAAAGCCAAGCAGGAGTATGGCAAGGCGATCGACTCCGGCAAGGCGATCGAACTCGACCCCAAGGATGCCAAGGCGTACCTCAACCGCGGCAACACCTGGTACCACTGGCAGGAGTATGACAAAGCGATCGCCGACTACGACAAGGCGATCGAACTCGACCCCAAGCTCGCCGCGGCGTACCTCAACCGCGGCAACACCTGGTACCACCGGCAGGAGTATGACAAGGCGATCGCCGACTACGACAAGGCGATCGAACTCGACCCCAAGCTCGCCGCGGCGTACCTCAACCGCGACGACGCCCGGGAAGCCAAGCAGGGGTTGCCGAAGTAAACGGGTAGAGTCGAGGTGTGGGTGCGCCAGGAAAGCTTGGGAAAGGAGGATGCCATAACGCAGAAACCTTTCGGGCTCATGTGGGGAATCTGGTGGTGCCTGTTCTGTCGTGGTTGGCATCAGGCGGAGCAAATGCCTGAAGGTCCTGAGAGATCAGAAGTTCGGCGCACAGAGACCGTGGACTCGGTCCCAGTGACCTCCAGCCTCCCACCAGATTCCCCACATGAGCCACCTTTCGATGGAACCCTGCGGGGCACCAACCCCCGCCCGGAAAAGCTGGCCAGCAGCCGGAAGCGAGTCTTGCGTTGTATCATGGAGTCTCCTCGCTTATCTCCACCAAGAAACTTGGCACGCGCCGACCTACGGGCATGGCGGAAGTTGTGCCCCATACCAACCCGACGCGCCAGCGAGGGGTCTTCCTCCGTGCCGCAAGTGACTTGGGGCAGCCTTCGCTGGCGCGTCGGGTTGGTGTTCCCGTTCCCCTTCGACCCGGTGGAGATCGGCGAGGAGTCTCCTATCATGTCTCAGGTCATCATCTTCCTCCGCATTCTCTGCACCAGCATGATCATCGACCCCCGCCGACGATTTCTGTGAAGGTGACGTTTTACGGGTGGCCGGACAACAGTCCTCCTGGGAACAGTATTGCCTATCCGACACCTGCTCGGCCGGTGGCTGGCGGCACTGGGACGTACGCTGACCCGATCTCGGCAGCGGTGCGGCAGGGCAATCCCCTCATGCCCGTGGGCACCATTCTGTACGTCCCGGGGTTGAAGAAGTACGCCATCGTCGATGACGTGAGTGCGAGGTTTAACTGGTTTTCGACAGTAGTCCACCCGTTTTTGACGTAAGTCCTTTCGCGATGGCACGGGATCGGTCGTGAGGGCGGAATCATGGTGCCACATCTGCTCCGAATTTGACCTTGAAATCCTGGATTGATGCGCTATTCTCATGGTGTCCCACTCTGGAGGGAACCATGTTCCTCCGCACCAAGACATCCGGCTCCCGCACCTACCTCCAGATCGTCGAGAACCGCTGGGAGAACGGTCGCTCCCGGTAACGCGTCGTGGCCATCTTGGGACGGCTCGACCAACTCCAGCAAAGCGGCCAGCTCGAGGCCCTGCTCATCTCCGGTGCCTGCCTGGCCGAGTCGGTCTTGGTGCTGACCGACCATGCCCAGGGGAACCTCCCAGCCTACACCAGCCACCACATCGGTCCGGCGCTGGTCTTTCAGCAGCTCTGGGAGCAAACCGGCTGCCAGCATGTGATCGGGCAACTCCTGAAAGGACGCCGCTATGAGTTTCCCCTCGAACGGGCGGTCTTCCTGACGGTCCTCCATCGCCTCTTTGACCCCGGCAGCGATCGGGCCGCAGAGAAGTGGAAGGAGGATTACCAGATCGAAGGATGTGAATCTCTGCAACTGCACCACCTCTACCGAGCTATGGCCTGGCAGGGAGAGGAGTTGCCCCGCGCCGAGCAGGCGAACAAGACGCCGTTCGCCCCGCGATGTACCAAGTACCTGATCGAGGAGCGGCTCTTCGCCCACCGTCGTGACCTGTTCACCGAACTGCAACTGGTCTTCTTCGACACCACCAGCATCTACTTCGAGGGAGAGGGCGGAGAGACCATCAGTCAACGGGGCCACAGCAAGGACCACCGGCCGGACCTCAAGCAGACGATCGTCGGAGTCGTGCTCGATGGCCAAGGGCGGCCGATCTGCTGCGAGCTCTGGCCGGGCAACACGGCCGATGTGAACACGCTGATCCCGGTGGTCGATCGCCTGCGCGGTCGGTTCGCCGTCGGCAAGGTCTGCATCGTGGCCGATCGGGGCATGATCAGCCAGGAGACGATCGAGGAGTTGGAGAAGCCACAGCGGTCCTGGCAGTACATCCTCGGGGCCCGGATGCGGGCCCAGAGCGAGGTCAGGGACGAGGTCCTGGCCCGAGCCGGTCGCTATCGCGTGATCCATCCCAAGCGAGACCGGAGCGATGCCCCAGCACCCCTGGAGGTCAAGGAGGTCTGGGTGGAGGGCCGGCGCTACATCATCTGTCGCAACCAGGATGAGGCCCGCAAAGATGCCGCCGATCGGGAGGCCATCGGCATCGAAGAACCCGTTCACCACCTCGTTGAGCGTCCCGTCGCCCCCGACCACCACGATCGTCCGGTACCCGCGCGCGAGGGCGGAACGCACCGCATGGGTGGCCTCGTCGGCAGCGGTGGTTCGGTGGAGGTCGAAGGCCACCCCGGCGGAGTGCAGCGAGGTCGCGATCGCCGGCCAGTGTCGATGCGTCCTGCCCCCGGCGCTGGCCGGGTTCATCACCAGGAACGCGGTTGCGGTCATGGCGGCGGCGAGGCTCGTCGAACGATCTCGCGAGTGTGCGCGATGTCGCGCGCCATCGCAGCCATCAACGCCGCGACCGACGCGAACGCCCGCTCCAGGCGCAACCGGCGGACCAGGGCGAGGCGGACGTGGCGTCCGTAGAGATCCCCGCTGAAATCGAGCACGTGAGCCTCGACCGTCACCGTCCCCCCGCCGAAGGTCGGCCTGGTGCCGATGCCGGTCGCCGCGGCGCGCCACCCCTCGCCGAAATCGAGCCAGCCCGCGTAGACACCCGGCCCGGGGATGCAGCGGGCGCGGTCCACCCCGAGGTTCGCCGTGGGAACGCCCATGCCGGCGCCGCGACCCTCGCCCCGCTCGACCACCCCCTCGATCACATAGGGGCGTCCGAGCATGGCGATGGCTTCGGAGAAGCGGCCCTCGGTGAGCGCGTCGCGCACCCGTCCGGAGGACACCGGCCGGCCGCCTCGCTTCGCCGGCGCCACCGTGGTCACCACGAACCCTCGCCGCCGGCCCAGGCGGCGGAGGAACTCCAGGTTCCCCTCGCGCCCGCGTCCCAGGGCGAACCCGGGCCCGACGATGAGCCGGCGCATCCCGAGGCTCTCGATGAGGGTTGTCGCGAAGCGGTCGGCGCTCCACTCGCTCAACTCGCGGGTGAACGGGATGACCACCACCCGCTCGGCGCCGCCCAGACCGAGCAGTTGGATGCGGTCGTCGACGCTGCAGAGCAGTGGAGGGCAGCCCGACGGATCGACGACACAGCGTGGATGCGGGTCGAACGTGACCGCGACAGTGGTTTGGTGGTCTCGGGCAGCCGCCGTCCGCACGCGTTGGAGCAGACGCTGATGGCCGAGGTGAACGCCGTCAAAGCTGCCGATCGTCACAACCGAACCCGGGGCGCCCGCCTCCCCGGCGGGGAACTCATGGAGCAGTTCCATCGCGCTGCTCAGCCGGCCAGCACCTTGGTCGGCCTGAGCAGGCCGCCGTTCAGCTCTCCGATGCCGATCAGCTCACCGGTCGGATCGTGCATGCGGCACTCACCGGCGACGTCGGGCAGGGTGGATCGAGGCAACCAGACCGACTGGCCCCGCCGGATCTGCTGCACCTGCGCCGGCCCGAGGTTGACCGCCGGCAGGTGCGCCACCGCGACGTCGGGCGGCAGCAGCGCCTCCCAGGGGTCGTCGAGCTCCGACAGCTGGTCGAGCGTGATCGACGAGCTGAGATTGAGGGTGCCGTAGCTCGTCCTGGAGAGCCAGCCGAGCAGCCCACCCGTGCCGAGGGCGTCGCCCAGATCGGCGGCGAGCACGCGCATGTACGCTCCCTTGCCGCTGACGACCACGATCTCGGCGTCGGCCACCACGCCCGGCCGGAAATCGACGAGCTCGGCCGAGTAGATGATCACCCGGCGTGCCTCCCGAACCACCTCCTCGCCCGCTCGGGCGAGCTCGTAGAGATGCCGTCCCTCGTGGCGGACCGCCGAGTGCATCGGCGGGATCTGGTCGATCTCGCCGGTGAAACGCGTCAGCGCGCCGCGGACCTCCTCGGCGGTGAGGGCGCGGGCATCGGCACCGGGGACGATGACGCCCTCGGTGTCGCAGGTGTCGCTGCGTTCCCCGAGGCGGACCACGCAGTGGTAGGTCTTGGGCTGGGCGTGGAAATAGTCGACGAAGCGAGTGGTGCGTCCGACGCAGATCGGAAGCAGCCCGGTCGCGGTGGGGTCGAGTGTCCCCGCGTGGCCGACACGCCGCTCGCCGAGGATGCGCCGAACCTGGCGGACGGCGTCGAAGGACGTGATCCCCGCGGGCTTGTTGAGTGGGAGCACGCCTCCTCTGCGCGCGACCGCCGACCCGAGGCGAGGGCCGGCGCCCGGCGCGGCGACGCCCGTCACCGCGGCGAGTCGAGCAACCGGCGAGCCACCTCGAGCACCCTGCGCTCCGCGATGGGCAGCGCGTCGCCGAACTCGGCGCCGGCGGCGCGTCGGTGGCCGCCACCTCCGAAGGGCGTGCAGACCTGGGTGGCGTCAATCGGCTCACGGGTGCGCACGCTGATCTTGGTGCGGTCAGCGGCATGCTGCTTGAAGAGGATCGCGATCTCCATGGTGTCGATGCTCTGCAGCGCGTCGATGATCGCCTCGGCGTCCTGCAGGTCGGCTCCGGCCTGTTCGAGCATCGCGGCGGTGACCTCGGACCAGAGCAGGCGCCCGTTCATCTCGGAGTGGAGCTGTGCGACCGCGAGGCCCTCGAGGCGCACCTGCGCCAGGGTGCGCGACTTGTAGCTCTTGAGCGCGACCCAGCCGGGGTTGGCCCCGGCCGCCACCAGCGCGGCCCCGAGGCGCAGGGATGCTTCGGTGGTGTTCTCGTGCCGGAAGCCTCCGGTGTCGGTGAAGAGGGCCGCGTAGAGGTTGGTGGCGACCGCCGGCGCAATCGGCGCGCCAAGCTCGCAGAGGAGGCTATGGATCACCTGCCCGGTCGCGCTCGCGGCCGGGTCGACGAGGTTGATCGTTCCGAAAGCGGTGTTGCTGAGATGGTGGTCGATGTTGACCACCGTGGCGGCTCGCGAGACCTCGCCTTTGCGCTCGCCAAACCGTCCCAGCGTCGCGCAGTCGAACGTGAAGACGGTGTCACCGAGCGGCGCCCCACCGGTTTCGACCATCTCGAACCCGGGCAGGTAGGCGAGCAACCGTGGCAGCGGCTCCGGAACGACGACCCGAACCCTGTGCCCCTGCGCACGCAGGGCGAGCGCGAATCCCAGCGCGGAGCCGAGGCTGTCCGCATCGGCGTCCTTGTGCGCCAGGCACGTGATCTGAGCGGTGGTCGTGATGACCGTGCGGATCGGCTCGACGACGTCCTCGAGTCGTGGCCACGCCGTGGGAGCGGCAACCGTCATTCGGGAACCTCCACGGCTGCCTCGACGGGACGTTCGTCGGCGAGGTCTCTGAGGAGCGTGCTCACCCTCACGCTGTAGGCGATCGACTCGTCGAGCTCGAAGTGGAGCCGGGGAATGCTCCGCAGGTTCTCGAGCCGCCTGCCCAGTTGAGCACGAAGGAACCCCTCGGCGTGTCCGAGCGCATCGACGACCTTCTGGCGCTCGGCGTCGTCGCCGAGCGCGCTGACCGCCAGCCAGGCCTCGCGAAGATCCGGGCTCACGCGGACGCGCGAGATCGACGCGAACCGGACCCTCGGATCCTTGATCTCGGTGAGCATCATCGCCGAGATCTCCTCACGAAGCTGCTCGCCCACCCGCTCGCGGCGCGGGCTGCGAGCTCCCGAGCGAAGCGTCATGCGTTCTGCTGCTCCATCGTGAACGCCTCGAGGATGTCGCCCTCATGGAAGTCGGAGAAATCGGCGAGGGTGATGCCGCAGTCGTAGCCGTGGGTCACCTCGCGCACGTCGTCCTTGAAGCGCTTGAGCGCGTCGATGCGGCTCTGGGCGATCTCCTTCGAGTCCCGCAGGACGCGGCACGTGGCGTTCCTGGTGATCCTGCCGTCGAGAACGTGCGATCCCGCGATGGCCGGCCTGCCGTCCACCTGGTAGACGCGCCGAACCTCGGCGCGGCCCTGCGTGACCTCGATCATGGTCGGCTGGTAGAGGCCCTTGACGGCCTTCTCGATGTCGTCGGTCACCTGGTAGACGACGTCGTAGAAGCGGACGTCGACACCCTGCGCCTCGGCGGCTGCGCGGGCGTGGTCGTCGGGACGGACGTTGAAGCCGATCACGATCGCGTCGGTGACCGCCGCGAGGTTGACGTCGGATTCGCTGACGGCGCCGACGCCCTCGCCGACCACCTTGATCTTCACCGTCGGGTCCTCGATCTTGGTCACCTGGCTGTGCAGGGCCTCGAGCGAGCCGTTCGCCTCCGCCTTGAGGACGAGGTTGAGCGACTTCATGTCGCCTTCCGAGATGTTCTGGGCGAGGTCCGCGAGGGTGATCCGGCGCACCGGTTGCGCCAGGCGCTGCTTCTCGGCGAATCCGCGCTGCTCTGCCTTGGCGCGCGCACCCCGCTCGGTCTCGACGACCTCGAAGATCTCGCCGGCCATCAGGACCTCGGAGAGACCGGTGACCACGACGGGCGTGCTCGGCCCCGCCTCCTTGATGCGCTTCCCGCTGTCGTCGACCAACGCTCGAACCTTGCCGTACGCCGGACCCGCGACCAGGTTGTCCCCGACGCGCAGGGTCCCGTTCTGCACGACCAGGGTGGCGATCGCGCCGCGCCCACGCTCGAGGTGCGAGTCGATCACGGTCCCGACGGCCCTGCCGTTGGGGTCGGCCTTGGGCTCGACGTACACGTCGGCGACGTCGAGCACGCTCTGAAGGAGGTCCTCGATGCCCTCGCCGGTCTTGGCGCTGGTGCGCACCACCGGGACGTCGCCGCCGAACGCTTCGACGACAACCTCGCGGTCGGCGAGTTGCTGCAGGACGCGGTCGGGATTGATCCCGTCCTTGTCGATCTTGTTCATGGCGACGACGATCGGTACGCCCGCCGCGCGGATGTGCTGGATCGCCTCCTCGGTCTGCGGCATCACCCCGTCGTCGGCGGCGACCACCAGGATGGCGACATCGGTGACATCCGCTCCCCGGGCGCGCATCGCGGTGAACGCCTCGTGCCCCGGGGTGTCGATGAACGTGATGTGACGGCCGTTGTGCTCCACCTGATGAGCGCGGATCACCTGGGTGATCCCCCCCGCCTCGCCGGACGCGACCTTGGTCGTGCGGATGGCGTCGAGCAGCGACGTCTTGCCATGGTCGACGTGGCCGAGCACCGCGACGACGGGCGGCCGTGGCACGAGCGTGCCGGGTGCCGCACCGGACAGGTCGAGGAGTGGATGGCGGCGACGCCCGGCCGCCGGGGCGCCCGGCGCCGTCTGGGCGACGGCGTCCTCCGACTCGGCTTCGAATCCGAAGTGATCGGCGGCGAGGGCCGCGGTGTCGAAGTCGACCGACTGGTTGAGCGCGGCCATCACGCCATTGCTCATCAGGTACTTGATCAGCTGGGGACCCGACACCTCGAGGCGTTCGGCGAGCTCAGCGACCGTGAGACCTGCCGGCAGGGTGACTTTCTTGACCGTGGCTATGTCGATTCCTCCGTGACGAGCTCCCGCAGTGCTGCGGCGAGGGTGGGCTCGTCGATTACATCATCCCCGACCCGCAGCGAGCGCGCCAGGGATCGGTGTCGCCGTGACTGGCGCAGACAGGTGATACCCGTTTCCCGGCAGAGGTACGCGCCCCGGCCCGGACAGTGTCCGGACGGATCAAGGGTAACCCGCTCGGGGCCGTGGGTGACCGCCAGGCGGATGAGCTCGCTCTTGGGGCGGACCCTTCGGCACCCGGCGCACGTCCGAAGCGGCGTCGAGGTGGTCACTCGATCAGCCCTCGGGAGGACTGTCGCCCTCGCCGTCGTCGGGTCGGATGTCGATGCGCCACCCCGTGAGGCGGGCCGCCAGGCGCGCGTTCTCACCGCCGCGACCGATCGCCAGCGAGAGCTGGTCCGCGGACACGGTGATGTGGGCGGTCCTGGTCTCGAGATCGAGTTCCACCCCTCGCGCGGTGGCGGGGATGAGGGAGTTCATGACGAACGTCGCCGGGTCGGCGGACCAGGCGACGATCTGCACCTGCTCCTCGCCCAGCTCGGAGGTGACCGCGCGCTGGCGGACCCCGTTTCTGCCGATGCACGCCCCCTGGGGGTCCACGTCTCCCTCCGGTGCGTCGACCGCCACCTTGGTCCGGCGCCCCGGGTCGCGGGCGATGGCGCGGATCACGACCTGCCCGGTCTGCAATTCCGGGACCTCCTGCTCCATGAGGCGCTGGACCAGCTGTGGATGGGACCGCGACACCACGACGACCGCGTCGGGCCCCTTGCGGCGCCCCTCGACGATCACGACCTTGATGTGGTCCCGGACCGCGAGCCGTTCACCGGGGATCTGCTCCTCGGGCGGCAGCATGCCCGGAACGCCCGCCGCATCGACGTACCAGATCGATCCCATCCGCCGCTCGACGATGGCGTCGCGCAGGACGCCGCGCTGGCTCGAGCCCTCACCGAGGATCCGGCGCTGTTCCACGCTCGCGAGACGCTCGGCAACCGCGGTTCGTGCGGCGGCGGCCGCCTGCCTGGGGAAATCGGGAACGTCCACCTCGAGCAACTGCTCGACGCCGTCGTCGTCGATGCGATACACGACAAACGTTCCGGACTCCAGGTTCACCCGGGCGCGCACTCCGGGATCGTCGTCGACGAGCCGGCGATATGCCTTCGCAACCCCCTGCTCCACCGCGCTCGTGATGTCGGCCTCGCTCAGCGGGGTCGCCGCGGCGAGATCGCGGAGCGCGCTCAGGGTCACGGCCGGCGCCGGCATCAGATGTCGACGACGATTCGCGCCGCCACCACCGCTCCGATCGCGAAGGGAACGGCCCGGGTGGTTCTCCGATCGCGGATCTCGATCTCGGCCGCATCGCCGGAGACGGAGACGAGCTTGCCTTCCAGCACCAGCTCCGACTCCCCCTCGCGCAGGCGGACGTTGACGCGACGTCCCATGGCGGCAGCCCACTCCTCGGGTCGCCGGATCGGCCGCTCGGCCCCCGGCGAGCTCACCTCCAGCCGGTAGGGATGGTCGATCGGATCATTCACGTCGAGCACGGCGGAAGCCGTGTTGGACGCGCGTTCGCAGTCGTCGAGGGTCACGCCGCCGTCGGGGCGGTCGATGACCAGGCGCAGCACCGCGCCCCGTCCGTGCCCGGACCACTGCACGTCGACGAGCTCGAGGCCGAGATGGGCGAACGACGGGCGCAGGAGTGACGCGATCCCGGAGACGGCGTCGGTGTTCATATGTGGTGCCGTGGCGCCGGACGGTGCCTACGCCGTCCGGGGAGCGACCCGTCTCCTGCCGGCCGGCGGTGTGACCGCTCGTGAGCCGCGTGCCTTGTCCCAGGCGACCAGCAGCGTGCTGGCGTTGAAGATCGAGCTGTAGGTGCCCGTGACGATGCCGATCAGGAGCGCGAGGACGAACCCGCGGATCGAGTCCCCGCCGAAGATCACCAGCGACAGGAGCACGAACACAACCGTGAGCGACGTGTTCAGCGACCGCGTCATGGTCTGCACCGTCGAGAGGTTGATGACCTGGTCGAAGGTCAGCCGCGGCCCGACGCGCAGGTTCTCGCGCACGCGGTCGAAGACCACGATGGTGTCGTGAATCGAGAAGGCCACCGATGTCAGCACGGCGGTGACGAAGAGCGAGTCGACCTGTCCTAAGTTCGAGAAGTGTCCGAGGATCGCCCAGATCCCGGCGAGCACGAACACGTCATGGAGCAGCTTGAAGAACGCGCAAGCGCTGAAACGCCACGGAGAGATCGCCCGCTGACGCCGGAAGGCGAAGGCGAGGTACACGGCGATCGCTCCCGCGGCGACGAAGATCATGATGATCGCGCCCGTGACGAGGCTCGCGGCGATGGTCGGGCCGACCTGCTGCACGCTGATGTCCGGCTGGTTCGTGGACGCGTTGGTCGCGATCTTGAAGTTGGAGTCGAGCGTGTTCTCGATCCGCAGGAGCTGCTCGCTGTCCGAGGGCAGCGTCGAGATGGCGAAATGGCTGGCCTGGTTGCCGCTGGTCCCCTCCGCCTGCACCTGGGGACGCAGGCCCGCGAAGTTCTTGTCCATCACCGAGGCGACCTGCGCCTGGGTCACCGACCTCGAGAAGCCGACGTCGATGACGTTGCCACCCTTGAAGTCGATGCCGAGGTTGAAGCCCCAGAAGAGGATCGCGAGGATGCCCGGGATGATGACCGCCAGGGATCCGGCGAAATACCAGTTGCGGTTCTTGACGATGTCGAATCGCCCTCGAGGCGGGTGCTCGGCGAACTCCTCGTGGATCTCCGTGTAGAGACGCGGGTCCCGACCGATCCTCCAGCTCAGCACCCACGCGAACAGCGAGCGCGTGATCGTGATCGCGGTGAAGAAGGAGACGATGACACCGATGGCGAGCGTGATCGCGAACCCGCGGATGACGTCGGTGCCGAAGAAGGCGAGGATCGCGCACGTGATCAGCGTCGAGATGTTGCTGTCACGAATGGCAGGAAACGCGCGGCGGAACCCGGTCTCCACGGCGAGCGGCACCGTTCTCCCATGACGTAACTCGTCACGGGTTCTTTCGAAGATCAGCACGTTGGCGTCCACCGCCATGCCGACGCTCAGGACGAAGCCCGCCAGGCCTGCGAGCGACAGCGTCACCGGGATCAGCTTGAAGAGGGCCAGCACGATCGCGGCGTAGACGAACAGGGCCACGGTGGCGAGCAGGCCGGGGAAGCGGTAGTACCCGATCATGAAGATCACGACGATCAGGAGCCCGATGCCGCCCGCGATCAACGAGAGGGTCACCGACTGCTGGCCCAGGGTTGCGCTGACCGTGGTGCTGGCCACCGTGGTGATCTCGGCGGGCAGCGCGCCCGCGCTGATCAGGTTCGCCAGCGTCGTCGCCGAGTCGGACGTGAACCCCCCGGTGATCTGGGTCTGATTGCTCTGGCCGCCCCCCGTCACGACCGGAGCGGTCAGGACGTCGTTGTCCAGGAAGATCGCGATCTGCGCGAGCGGGCTTGACTGGCTCACCAGGTACTGGTTGTAGGCCGCGGTGGTGATCTTCGACCACTCGCTGGCCCCCGCGGAGTTGAAGTTGATGTCGACGGTGATCGCGCCGGTGGTCGAGTCGGTGCCCACCGTCGCGGTGTTGACGTCCGTGGCGTCAAGGTTGTCGTCGATCTTCCAGTGGTAGCCCGACGGGTAGAGCGCGGTGTCGGGGAACTGCGCGGTGTCGTAGTGGCCTTCCTGGTCCTTGATGAGCGCTGTGCTCGGTGGAGTTGTCGCGGCGCCTGGGACGGGCGTCGCGAAGTACAGCCTCGACGTGGTGCCGATGGTGGCCACCGCCTCCTTGAGGCCGACGCCGGGAAGCTGGACCAGGATCTGATCGTTGCCCTGAGCCTGGACGCTCGCCTCGGACACGCCGAGTGAGTTCACGCGGAGATCGAGGATCGGGATCGTCGCCTGCTGGGCCTGCTCGAGCGTGGCACCGTGCGGTGGGCCGTTGCGGCAGTCCGGGCTGGGGTTGTCGAGCCCGTGGCAGATCTCGATGGTCAGCTCGGTGCCGCCCTGGAGGTCGAGGCCCTTGTGGATGAAGAGCTGGCGGCCCAGGAAGGTGGGCGTGGATGTCAACGTCTGGCCCAGTGGCTGGTGGACGACCAGGTACCGGTAGATGAGGCTGTAGCCGTCGATGAAGAAGGCGCCGACCACCACGAGGAGGACGACGGCCAGGCGGAAACGCGTGATCCTGAACACCGGTCGTCCAGTCTACCGGGGCGCCGAGCGCAGCCGACCATCGCGATCGGCACGGAACGCCTCGAAGGTGCCGTTGCCGATCGCGCCTCGCGTCTCTTCCATGAGCCGGGCGAGGTGGGTGATGTTGTGGAGGCTCACCAGCCGGTGGGCCAGGATCTCGCCCGACTGGAAGAGGTGGCGGAGGTACGCGCGCGAGAACCCGGTGCACGCCGCGCACGGGCACTCGGGATCGATCGGTCCGAAGTCGTCCCTGGCGGCGGCGTTGCGCAGCGAGAGCCGCCCGTCCGGTGTGAGGGCGCTGCCGTTGCGCGCCAGGCGGGTCGGGACGACGCAGTCGAACATGTCCACCCCGAGTGCGATCGCGGCGAGGAGCTCGGAATCGGTCCCGAGCCCCATGAAGTAGCGCGGGCGGTCGCCGGGCATCTCGGACACGCTCGCCTCGGTCATGGCGAGCATCGTCTCGAGCGGCTCCCCCACCGAAAGGCCGCCGATCGCAACCCCGTCGAAGTCGAGGCCGGCGATGCACCGCGCCGAGTCCCGGCGCGCACCGGCGTCGAATCCCCCCTGCGCGATCCCGAACAGCAGGCGGCCGTCACCCGGGTGGACAGCCCGGCATCGCTCGGCCCAG
>Ga0209517_10007618_pt1 | contig 12911 bp, 10 predicted proteins | sample PeaSoiMetSII2010_FD_187695 | JGI IMG/M metagenome (GOLD analysis project Ga0209517, IMG submission 187695) | Peat soil microbial communities from Weissenstadt, Germany - SII-2010 (SPAdes) (version 2) | ecosystem: Environmental > Terrestrial > Soil > Wetlands > Peat | place: Germany...
TTCACGTCGGCCCTCGCGGGACGCCGCGCATCACTCGGGGTCGGGGCGGTTGGCTAGGCCTTCCCCGTGGGGGACTTTCACCTCCTATTCTTTGCCAGCTTCCTGGCGCACTCCGCACTGGGTCCAGGCTGTGTGAAAACTCGCTTGGGCGAAGGATGCGCAGAATTGTTTTCTCAATTGCCTTCTTCCGAATGAAGTTGCCAGTACAATCGACTCCCACATCGACGAAATCGAGATGGAATTTCTGCACGCAAGTTGGCCGTCGGAGTTTTCACACAGCCTGGGTCATTTTCGGAAGTCAGCGTTCGTAACTGCGAGGTCCGCTTCGCCCCGATGAGCGGACATCGTCAGACCGCCGCCATTTCGCGGCATGAATCACCAGCTTCGCCTTCCTAGCTTCATCTCGGGCAACAAGTCATGATCCAATTCGCTTCGCGTTGGCGCCGGGTTTGGTTTCAACTTAACGCGTGTCACACCCATGTCGCTGCAATCCAGTGTCGTATATCTGATCCATTGCCTCAGCTCCTTGTCATGGCGCAAGGCGCGACGAATTTCCAACCCAAAGTACCCGGTGTTTGTATTAACAAAACCTGGCGAGATTCCACGATTTCGACCATGACCATGAATGAGCGTCACATAGGTCTCGCCCATTTCCCAGGTTTGCTGAATAATTTTCTTAAGTACGTCGGTAGCGTCCTTGGCTGCGTCGATTGCTGCAGGATATCTGAAGCGCATTCCTCGGGCGAGCACTCGCTGCAAGCCTTCGACTGCTCGGTTAAGTACGCCAGGCAGCTCGTTCTTCCAGATCCTCTCGAAGAGTTCGTCGTCCTTCTCCTGTTCGGTAAAGGTTCGGTCGAACGGGATCACCATCAGTCTTCGTCGCATTCCCAAGGACACATCAGCCAAGGATGGCACGTTATTACACAGTAAGACGGGCAGAGACCGGATCGTGAAATTGAACGACGGGCCGTGTTTATGCTCGCCGGTTACAGTCTTTGCTTCACTGATTTTCTTCAGTTGACCATCCGGTAGGCGTATTCCGGCTTTGACGTCGTCGTCCAATAAGAGCAGCTTTCCAGACAAATTCGCCAGCGCAAATTGACTGTCGAGGCTCTCAATGCGCTGCGCAGATACCAGGTTGTCACCCAACAACTTGAGAACGGTCTGCATGGCGACCGTCTTGCCATTGTTGCCACCTCCCTTAAGAATTACGACTGCGGAAATTTCGCGGCGCGCTTGAATTATGTAGCCGAACAGCTCGTTCCAATGTCTAACCATCCCCTTTGACGATGGTTTAGCCCTGCTGAATATTTCCTTTAGGGCCTTATCGTAACGGGGGCACTCGGCAGCAGGATCGTACTCCACGTCCAGACAATGCCGAAGATACGATCTCGCTTTGTGCGGTCGAAGTTTGACTCTTCCATCGGGTTGGATCCAGAGCTCGCCGTTCGAACAATTGATCACTGGAAGCGGTGTCCCAATGAACCGCAAGGGATCGCCGTCGACTGAGAGGGCGGCTTTCAACAGCGTCGCAACCTGTCCGATAATAGTCGATGTCGCCCTCCCTTGCCGCTCTGCCGAGCTTTGGATCGTTTTCAAAGTCAGGCCGTTGAGCCAATTCGCATCGACAGGCTGCCACATGGTTCCGGTGAACATCCAGAACTGCCCATCCGCACACCGCATAAGGTGCTCGCCGCCAGCGAAATGCTTGTCTAGCACCTGTTTCATGACGCGCTCAGCAAGGTCCCCTTGTGTCGCCGCGTTGGGCTTGACCGGATATTTGCCAACGCTTTGTGCAATCTTTTCTACCTCTTCATCATCCAGAGGTGGCTGACATCGTTTGCTTTCGCTCATTAGCGCCGCTAACAGGGCTTCCGGCCCGATGCCAGCACTGTGCAGTTTTCCGGCAATACTTGTAAGCGTGTCGTTTCTCGTGCCAGCGACAATGGTTTCAGACTCAGTAGCTTTCGATTGATCATGGGTCTGCTGTGACTTGATGTGTTTTCGCCACTTCTTTGGTAGCGCCGCTGGCGATGTTTTGAGGAGTGACGCTCCTTCGTGCCACTGATACCTCTTACCAGACGCATGAACGCTAGGTGGGACGATGATGATTGCTCCATCCGACACCACGTCCACCCCGGCACCAAAGACCTTACCCTGGCTATCTTTCCGGATTTTGAATTTCGGAAGCTTAAAGATATGATGAGTGCCACCGCCGCCGGTGCTTGAAACGACCGTCGAGTTCAACTTCCCCAGCTTCTCTATCAGGCGATGCAAGGTCTCTTGTCCGCCGTTGCGGGGATCTATATCGAGGGCAAATATGTTTGATTTGGTACCACACGCGATTCCGATGCTCGCGCGCGGATACTCATTCCACCACTTTCCCACTTGGGCCTTTGACGTCGAAGCGCCGTTCACACCGTTTAAATTGCGTGGATGCTTACCTGGGCTCGGGCACTTTGCGCCCTTTGAGCATGAGCATTTACCGTTTACCACCGTATGCATTGGCACCACGGCGAACCCTTTGCCCGCGTACGAAAGAGCTGCTTTCCTCAAGCTTGTCGTTTCTGAGTTTAATTCTTTCGTTGGAAAGGTCTTCATTGCGTGTCTCCTAAAATAGGTCCGAACCGTTCCGGACACAGGAAGCACGCTTAGTCTGAAATAGATTGTGGGCTATCCTTCGGTCATATTTCCAGTTGTAATTGGAGTGGGAGCAATGTTTGGGCGTTTCGCGTCTATATTCCCGGCCCTGTGCGTGCTCGCGGGCTGTGCCATCCACCCCTTGCCCGATGATGTGACAGGCGTGACGACCGCGCAGATCGTTCAGCGAATTCGATGTGAAACCCGCGACGCAGCAATTCAGGCCTTGACCAGCTGGCTTGAAGACCTCGGACGTGACCACCCCAGCCAACTCGGCGTACCGCTCGCGCGAGACCTGGCCGCAAAGTACAAGGCCAACCCCAACGCGATCAACGACTTTCGGCCGGGTCTGTTCAAGGGCCCTGAGTTTCAGCAAGTACGAAATGTTATCGATATTTTCTACGCCATTGGAGTTGCTTACAACTTCGATTTGACGATCACCGAGGAAAACGATCTCTCCGCAGGATCGGCCAACTTTCAAAGGGCACTCCCCGCTTCGGTTTTTAAGTTGGGCCTCGGGGCCGCCGTGACGCGGAAACGCACCAACGACCGGACCTTCACGGTCACGGATACGTTTGGTAATTTGCTCACCAGACTGAACGCCGTCGTAAGAGAGGACGGCCATCGCGACTGTGATGGATATGTGGTCGAGGCAAACTACGTCTATCCCATGGTCGGCCGCATAGGCGTGGACAGGCTTGTCTACGACTACCTCGATCTCGCGCTGTTTGGGAATTTGGCAGGCCCGAAAACGGCACCGACCAATCCGCCAACAATGGCAGACAACTTGACATTCACCACTACGCTGGATTTTTCGGTGACTCCAAAGATTACTTTCACGCCAACCGGTACTGCGTTTCAGCTCACGGACGCTGCGGTGACCGGGGAACTGATAAGGACGGATATGCATGAAGTCACGATGGGCCTGGCCTTGCCAACCAGCGCCGACTCCTATCTCAGCAGCTTGCGCTCATTCATATTTACGCCTGCGCGTTCCGTCGCGATCGAAAGTGGAAATACGAGCCCTGGTCGCAGGACTTCTACAAAATCGATCGTCCTAGGCGCGCGTGTCAATGGCGGGGGCACGCCAGCTGAGGCGCTGGCCGTTTACGCCGTTGACCAACTCAAAAGCCGACAATTTCAACTTATCCCAGCCCAATAACCGAGAGGGATGTCATGGCAGCCAAGAAAGCGTCGAAGTCCAAGAAGTCCGCCAAAGTTCAAGTGACCAAGAAAAAAGCAAAGAAAGCAGCCAAGAAAGGTATGATAAATCCGTTCCCGGGCGGCCCCCGTTGGCCCAGGGACTAGACTGGATAGTCTAAGTGGCGCTTGCGGCAGGCTCAGATCGCCAGCGTGGAACATCGAAGCCTGCGCTTTGCAGCTCGCACGTTTTCTCCGCGCGACTCAGCGAATCGTTTTGTCTCCTTTCCGCGAAGAAGCACGGAGAAGCTATGGCCATGCCGGGGCGGTCGCCGGCTTCTGCTTATATGCGTTGCAAGTTTGCAAAAGGGACGTTGCCGGGCGGGCGCCTGCCCGCACCGCGCCGATCTGACCTAAGCCGCGTGCTTTGAGCGATCTTCCGATCCGCCCGCACCGGCATCAAGGATGGCGCGGTCGAGGCTGGTCGCGCTGGCCTCGCATCTGACCTGCGAGACGATATTGCCGGACTTCTCAAACGCGTGAGCAAGCGATTCGAATTGAGCCTTTGCCGATCTCAATGTCGCAACCGGTACCAGAACATGGGTATCGCTGGGCGCTGTGCGGGCGACGTCGCTTTGCAGCGCCGCCAGCGCGGCTTCTGCCTCTTCGGCGCGACGCAGCAAATCGTTTTGCTTCCTTTCCGCCTCTATCGTGACCTCGTTCAACTTCAGCCGCTGCTCGGAGAGTTGCGACTTGAGGGCGGCCATTTCGGCCTCTAACCCCGCGATCTTCGCTTCGAGGGTTTTGCGCAGCTCCGAATTGGCGTCGCTCCGAATGCGCTCGACTTGCAGGAGCTCGCTCGACTCCCTCGCCCGATCGACGTGGGCTTCGAGAAGCCGCGCCGCGCGGAGCAGATTTTCCGAATTGCTGCCGGTCGACATCAGATCGGCAAACCGTTCCAAAAATCGAACGGTTTCCGCTGTTTCGGATACGTCTGACGGTGCTGGATTCGACACGCTCATAAAATCCATATCAAAAGAACAGTTACGCCGCTTCATCGAGGCGAAGTGCGCCTGAAATAAGGCTTCAGGGCAACAACCAGGTGACATCAAGTCTTATAAAAAAGGACGCGGCTTGTCGTCATTGAATTGTCTTGGATTTTCGAATTATCCCTAACTTTCGTCACGTCCTGACGGCGCGCCAAAGGCAATTCGGCGCCTCACCTATCCGGCCACGAGGCCGGAATCCCCCGTATTCATACGGCCGATCAAATTAACGGGCGCGGTAACGGCCCGCGCTAAGGTGTCGTATCGAACCACCATTGCGGGAAAGGATCAGCGGCCATGAGTGCTGAACCCATTTGTATCAGATGCAACGTCGAAAGGGTGTTGATCGACATCACGCCGGTCCGAAACCGGCACGAGATGCTGAAATACGAATGCCCCGTTTGCCACAACCTCTTCAGAATTGTCGCACGGCGGAAGCGGCTCCAGCATGCCGAGGCGGTCTCCGGTCATCCGACATGGCATTAGTGGCAGCCGCCGATGGCCACGACGTTCGACGACCGCAGAAAGACGCCCGCGTTCAGTTCGAGAAGCCGCTACCCGCCAAGGTCATGGCGATAGACGGAACCTGGAGCTATGACTGCGAACTCATCGACGTATCGGAGAGCGGAGCGCGGATAACGCTGGCGGATTCAGCCGCCGGGCTCACGGAAATTGGCTAGAGCATGATCCGGAAAAGTGTGTAGCGGTTTTCCGAAAAGATCATGCTCAATCAAAGAACTAAAGCACGATAACGATTCATCCAGATCTCATCGCGCTTTAGAGCTCGATCTGGCCGCCGAGCTCAATCACGCGGTTGGGCGGAATCCGGAAGAATTCCGTCGCCGCCACGGCATTGCGGTGCATCGCCTCAAACAGCTTGATCCTGATCCGGCTCATCCGTGGTGCCGCGCCGGGAACGATCGTCAGCCGGCCGACGAAGAACGAAGTATCCATCATGTCGAACCGCAACTGCTCCGAGCCGCAGGCCTCGAGCGCCTGTGGAATGTCCGGCTGCTCCATGAAGCCGTAGTGGATCGCCACTGAATGAAAATCGTCCATCAGGTGGGTAACCTCGAGGCGGCGATCCGCTGCGATATAGGGCGCGTTTTCGGTCACCACATGCAGCAGCACGATTCGCTGATGGATGACCTTGTTGTGTTTCAGATTATGAAGCAGCGGCACCGGCACCACATCGGTGCGGCTGGTCATGTAGACGGCCGTACCGGGCACGCGCGACTTGCTGTGAATCTGCTTGATGAAGCCGGTAAGCGGCAGCGTATCGCGCTCGAGCGTTTTCATCATGAGTTCCCGACCGCGACGCCAGGTCCAGATCAGAGAAAAGATCACGGCGGCGACGATCAGAGGGACGAATCCACCCTCGAAAACCTTCATCAGATTGGCGGCGACAAAGGAGAAATCGACGACAACGAAAAGCCCTGCGACCACCAGGCTCGCCGGCAGACTCCAATTCCATATTTCGCGCATCGCCAGGAACATCAGCACCGAGGTGAGCAGCATGGTCAGCGAAACCGCCACGCCAAACGCCGCGGCGAGATTATCGGAGGAGCGAAAGGCAAGCGTGAGCCCGAGCGTCAGCGCCATCAGCACCCAATTGACGAAGCCGACATAGATCTGGCCGTAACCCTGTTCCGAGGTCTGGGTGATGTGCAGGCGCGGGCACAGGCCGAGCTGGATTGCCTGCCTTGTCATCGAGAAGGCGCCGCTGATGATCGATTGGCTGGCAATAATTGTGGCCATCGTGGCAAGCACGACCAGCGGTACCTGAAGCGGCGACGGACACAGCACGAAGAACGGATTGGCGTCAACCGGAACCACACCTTCAACGACGGCGGCCGCCTGCCCCGCATAGTTGAGGAGCAGCATCGGCAGCACGAGCCCGTACCAGCTGAAGCGGATCGGGCGGGCTCCGAAGTGGCCCATGTCGGCATATAGCGCTTCCGCACCCGTCGCGCAGAGGAACACCGCGCCGAGGACCAGGAAACCGGTAAAGCCGTGGGTGAATAGATAGCCGAAGCCATAGCGCGGATCGAGCGCCACGAGCACTCCGGGATGGCGCATCACGCCACTGATGCCGAGCACCCCGATCACGGCGAACCACACGGCCATGACGGGGCCGAACAATTTTCCGATTCGCGCGCTCCCTTGCGGCTGCAACGTAAAGAGCGCGACCAGCACGGCGACCGACAGAGGCACGATATAGGGAGCGATTTCAGGCATCGGCAGCTTGAGCCCCTCGAGCGCGCTCAGAACCGAGATCGCCGGCGTAATCGCGCCATCGCCATAGAGCAGTGCGGCGCCGAACACCCCGATCGCGATCACCAGCGGCCGTTCGCCGTGCTTGATGCCGAGCAGCGACATCAGCGCCAGGATACCGCCCTCCCCGTCATTGTCGGCGCGCATCACCACCGCGACATATTTGATCGAGGTGGTGATCAGAAGCGTCCACACGATCAGCGACAACATGCCGATCGCGACCTCCGGCGTGGCTCCGCCACCCCAATCGAGCGCCGTCTTCAGCGTGTAGAGCGGGCTGGTTCCGATGTCGCCATAGACGACGCCAAGCGCGCCGAGCGCCAGCGCCCCGAGGCTTCCCTGCGGACCATGTGCGCTACGGGTCTCGGCAATTGCCATCGTGCTCATCGGCGGCCTCCAGAGCATGATCCGGAAAAGTGGGAACCGGTTTTCCCTCGCGACAAACGCGAAAGCGTTTGCGCGGAGATCGCGCTCAAACAAAGAGATGCGATCATGATCCGATTCAATTGATCGGATCATGATCCGTGGAGGTGCATCGTAGCCCAGTCGACGCCCCCGCGAACAGCGTCCCAGATGCGACAATCGGGAACAATCAACATGTCCGGGGAGCCAAGAGGTGGGTTGCGGTGAACCATCCGGGTCGGTTCACAGCACAGCTCTTCCCGAACCTGACACAAAATTGTCAAGCGGTTGCATCCAAACTCGGCATGCACCGGCGTCCGCCATGTGTATCATATCGCCGTCTCCGCGGATCAGGCTGTTGCAAGGAGCTTTCGGCGCGGGACGGTGGTCGATCATTTGCGGAGCCTTTCGATGCGCGCCTTCGCCCTCTTTGCCACGCTGCTGTTTGGTTTCGCCTCGCCCGCCTTCGCCGCCGACGACGTCGCCACCGCGCAAAGCATCATCCGTTCCCAGGTCGAGGCATTCGGCCGCGACGATGCGGCTGCCGCCTATTCCTACGCGGCGCCCGGCATCCACGAGATATTTCCGCAAGCCGATATTTTCTTAGGCATGGTGCAGAACAACTACGCCCCGGTCTATCGCCACAAGAGTTTCGAATTTGGCGAAGCGCGCACCGCCGACGGCAAGATCGCCCAGCAGGTTCACATCGTAGATAGCAACGGCGTGCCGTGGGAGGCGCTGTACACGCTGGAGGTCGAGCCCGACGGCAGCCTCAAGATCAGCGGTTGTGTGCTGATCAAGACGGGCCAGGGGGTTTAACGCGCGTCTTCTGGCGACCCGCGTCGCCGAATATTCGCCTTTTAGTATTTTGGCGTAATGCGGAGGTGGGTTGCTGGTTTCGGGATATAGCCTTCGCGAATGGTTGGCTTGTTGCGCCAGTTCAGGCCGCTGGCATCCAGCTCCGCACCCCGCTTCAACATTGCCTCAAGTATCGGCGGTTTTTGCTTGTAGTGTTGCGCCGCCGCGGGATAACGGGCCAGGAAATTCCGGAACGATTCGAGGGCATCGGGTATGCCCGCATAGGCATTGGCGACCTCGTCGAGGGTCTCCTCCATCCTCGCCATCGCGACCAGAAAGCGTCGCCACCGGTGCTCATCGAGATCGAATTCATTGCAAAGCTTTTCGCCCGCCAGCTGGCCATAGCGCACGAGGTTGTCGATCGCCGTCTGGTCCATGGTGAGATTGAGCCCGCCCTCGTCCGGCTTGAGCACGACATGGACGATGCGCTCGCGGTACCCGGGAAGCACGCTTTGCAAATTGTCCTGCCAATCCTTGGCCGACATGAGAAGCCGCATCAGAAAGCCACTCAGGCCGCTGAAGGGCAGAATGGGCAACTGGCTTCCACTGCCGGCGCTGGCGGTGCGCGGGAGCCAGACATCGCTGTAATTTCGCTTCTCGTCATAATCGTCGAGCGAGATAGCGAAAGTCGGGCTGTTCGGCATCAGATGGTCGAAAAAATGGATTGGAAAATTGCTCGACAGACCTCCGTCGCTGAAAAGGCATGGTCGCAGCTTCTCTCGCTCGCCCTCTTTGAGCGTAAAATCAGGCCGCCACAATGGCACCGCGGAAATCAGCAACGGAAAGCTCAAACTCATCCGCGCGCCGACGATGATCGGCAGCCCCGCGGCATCCGGGAAGTGGTAGTACTCACCGCGCGCTCCGTCCGAAGGCTTGAGTGGTAGTGGCGGGCCTTTGGTGAGAAACGCCATGACCCAGTCAGGGAAAATCCGCGCCCATTCGCTCTTCTCGAAGAGAAAACGGTGTTCGTGTTCCTCCAGCATAGGCAACGTATAAGGGCACTTCTCCATCAGGCTGGTCGTCATCATGGCCAGATGAATGGGCGGCCGGTCGTCCGACGGCTTGGCCAGATCACCAAAGGTGAGTGGTGGATCTCCCGGCTTTCGCCCCGCGGCCTCATTGATCAGCCGCGCGAGCCAGTCGGTGAACGCTTCCGGTGATGTTGTGGTCTGCCTGATCCCGGGACAAAGGCCGAAATTATTGGCGACGAGGTCGACGTTGGCGGCTCTCCAGAGCCGCCAGATCAAGAGTCCGACCAGGCCCGCCAGCGCCAGCACCAGGCCATGAACGAAAAGCCCAACTCCGCCACCGGTCGCCCAAGCAAACGCGGCGACGACGGCGCCAGGCACGATCCCGATCAAGGCGGTCAGCCAGTAACCGCGGACCGCGGCCCCGACAACGGCGAAGAATTTTCCAAGTTTGCTCTTCGCCTTCAAAAGGCCGACGAAGATGTCGAACAGCGGCTTGAGGGTCGGCGTCGGCTGGAACATCGAGAGAAGGTTCGGGCCCACCTCATTGGGAATCTTTTCCAGCCGGTCGAAACCGGCGCCTTTGACGGGGCGTCCGTATTCGGCCGCTGCTGCCGCTGCCGCCGCAATCGCACCGGCGGAGGTCCCGCCGATGTTCGAGAAGCGATACTTCTCGGCAAGGGAGACGAGCGCGAGCGGGTAGACCACGCCGCTGGTGATCCCGCCCTTCAATACGATGTCACAGATCTTCGTGGGCGCTGCGAAGCGCGAAGCTTGTTCCGCCATTTCGTACCCTCCCTGTCCAGAGAAGATACGATGTACCCCGGCGCGCTCTATCTCAAGTAGAATCGTGCCCGGATCGCCCGCATGGAGTACCGCCTCACGCCAGCGCCAGCCGCTGCCGCGCCCGGAGCAACAGCGCCACCATGATGGTGATGTTGAGCGCGTTCCAGGCAAGACCGTTGAGGAACGCCGCCGCGTAGGATCCGGTCGCATCGAAGATCACGCCCGACACCCAGCCGCCGAACGACATGCCGAAGACGGAAGCAAAGATCACAATGCCGACCCGGGTGGCCGCCTCGGCCGCCGGCATCGCCTCGCGCACGATGATGGCATAGCTCGGCACGATGCCGCCCTGAAACAGGCCGAACATCGCCGAGATGATGTAGAGCGAAGTCAGCCCGTCGAAGAACAGATAGAGCAACAGCGCCGAGCCTTGCGCGATCGAGCCGATCAGCAGCGTGCGGATGCCGCCGATCCGGTCGGCCAAAAACCCCGAACCGATACGGCTGATGATGCCAAAGCCGAGCATCAGCGACAGCATCTGCGCGCCGCGCGCCACGCCATAGCCGAGATCGCCGCAATAGGCGACGATGTGAACCTGGGGCATCGACATCGCCACGCAGCAGGCGATGCTCGCAAGCGACAAAATAGCCGTCAGCGTATTGGTACTGAGCCGCAGGTCGACGCGCGGCGGCGGCGCATTGACGTGACTGCGTTGCGCTGCCGCGCCCATCAGCATGCGCAACAGCGCAAGCGCCAGCGTCATCGCAATCGCCGTGAAGATGCCGATGGCGACATGGGTGGTGCGCCAGCCGGCCGACTGCATGCCCCAATTCACCAGCGGCGGCCAGATCGCGCCGCCGATATAATTGCCGCTGGCGGCGATGGCGACGGCAAGGCCGCGGTAGCGGTCGAACCAGTGCGAGGCTTCCGCCATCAGCGGCCCGAACGTCGCCGAAGAGCTTAACCCGATCGCAAAATGCACGAGGATGAATTGCCAAATCGACGACGACATCCCCGCGCCGATATAGCCGAGGCCGAGAATGCCGACGCCGACCCCGATCGCGATCACGATGCCGTAGCGGTCGGTGATCTTCCCGGTCAACACTCCGCCGGAACCGAAGCCCAGCATGACCAGCGTGAAGGCGAGCGAAGCCGTGCCGCGCGTCGCACCGAATTCGGTCTGAACCACCGGCAGCGCCACGACCACCGACCACATCCCGACGCTGCCGAGCGAGCCGATCAGCACGGCCACGGCGAGCCGGATCCACGCCCGGCGCGAATCGGGAATGAACAACGAAGAATTTCGGCTGAGGTGAGCGGCAAGTTCCACGGCGGGCGCAACTTCGTCGGCTTCAGCCTTTCCGTCAACCTGCAATGCCGCAATAATGGGCATGCAGATGCGGGGGAACACCGAGAACCAAAACGATGGACGCCGACGATGTCAGCCGGAAATGATCCCGCTATCGCACGCAACGAAAACATGCCGGGCGCTTGATTTATCCACAACTTTCATGTGTATGATCACTACTACACAATCTGAAATTCAGACAGCCTTCGCGCTTATTTTAGATCCATGGAGGGGCATAATGGACCTTAATCATGTCGATAACGCTATTGTCGAAAACTACCGAAAACTGCGAACGCGAATTGGCATCATTGCGCTGGCGTTTCCAGTCGTCCTGGTCGCAGTGGGCTATTGTTGGCAAATCCACATTCAACCCACATTGAGCAATTATTATTTTGCGAAGGACACTGCCGGAAGGGTGGACCTATACCCCGTCAGGCTTTGGTTTTGCGGCATGTTGTTTGTCGTTGGTGTCTTTCTGTACAAATATCGGGGCTTTTCCCAAAACGAGGATCGCTGGCTCAGTGTTGCGGGCCTGTTCGCCCTGGGCGTTGCCGTGTTTCCCATGTCCGTGGATGGCAAGAACGAATATGATTTCGTGTTGGCATGGATTGGCCTTTCGCAACTCTCGCTACACGGAATCTGCGCCCTGCTGGCATTTGGGTGCATTGCCGTCGTTATTGTTCGGTATAGGGACTCGACATTAGCGGAGCTAGCGGAGGCGAATCCGCCCGCTTACAGGCGTTTCAAGCTCATCTACTCCATCATCGCGGCGTACATGGTTCTGTCGATCCTGATCTCGATCGCCTTGCATTATTTGAACCACGGACAGGATTTTTACATTCTGGCGGCGGAGGCCTCGGGCATCTGGGCCTTCGCGGCCTATTGGTTCGTCAAAAACTCTGAGCTCACCGAGGTTGGAAAGGCGTTGAAGGCCCGACACCCGCAGATGCAGATGCCGCACAGAACCGTGGCCGATTTCGCGGACAAACTCTAGCCCGCCGCGGCGGCGTGCCAAATCCAACGAGCATTCGCACCGGCGATAGAACTGTGCGTCAAACCGCCGCTTGCGGGTTTGCGGGGCGCGGAATCATGGCCCGCGTTAACCCTTTCCTAACCATAAACCGGGCAAAAATTGCCGAGTTGCGAAGTTGAGTGTCGTCGGCCGCGTAGAACGGGGGAGTACCCGTGGACGCCAGTGCGGTGCCTCACTTTCGAAACGGTGGCCCTTCGGCCGCCGCGCCGGCGTTTGGCAACCGCGAGCGGCATTCGCGGGGGGAAGCAAGTACCATGGTCGATGTCACGGCGGGTCAGGGCGCGGCAACTGGAAACGGATTTCCAAGTCTCGGTGAAATCGGCACTATCTTAAAGCGCGGCGATCTCGCGCTGGCCTTCGGCATCCTCACCATCCTGGTCGTGCTGATCCTGCCGCTGCCCGCGATCGTGCTCGAC
>Ga0209517_10007619_pt1 | contig 12908 bp, 9 predicted proteins | sample PeaSoiMetSII2010_FD_187695 | JGI IMG/M metagenome (GOLD analysis project Ga0209517, IMG submission 187695) | Peat soil microbial communities from Weissenstadt, Germany - SII-2010 (SPAdes) (version 2) | ecosystem: Environmental > Terrestrial > Soil > Wetlands > Peat | place: Germany: Weissenstadt...
TTCCAAGCAAGGCGGTCCATGGGCGCAGCGTAAACGAACCCCAAAAACCTAAGTTTGAGGAAGAGGGCTATCACCGGTGATAGCCCTCTTTACTTTTTGGAAGCGCCGCGAGGCAGAAAGCCGGCAATAAGTCCGGTGCAGATGAATCGTTGCCGCCGTCTGATAGCGAAACGAACCATGTGCTGCCGGGCCAGGTCAGTGAAATGTGGCGAGCCACGATTCGAGGTGGGTGAGGGATTCCGGCATGTTACGGCGGCCATAGCCGAAGCGAATGTGGCAGGGTTCGTCATAGACGGTGCCGGGCAAAAGAAGGACTCCGGCTTCGCGGACGAGGCGTTCGCAGAAGGATTGGACGTCCTGCGCGGGCTTGAAGCGGGCGAAGCCGATGGTGCTGGCGTTGGGAGGGGTCCAATCGAAAAGATCCGCGCGACGCGAGAAGAAGGCGCTCAACTGGGGAAGATTGCGAAGAACGATCTGGAGACTGCGGTCGATGAATTTCTGCCGGTGACGAAAGGCGACGGCGGTGAGGAATTCGCTGGGAGCGCTGGCGCAGATGGTGGTGTAGTGCTTGAAGGAGATGATCTTCTGAAGAATGGAAGAGTCGCGACAAGCGAGCCAGCCAAGGCGCAGCCCGGGGAGGCCGTAGGTCTTGCTGACGGAGCTGAGGCTGAGGGCGCGCTCATAGAGATCACAAGCGGCGGGGAGCCGAGTGGCGGGATCGTGCTCGAGCTCGCGGTAGACCTCATCGGAGAAAACGTAAATGCCGTGGCGAGAGGCAAGCTCCAGGACGCGGTGGAAAATGTCGGGAGGCATGAGCAGTCCGGTCGGATTATGAGGTGAATTGATGTAAATGGCGCGAGTGTTCGGACGGACGAGAGACTCGAGGGCGGGAAAATCGTGAGCCCAGGCGTTGGCGGAATTGCGGCGCCATTCGGAAACAGAAGCGCCCGTGCTTTTGGGTACTGTGAGAGCACTTTCGTAGCAGGGCGTTTCGACGATGGCGTGGTCCTGGGGCGTGAGCAGGGCTTGATAGAAGGTGAAGATGGCTTCTTCGGCGGCGGAGAGAACAACGAGCTGATCGGGAGAGATTTGCGAGTACATAGTGGCAAGAACTTCGCGGAGCCAGGGAGCGCCGGGGGATTCGGTGTAACCGCACCAGTGGTTGAGGAAGGTATCGAGGGCGCCGGTTTCGAGGGCGAGAACTTCCTGGATGGTTTGTGATTCGGCATCGGAGGAGGAGAGCAGGTACTTGGCGGCAAATTCGTACTTGCCCATGTACTCTTCGATGCGGAAGGGAGAGATCTGCATGAGGGGGAGTGTGCCAAGGGGAGAGGCGTGGCGTCCAGAACCAAATTGAGCGCAGGGAAGCTGGGCCCTGGCAAAGGGTGCAATTAGGAGGGGGGAGAGGGTATGATACGGCTCCGAAGTCCCCGTTAAGACCAGACGATCCGGAGGGCCAAAATATGGCTCACCGCTTCACCATCGGTGTTGAAGAAGAATTCCAAATTATTGATCCAGATACGCTGGAGCTGCGTTCGCACGTGGTGCAACTGCTCTCCGCGGCGGCGCGTGGATTGGGCGACCAGGTTAAGGGCGAGATGCACCAGTCCATCGTTGAGACAGGAACTAAAATCTGCGAAAACGTGAGCGAGTTGCGGCGGGAGATCCACCGGACGCGCAACGAACTGGTGTCCGCGGCCGAGAGCACGGGGCTGCGCGTGGCGGCGGCGGGAACGCACCCGTTTTCGAGTTGGATCGAACAGTTAATTTCGCCGGGCGAGCGTTACCGAAACATCGTGGAAGAGATGGGGCAACTGGCAAGGTCGCTGCTGATCTTCGGGATGCACATCCATGTAGCCATGCCAGACAAGCAGTCGACCATCGACATGATGAACATGGTGAGGTATTTCCTGCCGCATCTGCTGGCGCTTTCGACGAGCTCACCGTTCTGGATGGGGAGGAACACGGGGCTGAAATCGTTCCGGACGACGGTGTTCCGGAGATTCCCCCGGACAGGCGTGCCAGAAACGTTTGAGTCGTGGAGCGCGTACGAGAATTTTGTGAATCTGCTGGTGAAGCTGAACAGCATCGACAACGGAAAGAAGATCTGGTGGGACGTGCGGCCACACCCGACGTTTGGGACGCTGGAATTCCGGATGTGCGACGTGGCCACGAAGGTGGAAGAAGCAGTGGCGATTGCAGCGCTGACACAGGCAATCGTGGTGAAGATCCACCGGCTGTACACAGGGAACATGGGCTGGCGACTTTACCGGCGAGCGCTGATTGAGGAGAACAAGTGGCGAGCGGCGCGGTATGGAATAGAGGGAAAGCTGATCGATTTCGGAAAAGAGGCGGAAGTGCCGATGACGCAACTCGTCCCGGAGCTGCTGGAATTTGTGGAAGACGTGGTGGATGATCTGGGCAGCCGGAGCGCCGTGGAGTACGTGCATACCATCATGAATGAGGGCACGAGCGCGGAGCGGCAGTTGCGAGTTTTCCACGAGACCGGAGACTTGAAAGAGGTAGTGCGGCATTTGGTGAGGGAGACGCGGGGAAGCGCGGAGGATGGGAAGTCCGCATCGGCGGGAGTCATCAACTAGCGGCAAGGCTGCGCATGACGATGGGGCCGGGATTTTTCACAGGGCTAGCCGAAACAGAGGGAACGAGAGGTGAGCGATGGTAAAAGTGGGGTTGTTGTGTGGGCGGGAATACAGTTTCCCTCCAGCGTTTCTGGCACGGGTGAACGAACTGGGCAAAAAAGAGGGCGTAAGCGCGGAATTTGTGAAGCTGGGCGGGACGCGGATGGGCGAGCCACCGGAGTACCGGGTGATTGTCGACCGGATTTCGCATGAAGTGGATTACTACCGTGGATACCTGAAACATGCGGTGCTGCAGGGGACGTACGTCATCAACAATCCGTTCTGGTGGACGGCGGACGACAAGTTCTTCAACTACAGCATTGCCGCGAGACTCGGCCTCGCGATTCCCAAGACGATTCTGCTGCCACAGAAGGGCTATCCCTCCGATGTGGACATCACCTCGGAGTCGCTGCGTAACTTGAGATATCCAATGGACTGGGTGGGACTGCTGGACTCGGTGGGGCGACCAGCGATCTTGAAGCCGTTTTCGGGCGGCGGATGGAAGCATGTGTACAAGGTAAATAATGAGGAGGAACTCCTGGAGGCATTCGACAAGACTTCACCGTATTGCATGACGCTGCAGGAATTCATCGATTTCGAGCAATACGTGAGGTGCTTCACCTTTGGCAAGTCAGATATTTTGCCGGTGGCGTATGACCCAAAGGAACGGAAGTACCTGGTGGAACACAAATATTTGTCGGACGAGCTAGGATCACGGGTGGTGAAGGACGCGCAGACAATCAATCTGGCATTGGGCTACGAAATGAACACCATCGAGTTTGCCGTGAAAGACGGCGTGCCGTACGCGATCGACTTCCTGAATCCCGCGCCGGATTTCGAGAAGGACCGGATCACGGAATTCTACTTTGCGCATGTGGTGGAGAAGATGGCGCGGCTGGTGATCGATCGCGCGTTGAACGGAAACGTGGCAAATACTTGGCCGCGCTGGGAAGAGATGCTGGGCATTGGGGCCGCGGCAGGATTTACGGGAGCGCCGCGCACGGCGCAAGCGGCGCAGGCTGCTCCCTTAGGAACGACGGCGCGATGAAGTCCAGAAAGCGGGCGGTGAAACAGGGCGGTCCGGCCGAGCACTGGCACGAACTATTGCGGCCCGTGGTGAAGAAGTCACCGGCGCTAGCCAAGAAATTCCTGGCAGACGTGCGGGCGGCGAAACTGACGTTCGGGCGGCGGGTGCACTGCCCCTTTTTGCGGCCCTACTTCCTGTCGCCTGCCGATGAGCAACGCGTGCGGTACGTTGCCGAGACCATCGCAGCGGTGGCGGAGCGCGTTACGACTGCGGCGCTGAATGACAAATCCCTTTTCGCACAATTCCACTTGCGACCGGAGGAAGAGCGCTTGACTCGGCTTGCTGCGGGAGCAGGACCGGCGAGCACAGCGTCGCGGCTGGACGCATTTCTCCTGCCGGACTCGCTGAAATTCACGGAATACAACGGGGAATCGCCGGCGGGCGCGGGCTATTCGGAAACGCTTTCGGACATTTTCCGCAAATTGCCGGTGATGGAGGAATTTGCGAAGCGATACGAGGTGCACAGTTACCCGCTAAGCGCGAAACTGCTTGACGCGCTGATGACCACCTATGTGGAATGGGGTGGGAGGACGAATCGGCCGCAAATGGCGATCGTGGACTGGAAGGAAGTGCCAACGTGGAGCGAGTTTGAGATTTTGCAGGAACGATTCGAGGCGATGGGCGTGCCGGTAGTTCTTGCGGACCCGCGGGAATTGGAATTTGACGGGAAACAACTGGCTGCGAAAGGAAAGAAGATTGATCTGGTGTACCGGCGCGTGCTGATCAATGACATTGTGGCGAAACCGGCAGAATGCGCAGCGCTGGTAAAGGCATACGAAGCGGGAAGCGTGTGCGTGGCGAATAATTTTCGCTGTAAGATTCCGCATGTGAAGGCGTTTTTTGCGGTATTGACGGAGGCAAAAAATGCGGCGCTGTTTTCCACGGAGGAGCGCGAACTGATCCGGCGGCACGTGCCGTGGACGCGCGTAGTAAAGGATGTGAAAAGCGATTACAACGGCAAGCCGATTGAGCTGCTGAAGTACATACAGAAACGCCGGAAAGACCTGGTGCTAAAACCCAGCGATGAGTATGGAGGACTGGGCGTGACGCTGGGTTGGGAAACGAACGCGAAAAACTGGGAGCGCGCCATTGAGGAGGCACTGCCCGGAGGGAAGAAGACCGAGGCGCATGGCTGCTGGATCGTGCAAGAGCGCATCCCGGTCAGCCGCGACGTGTTTCCGCACATCGGTGCGGGCGGAAGAGTGGATTTCCGAGACATGCTGGTGGACTTTGCACCCTATCTGTTCCGCGGGAAGTTGGCAGGCTTTTTGACGCGCCTGAGCGCGACCGGACTGGCGAACGTCACGAGCGGCGGAGGGCAGATTCCGTCGTTCCGTGTGGAATCAAAGAAAGTGGGAGCAGCGTAATCAGCGGGGAAGAAAAATGAAGCGGGGCGGCGCGACTGTTTCCGTCTAGCGCGCTATACGTCGAAGTGAATGGACGGTTTGCCTTTAAACTTTCTCGAACGCCGTTTCGCGATAGTTTCCGTATTGCCGACAAACCGGAGGAAATTGCGGGAGGATGTTCCATTCTAGCGGCGCTTCAAAGTTTCGAGTTCCTCGAGCGTGCGCGGCCAGTCCGCCCTCAATAGCCGGGACAAGCTGCGGTCCGCGAGCACTTTCCCGCCAGTTTGGCATCGGGCACAGTAGTTTGTTTCGTTGCCCGCGTAGCGAATTCGCTGAATCTCTTCTCCACACTTCGGGCAAGGTTTTCTATAGCGTCCGTGAACCGCCATATCTTTGCGAAACGCAGTCACCTTTTCCGGAAAATCTACTTCCGCCTCCGCGCGCAGCCGGTCCATCCAGAGCTTGAGGGTATGGCGGGTTGCATCGAAGAGCCTCTCCCATTCTTCAGGTTTAAGCTTGTGGGTAAGCGCGATGGGCGACAGTTGAGCTGCGTGCAAGATCTCATCTGAATACGCATTGCCTATGCCGCTGACGATGCGCGGATCGGTGAGAGCCCTCTTGAGCGTGCGGTTTTCGACAGTGAGTGCGCCGCGAAAGGAACTGAGATCGCTCGAGAAGATCTCGATTCCTCCCGGGTCGACGGAACGCAGACCCTCCTCGCCAACGAGAACATGCAATGATGCGCGGTGCTTTGTGCCGGCTTCGGTGAGTACGAGACAGCCATTGAGAAAATCGAAAGCTGCGAGACTGTGGCGGCCCGCCAGCTTTGCTCCTGGCGGACGCCAATGCAAGCGGCCGGCGATCATTAAGTGCAACACCAGCCAGAGATCGCCTTCCACTCCAATGGCGATGCGCTTGCCGATTCTTCGCAGTTCGCGCACAAGGCGGCCGTCCACACTCGTGATGGGCGGTTGGGCGGTCCGAAGCAGAAACGGACTGGCCAGCCGCACTCGCTCGATCGGTTCCGCGACGATGCGTGGTTCGAGTGCGCTGATGTAGGCTGAGATATCCGGCAGTTCCGGCATGCTTATGAGCTTTCGGGCAGCGCCCTCGCTTTTGGAACCATGCGCTCCCTGAAAGTACTCTCACGACAAAAGAATAGTCAATTTGCCCAGCGGTCGACGGCCCGAGGATGGAGTAGGCCCGTTACCTCCAACAGTCGTGACTGGAGCAAGGGAATTGGCACAGGGGCAAGTTCAGGTAAAATAATAAGAATGTCCTTTGGAACCGCAGCGAATGAGCTGATGCCGGGCGCGAAAAACGCCGTGGAAGTGTGCCTGGGTGTGCGCGCGAACGAACGCGTGGCGTTGATCGCGGATGAGGTGAGCCGGGAAGTGGCAGCGAGCCTGGAGCGGGCGCTGCGCGAGCGTGGAGCGGAAATCACGGGGCTGTTGCTGGAGGATTTTGGGCGGCGGCCGATGGTGGGCGCGCCGGAGCCGGTGCTGGAGGCGTTGGAGAAAGCCGACGTCGGGATCTTGTGCATGACGCCGCAACCGGGCGAGCTGACGGCGCGGATGGCGATTGTGAGGGTGGTGGAGCGGAGGCAGATCCGCTACGCGCACATGATCGGGGTGACGCCGGAAATCATGCAGCAGGGGATGCGCGCGGACTACCGGCTGGTGGACCGCTTGAGCGACCGGCTGCGCGAGCGGATGTTGCAGGCGGAAACGCTGACGGTGAAGACGGAGGCGGGGACTGCGATCAGCGCGCATTTTGACCGCAGGCTGGATTGGGTGAAGACAAGCGGGCTGATCAGCCCGAGATACTGGTCGAATCTGCCGGCGGGGGAAGTGTTCACGACGCCGGCCACGGTGGACGGTACGTTTGTGTGCGACGCGACGGCGGGAGATTATTTCAACGGGAAATACGGGGATTTGCAAGAGACGCCGCTGGTGCTGAAGATTGCGGGCGGGAGATTGCAGCACGCGGAATGCGGGCGAAAGGATCTGGAAGAGGAATTCTGGGCGTATTGCCACACCGACGAGAACAGCGACCGCGTGGGCGAACTGGCGTTTGGAACGAACCTGGGATTGTCACGTATGATCGGCGTCCTACTGCAGGACGAAAAATTTCCGGGAGTGCACATCGCGTTTGGCGATCCCTACGGGAACCAGACGCATGCGAATTGGAAGTCGCGGACGCACGTGGACGTGCTGACGCGGAATTGCGACGTGTGGATCGATAAGGATCAGGTGATCGAGAAAGGGCGGTACCACCTCGAACATCTGGGGCTTGCCTAAAACAAGACAATTCAAAGAACAAACAATCAAAGCCGCTTCGGAAGCAGCAAACCGATTGCGGCGGGTCAGAACGGGAAACGCACGGTGAAGATGCCGTTGTGGTTGGTGGTGTAGAAGTGCGTGGCGGCGACTTGAAAGCCACCGCCGACGGAGAGCGCCAAGCGCTTCCAGAGGTGGAACCTGCCAAACACGATACCCGGCGTCAGGTAGACCTGGGTTTTGCCGTTGTTCGGGCCGTCCTGAAAATAGGTGTAGTTGACTTCGACTTCGGGCCAAAATTTGCGGTAGAGGTGATATTGGAATGTATTGTTCCAGGGGTAGCTGCGTCCGATTTTGGCTTCATTGCCGGTTGGAAGGGCGGCGCCGAACGTGCCTTGAATATCAAAGTGGCCGAAGCCTTTGCCGTAGGCGACGGTGGGAGTGATGATGGCGTCGGTGGCGCCATTTTTGTATTGCCCGGTCGGGAGCGTAGTTTGGAAGAAAGCAGTGAGGATGTAGTTGCCATGCTCCTCGTTGGAGGAGAGGATGCGGTATTTCACGAGAAAGGCCCAGTCACCGAAACCATCCCGAACCGCGGGGTCGTTGTGGACGATGTAGGCAGGCGGCGCGACGAGGATGACTTCGACGTGGCTCGCCGGGATCAACTCGAGGCCCTTGGCGCCGCCGTAGTTTTCGCGGGTGACGCCAGCGCTATTTGTCTGCCAGAAAATATCATAGCGGAACTCCTGCTCGAGGCGAGGCGTAGTGGTAGCAACGGGAGTCATCCAATGGGGTTGTGCGGCCTGGGTAGCGGAGACCATGCTGAACCAGTCGCGGAAGAAATCTCCGCCGGAGTTGGCGGGAGCAGGTTGCGCGGGAGTGTCGCTGGCGGTTTGCGCCTGCGTGCAAGGAATCGAACCCGCGAAAAATAATAGAAACAGGAAACTCCGTAGACGGAACATCTCTCCTCCCATTTGCGCCGCTTTGGCGGGGCGGGCAAGAAATTGCCCGGCGAAACTCAGCCGAGTGAAGGACTTTATACGAATCTAAACGAAAATACAAAGCGATTTTAAGCGTTTGGCTGGACCAGGGGTGCACGCCTTTGCGAGACGAGTGGATTGCAGGGTGATCCTCAGAAACTGGACAGGCGGTTAGAAGAGACGGGAGACGTATTCGCGCATCTGGCGTTTCCAGAAGGGCCAGTCGTGGCCGCCTTCGGGACCCCAATTGTCCACGGAGTGGCGAATCCCTTTGCTGGAGAGGACCTCTGAAAGGCAATAGGTGGGGGCGCTATTTTCCCAGGGACCGGTGCCAGTGATGAGGTGGATGTCGCAGGAACTATATTGTTCGTAATACCAGCTATCGGAGAGATTGGAAAGGTAATCGACGGGATTATTGAAGTAGAAATTGTTGTCGTACATGCCGTCCATGAAATTTCGCAGATCGTAGACGCCGGACATGGCAAAACAACGTTTGAAGACGTCGGGATGCTTGAAGAGAAAATTGGCCGCGTGATACGCGCCGAAGGAGGCGCCCATGGTAGAAATGGCGCTTTGCGATTGGCAGTGATCCCAAATGAAAGGAACGACCTCTTCGCGGAGGTAGGAATCGAAAACGGACTGGACGTAGCTGCGGTGAAACGGGTGAGCGCCCTTGTTGTAAAAGCTGAGGCCATTGATGGAGTTGACGGAATAGAACTTGATGCGGCCGGCATCGATGAAATCGGAGAGGGCGCCGACCATGCCCTGGCCTTCGAGTTCCCATTCGTCGCCAGCACTGGTGGGAAAACCGAGGAGCGGCGGGCCCCAGTGGCCATAGGCGACGACACCGAGATCGAGGCCGAGGCGCGGAGAGTACCAACGATGGTATTCACGTTTCATCAAAAAAGGCCTTTCTTTGCGCGGGAGAGAAGTATGCCAGTGGAAGCAGAGTTGAGCAAGGCACGAGGGAGAGGGAATTGGGAGGGTTGGGGTTGCAAGGAACAGAAATGCGGGTAGGATAGAGTGCGGTCGTCGACGGATTATCCATGATTTTCGTCGAGAAAAGACCGGGTGAGGACATGATTCAAATCGAAAACGTCAGCCGTCGCGGGTTTTTGAAGGGGATGCTGGGAACGGGCGCGCTGGTTCTGAGCGTGCAGGTTCTGCCGGAGAAGCTGCTGGGCGCATCAGTGAGCGCAGGCGAAGACCCGATGGCGGACGCGGCACTGCGCCCGAATGTGTACCTGGCGATTGCTACGGACGGAACGGTTTACATCGTGGCGCACCGGGCGGAGATGGGAAGCGGGAACCGCACGGGGCTTCCACGGATCGTCGCCGATGAACTGGATGCCGACTGGACGAAAGTGAAAGTAGAGTCTGCCACGGGGGACGAAAAGTATGGCGACCAGGACACGGACGGGTCGCACTCCGTGAAGAGCTTCTTCGAGACGCTGCGGATGGCAGGCGCGAGTGCGCGGCTGATGCTGTTGCGCGCGGCGGCCCAGACATGGGGCGTGCCGGAAAAGGAATGTGCGACAGAACCGAATATGGTAGTGCACAAACCGAGTGGGAGGAAACTCAGCTACGGCGAGCTGGCATCCTCGGCGGCGAAGCTGCCGGTACCGAAGAAAGAGGAGTTGCGACTGAAGCTACGCAGCGAATGGCGGTATATCGGCAAGGCCGCCTCGGGGTATGACTTGAAGGACATGAGCACGGGCAAGGCGGTGTACGGCCAAGACATTCAGATGGAGGGGATGCTGTATGCATCGGTGGTGCATCCGCCGGTGTACGGGAGTGCAGTGAAGAACGTGGATGATTCCGCGGCGCTAAAGGTAGCGGGAGTACAACAGACAGCGACGATCGACGCGTTCAAGCCACCAGTGACGATGCAGGCGCTGGGCGGCGTGGCGGTGATTGCAGGCAACACCTGGGCGGCGTTCCAAGGCAAGAAGAAATTGAAGATTGAGTGGGGCAAGAGCGAACACAGCGTGTGGAATTCCGATGCGTACCGGAAGGAGCTGGAAGCCACGGCACGAAAGCCCTGCAAAGTGGTGCGGGAAAACGGGAATGTGGATCGTGCGTTCGCGAAGGGCGGGAAGATTGTAGAGGCGGAATACTATGCGCCCATGCTGGCGCACGCTTCCATGGAGCCGCCGGCGGCACTGGCGGTGTACCGCGACGGGAAGGTGGAAGCGTGGGCGCCAACACAAAATCCGCAGGGTGCGCAGGAGGCGGTGGCGGCAGCAGTAGGGTTGAAGAAGGAAGATGTGACGGTGCACATGACGCTGCTGGGCGGCGCGTTTGGAAGGAAGTCTTTCCCGGATTTCATCGTGGAAGCGGCGGTGCTTTCCAAAAAGACGGGGAAACCGGTGAAAGTGGTCTGGAGCCGGGAAGACGACATCAAGTTCGACACATTCCATTCGGTGGCGGCGATGTATTTCAAGGCGTCGCTGGGAGCGGATGGAAAGCCGACGGCGTGGTTGCAACGAAGCGTGTTCCCGCCGATTGCGTCGACGTTTGATCCGAACGGGCTGTATGCGGATGCGGGGGAGATTGGATTGGGGTTCAGCGATATTCCGTTCGCGATACCAAACCACCGGGCGGAAAACGGACCGGCGAAGGCACACACGCGGATTGGATGGCTAAGGTCGGTAGCGAATATTTATCACGCCTTCGGGGTGCACTCGTTCGTGGGAGAACTGGCGCATGCGGCGGGGAAGGATCCGGTGGAGTATGTGATGGCGTTGCTGGGGCCAGATCGCATCATGCCCAAGGAGGAGCTGCCAAAGGATTACACGAATTACGACGGGGATTACGCGGAATACCCGATCGATATCGCGAGATTCCGGCGGGTAGTGCAAATTGCGGCGGAGAAGTCGGGCTGGGGGAAACAAAAGCTTGGGAACGGATTCGGGATGGGATTGGCAGTGCACCGCAGTTTTTTGACGTATGTAGCAACGGTGGTGCAGGCGGAAGTGAAGGACGGGCAAGTTTATATCCGCAAGGTAGACACAGCGCTGGATGCAGGAACGATCGTGAATCCGACGACGGTGAAGCAGCAGTTTGAAGGCGCTGCGGTGATGGGTACAAGCATCGCGTTCTATGGGGAGATTACAGCCACAGATGGCGTGATCGACCAGTCCAATTTCGATGGCTTCCAAATTGCATGGATGAACGTGGCGCCGCGTGAGACAAATGTGCACATCGTGGAAAGCGATGCGCCTCCGGCAGGGATTGGCGAGCCGGGATTGCCCCCCATGGCGCCGGCGATTTATAACGCGGTGTTTGCGGCGACGGGAAAACGGATCAGGGAAATGCCGCTGACGAAGGCGGGGCTGGCCTGAGGCAGTTATAAGTTTTAAGTCTAAAGTGAAGAAAGAGTCTTAACTGAGGAGGCCGGGGCGCGGCGATGCTGCGCCCCTTCGTGTTTTGACATAGTATGCCTGTGAGTGGAGGAAGCGTTGAAACGAGTACTGGGATTCGTTTGTTTACTTTTGGCGGGAATTGCGTGTCCGGCGAGCGCACAACGGCGGCCGGTGCTGCCCCAGATTGATGAACCTCATCCTTATTATTATCGCGAAATGTATTTGCCGCAGTTGACAAGCGGGCCGAGCAGCCTGACTTGGGGGCCGAACTCGCAGGAATTGATTTATTCGATGGCGGGTTCGCTGTGGCGGCAGAAACTGGGATCGAAAGAGGCAGCACAATTGACAGATGGGCCGGGATACGACTACCAGCCGGATTGGTCGCCGAATGGGAAGAGCGTGGTGTACGTGTCGTATCAGAAGGACGCGATGGAGTTGTGGCTGCTGGATCTGACGACCGGGAAAACGAAACGATTGACCAATGGTGGGGCGGTGAATGTAGAGCCGCGATGGTCGCCGGACGGGAAGAGGATCGTGTGGGTTTCGACCCAGTACAACAAGCGGTTCCACGTGTTTATGGGAGATGTGAAAGATGGAACGCTGGAAAATGCGGTGCGGTTGACAGGAGAGACGAAGAGTTCCCTGCCCAGGTATTACTACAGCGCGTACGATATGGAGATCAACCCGGTGTGGACGCGGGACGGGAAAGAGATTTTGTTCGTGTCGAATCGCGGGCATATTTATGGGACGGGCGGGTTTTGGAGAATGAAAGCCGAGCCGGGAGCGGAAGCGCGGGAGATCCACTACGAGGAGACGAGTTGGAAGGCGCGGCCGGACTTTTCGCCGGATGGCTCGCGGATGGTGTACAGCTCGTACCTGGGAAGACAGTGGCACAACCTGTGGGTGATGCCTGCAAATGGCGGTGATGTATTTCCACTCACGTATAACAACTGGGATGAAACGAATGTGAGGTGGTCGCCGGATGGAGGAATCCTCGCCTTCGTCTCAAATAGAACGGGGCCCACGGCGATCCGCTGGCAGGTGCTGCAGGGAAGAACCGGAGGGAACCTGGAGCCGGAGATTCGAAACTACCTGCATCCCCATGGCACCCTCGCGATCAACGCCGAAGGCCCGAGCATTTCCTCCAATGTGCGAATTGCAATCACCGATGAAGCTGGCCGCTCGTTTGCTCCCAAGGATGCGTGGATTCAA
>Ga0209517_10007620_pt1 | contig 12908 bp, 13 predicted proteins | sample PeaSoiMetSII2010_FD_187695 | JGI IMG/M metagenome (GOLD analysis project Ga0209517, IMG submission 187695) | Peat soil microbial communities from Weissenstadt, Germany - SII-2010 (SPAdes) (version 2) | ecosystem: Environmental > Terrestrial > Soil > Wetlands > Peat | place: Germany...
CACTGTGAATGCCACCGTCGCGGGTGTAGTTGCACCCGCGGCATTCATGTTGACCAACAACGCCGGTCCAGCCGCGAGTATCGCGGCGACCAGCGGCACACCTCAAAACGCGACCATCAACACGGCGTTCGCGGCGCCGTTGGTGGCGACCGTGAAGGACGCCGGCAATAATCCGGTGAGCGGTGTGACCGTGACTTTCGCCTCACCAACCAATGGCCCCAGCGGCACCTTCGCCGGTGGGGTAAGCACAGCGACGACGAACGCCAGTGGCGTGGCGACGTCGGCGGTGTTTACGGCCAACGCGAAGGCAGGGTCCTACACGGTGACGGCGAAGGTGACGGGGGTCGCGACCGCGGCGAACTTCTCTCTTACAAACAATCCTGGACCACCGGCTAGCATCGCGGCTACATCAGGAACTCCGCAGACCGCAACCGTCAACACAGCATTCGCTGCACCATTAGTGGCGACCGTTTTGGACATAGGAAATAACCCTGTCAGCGGCGCAATCGTGACGTTCGCGGCTCCCGCGGCCGGCGCGAGCGGCACATTCGCAGGTGGAGTCAACACGGCAACCACCAACACCAGTGGCGTCGCAGCGTCGGCAGTGTTCACCGCTAACGGAACGGGGGGAACGTATACCGTAACCGCGAAAGTGACGGGTGTGGCTACGCCCGCTAACTTCGCCATGACGAACGATAATGTACAGCCGGTGCTGGCTTCACTTTCACCAGCGAGCGCGACGGCCGGCGATGCCGCGTTTACGCTGACGGTGAACGGCAACGTCAATTCCTTTGTGAACGGGGCCACGGTCAGCTTCAATGGCAACGCTAAGACGACCACGTTCGTAAGCAGCACGAAAGTGACGGCAATGATTACGGCGGCGGACATCGCGACGGCCGGAACATTTAATGTTACGGTCACGAACCCGGCGCCGGCGGTGGGCCCCTCAGCCGCGCTGACGTTCACAGTCAATAACCCCCTGCCGACGATTAGCAAGGCAACGGATGCCGGCCAAACACACGTTCCGGGGGGGGCAGCGTTCACGCTGACGGTTACTGGCACGCTGTTTGTCTCGACGTCAGCTGTGAGTTTCAATGGCAAGGCGGAGCCAACTACGTTTGTGAGCGCCACGCAACTCACCGCCGCCATTCCGGCGAGCGACGTAGCCACGGCCGGCAACGTGAATGTGACGGTCACAAATCCAGCACCGGCTGGCGGCACAACACCGCCGGTAGTCTTCGCGATCGATGGATTCTCGGTAAGTGGACCAGCAGGTACAACGGTCGTGGCCGGCAAACAAGCGATGATTCAAATCACCGTCACGCCAACGGCTAACGGATTCACGAATCCAGTTTCATTCAGCGTATCCGGATTGCCAATACACACGACGTTTACGTTTAGTCCCGCGATGGTCACGCCGAACGGCGCCCAGGCAAAGACGACACTGATGGTTACGACGGTGGCTCGGGGCACGGCCCCGCCGTCCGGACCATGGGATGGGCCCAGGTCGCCGCTGCGGCCAATCCTGCCAGTCATGTGGATTGTGGCGTTGCTGGCCGGGCTATACGCAATGCTAGTGATCCGCAGGACCCCTCAACTAAGGCGCTATGCAGCCATCGTGCCGCTGGCGATTGTCCTCATCACCGGCGCGGTTATGATGGGTTGTGCGAGTTCAGGAGGCACACCAGCGGGGACTTCGCAACTGACCATCACGGCGACGTCTGGTACGTTGTCGCAAAGCACGCCGGCAAATGGTGTGGCACTGACCATCCAGTGACGCCGGGGAGTGGCACGATCCTGCCGCTCCAAGGAGACGCAGAGAGGATTGACCCCGTGCACGAGGGAACCGAAGCGCGAATACGGACGCTTCTCAAGCAAACAGGGCAATTAAAAGGGAAATACACTTCCAGGGAAAGAGAGTCCGTCTAATGAGGCCCCCGGCTTGCCAAACTCTATCTTGACCCAATATCCGCAGCCCGGCAGAGGAATCTGAAGTTTGCGGCAGACCTCTCCAGCGCAACAGCCATTGCAATCGTCTCAGTGCGTGAATCCCGGCCGCTACTTCGAATTGCATGGAGGACAGATCATGCGGTTCATACGTCCGACTCTCACACGCAACGGCTAGTATGTCGGCATCATTCCCAAATTGCAAAAAACGAACGAGTAAATGCCCTTGGCAAGTTCAATGGCCTTCGTCGTGCTGCTGGCGCCGTGGCCGGATTTCATCTTCCCGCAATGGTTACGGGGTTTTGGTGGTTGAGGGAGGTGGCTGCCGGCTCCTTCCGGCAGTCCTCCAGGACCTTGTCATTCTCGGCAAGGGGATTGCAATCGAGTGGCTGCTCCTTGCTGTGATTTGCGATTGAGGGTATGGTGAAAGCACTCCGCCTGAGAGGATAAAGAGTCTGCATGGCCACTGGATTTCGCCTCTCCGTAGCGATTCCCATCCACAATGAAGAGAGCGTTCTGCCGGAACTTTTGCAGCGGTTGCGCGCAGTTCTGGACAGCGTGGCGGGAGGACCGCACGAGATCGTGTTCGTGGACGATGGAAGCACCGACCGGAGCTTTGAGACGCTGGCGGAGGCGGCGAAGCAGGATGATCGCATCGTGGTCGTTTCGCTTTCACGGAATTTCGGGCACCAGGCGGCCATCTCGGCGGGCTTGGATTATGTGACCGGCGATGCGGCAGTTGCGATGGACGGAGACCTGCAGGATGTTCCGGAAGTGATTCCGAAGTTTGTGGAGAAATTCCAGCAGGGTTACGACGTGGTGTACGCGCAGAGGGTGAGGCGCAAAGAGCCACTGGCCCTGCGCATCTGCTATTTTGTGTTTTACCGCATGATGGCCAAGCTTTCGGATATTCGCTTGCCGCTGGATTCGGGAGATTTCGGGTTGATGTCGCGGCGGGTAGTGGATCAGGTGAAGAAGATGCCGGAGCATCACCGGTATTTGAGGGGGATGCGCAGCTGGGTGGGGTTCCGACAAACAGGGATTGCGGTCGAGCGCTCCGAGCGGCATTCGGGGAAGAGCAAGTACAGCGTGATGCGGCTGGTGAAGCTGGCCTTCGACGGAATCTTTGCGTTTTCGATAGTGCCCATCCGGGCGGCGGCGCTTTTTGGCGCGTTTGTGATGTTTCTCTCCAGTTTGTACGTGATCTACGCGATTTACATCAAGATCTTCCAGCAGAAGACCCCGCAGGGGTTCACGGCTCTGCTTGTTGCGGTGACATTTCTTTCCGGGATCGTACTGTTTTTCCTGGGCGTCATTGGAGAATATGTCGGGCGCATTTACGAAGAGACCAAGGGGCGGCCGGAATACATTGTGGAGCGCACCGTGGGGCTAAAGAAAGATTGAATCTTCCGGCGCAAGTGCAAAACGCTAGGGGATGACAGCGAAGAACGCAATGGCAGACAGACCAGCGGAGCGGAAGATCGAGTATTTGTCGCGCCCGGCCGAAGTCAGCATGACCGATGGCTATTTTGAACTGGCTTCGTTGGAGCATTTCTGGGTCCGCAGACGGTTTGCGGTGTTTCGAACACTCGCCGGGAGATTAGTCGCCGCAGCGCGCGAAATGGCGGAAGTTGGCTGTGGCCGTGGCCTCTTGCAACGGCAGGTCGAGCTGGAATATGAACGCGAACTTACAGGATTCGATCTGAATGAAACTGGTCTCAAGCATAACCTGAGCCAATTCAGCCGTGTGTGTTGTTACGACATCCATGAAATGCTCGAATCGTGCCGGGCCCGCTTTGATTTGATTTTTCTGTGGGACGTACTGGAACACATCTCCGACGAGGATCAATTCTTGCAGGCGCTTTTATTTCATCTGGCGCCCGGGGGAAACCTCGTCGTAAACGTTCCGGCGGGCCGATGGGTCTATTCGGATTACGACTGTGCTGCCGGTCATGTTCGCCGCTATTCGATTCAGACATTGCGGCAGGTTGCGGCGCGCAACCATCTCGAATTTCTGAAATGGAGCTATTGGGGTCTGCCGCTGGTGCCGGTGCTGTTCGCGCGGAAATTGCGACCTATGAGGAAAGAAGGCGGGGCGAAGACGTACGCGGCTGGGTTCGATACGCGTACAGCGGGCGTCAATGCGGCGCTCGGAATGCTGGCCAGATGCGAATGGATTCCCCAGAAGTTGTTTGGCACATCCTTGATGGCGATTTTGCAAGTCGAACAAAATTGAGGGGCGGTGATGCTTCTCGAAAAAATCTGGGCGACCCCGGAGTTACGCAGGGAGGCCAAAACGGTGTCCAGCTCCAACTGAGAGTGGCACAGATTTCGAGCTTGAAGAATTAGTTGCATGCCGGATGCGTCCAGTCAGAGAACAGTACCGCTGGGGTGGGCACAAATGCTGCTCCTTTACCACTGGCTTCCAGGAAGTATTGTGCTGGTATCAGGGTAGCGCAGGTGGATCAAGCTTCCCATCCATTGGCAGGTCACTGGGTTTTCAGGGCAACGGCCTTCAAAAGATCGTTTTCGAAGGGATCCGACGGCTATGGCAATGCTGATCCTGCAAACATTTCTTCCTTGGAGCATGGCGCAGAAATGCGCGTGGCCGAAACACGGGTCGTCATCCTTGCCCTGGGCAACGCCAACGGGATTGGATTCTGTCCGGCCGAAGAGTCAGGCGCGCGCTCGAGTCCGCCGAGATCTGCCACCATTCCGTACCTGCCAAACGGAGCCCAGCCCTCCAAAGATTCGGGCAGCGGCCGACTCCGTCTCCGGGATCAGCGCGGCCTTTTGATCCGCCTATGTAACCTCGATCCGGATCTCATGGCGAGCTGACCAAGGTATTGTCTTGAACGGGGAACGCGTGCTACATGCACTCCAGGAAGGGTTCGATGAATCTTGCGACGGACGCTTGGATTCCGATTGTCTGGAGTGACGGCAAACCGGGGATTGTCGGTCTGCGCGAGGTATTCGAGCGAGGCGAAGAAATCCGCGATCTGATCGTCCGCACGCACGAACGCATTGCCCTGATGCGCCTGCTTATTTGCGTCGCGCAGGCAGCCCTCGACGGTCCCGCGGACTATGACGACTGGAAAGCTTGCCTGGATCGCATTGCGCCCACAGCCCTCGCCTACCTCGATCGATGGCGACATGCCTTTGAGCTCTTCGGCAGCGGCCACCGCTTCCTGCAGGTCGCCCATCTGAAGAGGCCCAGCAGCAAAACCAAAGAGGATGAGCGCGACGAAGGCAATGCCACCAGCAAACTCGATCTTGCGCTGGCTACGGGCCGCAACGCCACGCTTTTCGACAACGCCGGTGGCTCGGGGCGTGCTTTTGCACCCGCTGAACTCGCTTTGATGCTGACGACATTTCAGTGTTTCTCTCCCGGTGGTGGCATCGGAGTGGCGTTGTGGCATGGTAAGGAAACACGCGGCAAGGGTTCGAGCGACCATGCTCCGTGCTTAGCAGGAGGAATGTTGCACGCGTTCCTTCTGGGTGACACGCTGACCAACACGCTGTGGAAGAATCTTACAACCAAGCAGAAGGTGGAGGAGTTTTTTGGTAAGCACGCTTGGGGCAAACCAGTTTGGGAGTGGATGCCCGAGGGGCTTGGCGACAGAAAAGCTGTGGGGAACGCTAACCGTACCTACTTGGGACGCCTTCTTCCGCTGACCCGCTCGATTTGGCTCGCATCTGATTGTCGGACACTCCTTCTCGCCAACGGTCTGGAGTATCGGTCCTATACTGAAAGCGAATGGCGTGAGCTTTCCGCCACAGTTGTTATTCGATCCGTTAATGGGCAGCCCAGACAGATCGTGCTGCCAGCTTCCATCGAGAAGGCCCCTTGGCGCGCGTTACATGCCTTGACCGCCAAACCCGTCAGCCGGAAACCTGGCGGTCCTCTCGCTCTCGGGAACATCAACCTCGACGAACCAGCTTTCGATCTCTGGGTGGGCGGCCTTGTTGCCAATAAGGCCAAGCCAGTGGACTCCACCGAGTCCGTGTACCACATCCCTGTTGGAATGCTGAATGAGGCAAGCCAGAAGGTCTACGAAAAGGGCGTGAAGCTGGCAGATAAAATGGAGTTTCGGCTGATGCGTGCTATTTCCGACTATTACAAGGAGCTCGGTGTCCATCTCGATCGATCAGAGATGAAAACCCGTCGCCGACAAATCTGGAGCAACGTCGCCAACTTCTTTTGGACAAACATGGAAAACGCGGCAGCTAGCTTGCTCGAAATTGCTGGTACTCCCGAAAGCCTCGGGCTCAAGTCTGAATGGCAAAAGACCCCGTGGGGACAAGCCGTCTGGCGCGCCGCCCGCGTATCGTATGAACGCGCCTGTCCACACGAAACACCGCGTAGGCTGCGCGCTTATGCGCTGGGACTGAAGACATTGTTTACTGCACCCGCTGAGCCAGGCAGGATTGAAAAAGAAGCAGAACAGGAGGTGGAGGCATGAGTGCCAATCAACTCGACCCGAAAGAAACCGCCACGCGCTTGTTGGCTTTTCTGCGGCGACTCAAAAACGACCGAGGCGCGATGGCCGCTCTTCGTTGCGCGCTGAGTCCCAGCAAGCTTCCCAGAGCTTGGCCGCTGCTAGCGCAAGTGGGCGGAATCGGCAATTCCCGCATAGAAACCACCGCTGGCCTGTTCTCTTATCATCCGGTCGAAACCCCAACCGGCAATCTCGGTAAGACCTGCCGCAGGCTCAGAGTGACAAACGAATGGATCGACGCCCGCTTCCACCGCTTGCTCGCGTGCGACCGCGACCAGATTTGCGAGCGGTTGCGTCCGCTGATCCTTGCCGCCAAGTCCAAAGGGATTCCGATCAACTACGAAGAACTCTTCGTTGATCTTCATTACTGGAACAGCAATGTAAAAGCACGTTGGGCGCTTGCATACTGGGGTGCCCCCGAAGGCGAGGGATCGGCGGTGCTGGTCGCATCGGAGACCACCCTGTGACTTACCTCACCCAAGTTAACCTCGATTTCGCTACCGCTGCTCGAATGCGCTTGCACGACAACTACGATTGGCATCAGGCGGTGTGGAAAGCCTTTCCTGGTCGCGACAGTCAGCCGCGCGATTTTTTGACGCGGCTCGACCAGCAGCGGGATGGCTTCCGTCTGATGATCGTCTCACCGGTGCCACCGGTGCGACCCGATTGGTGTCCGCCAAACCCACCAAGCTGGCAGACGAAGCCGATTCCGGATGCCTATTTCACGCGCCGGCAATATGTCTTTCAGCTCTGCGCCAATCCCACAAAGAAGGTTTCCAAAGAACGGCCCGATGGTTCGTTGACAAAGAACGGACGGCGCGTTCCCTTGGGAAAGCGTGCGGACCTTGTGGAATGGATCAAGCGCAAGGGAGAGGATGGCGGGTTCACCGTGGACGAAACCACGTTGCGCACGTTTTCCCGTGGGCGTGAATACTTCGACAGGAACGGCCAGCCAGGGCTGCACAGTGCTATGGAGTTTCAAGGGATGCTGACGGTAACCGATCCCGCCAAGTTTCACGAAACCTTTACACGAGGCGTCGGACCGGCCAAGGCGTTCGGGTTCGGCTTGTTGGTGATTGTGCCGGTTGCGTCATAGGCAAGCGCGAAAACAGCAGAGAGGAACCACAATGAAACTCATCGAACTCCATATCCTGCAATCCTTCCCGGTCTCGTGCCTGAATCGTGATGATGTTGGAGCGCCCAAGACAGCGACTTTTGGCGGTATCACCCGTGCCCGCATTTCCAGCCAGTGCCTGAAACGCGCGATCCGGCTGCAAGCCAAAGAACTGTGCCCTGAACTGTATGCCGGGGAGCGCAGCAAGTTAATTGTCGTGCCCATAGCCGAAGCCGCCAAGCGTTATGGGGTTCCAGCCAACCAGGCACTGGAAGTTTCCAAGAAGTTCTGCGACGGACTCGCAACGTTCGACGAGAGTGCTTTCAATAAGACTGGAATCCGCAAGGTCAAGACACTCATGTTTCTCTCGCCAGCCGAGCGTGAAGAAATCGGAAAAGAATTGGCTGCGATTCTCAAGGAAAGCAAGGATGCAAGGACCATGGACAAGCGGATTCGGTCCGCTGTCTCCAGGGTTCGCGAGGTGAAACTGAAAGATGCTGCGGACATTGCACTCTTTGGGCGCATGGTGGCCACCGACCACTCGCTGACGGTCGAAGGGGCCGCGATGTTCAGCCATGCATTGTCAACGCATCGTGCGGACAACGACATCGACTTCTTTACGGCCGTGGATGACCGTCAGCAAGAAGACCCAACTGTGGATGAAGAAAGACGGGCGGCTAGCGCGATGATAGGTACGCAAGAGTTTGTTTCCGCAGTCTACTACCGCTACGTGGGACTGAATCTTGGATCGCTTGGGGATGGCTATCACCTCGGTGATCTCCCGGCAAAGGATCGACGAAGGGTTGTTGACACATTCCTGCGCGCCGTCGTCCTGGCCATTCCAGGCGCCCGAAAAAACTCGATGAATGCGCATACTTTGCCGGGTTATGTGCTAGGTCTCGTGAAAGACAAAGGCCAGCCGCTGCAACTGATTAATGCGTTTGAAAAACCAGTACGGTCTAGGGACGGACTGCTGGGTGCTTCTGTCGCCGCGCTCAAGGAGCACCACGAGCAGTTGAAGAAAACCTGGGGCATCAAGCCGTCTTTGGAAATTGCCATACCCGACAAGTCGCTCGACCAATTCTGTGCGGAGATTCTAAGCCATGTCTGACACCGCAAACCTCGCCCTGCTGCTGGACGGCCCGCTGCAATCGTGGGGCTTCGCAAGCCGGTTTCAGCGCCGCATGACGGGCTTGTACCCCACCAAGAGCGGCGTCATCGGCTTGCTCGGCGCGGCTATGGGACTAGCGAAAGGATCGCCTGAAGAGACTGAATGGTTACCCAAGGTGTCCGGCCTGAAGATGACGAGTATCGTCATCCCGCGCAATGTTCCGGAGGCTGACGGGCAGTTACCTATCCTTTGCCTGGAAGACTACCACACCGTGCTCGAGACTCGCCGTGCCAGCGGCGCACTAAACAAAGATGCTGTTGTAACATGTCGCCAATATCTGCTCGAAGCACGATTTGGCGTGATCCTCGCAGGGGATCGGTCTGTGCTGGAGCGCGCTGCGGCTGCCCTGCAAGACCCGAGCTGGGGAGTCTGGTTAGGACGCAAGAGCTGCATCCCGTCCTCGCCGGTGTTTGTAGCATTGTGCAAGTCCCAGGACGCCGCGTGGAAAGCGCTCTTGCGAGTCTGCAAACTGCGTGAGGATATACTCATGGATACATTTACGATCGTTGCTGAAGTGAAGAAGTTCGCGGAAGGGACGGACTCCATTAACGATCAGCCGGTGAGCTTTGGAGGCGGCACCAGTAGCGGCTTGGACATGCGCCAGTTCGCTGTCCGCCGTATCGCGGTGAAACCCGGGATTCGACAGCCATGACTCGGCATGTGCCACTGCGATTATGGCCATCTCTGAAAGACTGCCGTTGGAGACGCTCATGCCTGCGAAAGATCGCGAAAGGGGAGGTGGAGACAAGAACGACATGAATTTCTGCGTCTGGTTTCACTCTGTTCCGTAAGTTAGGTGCTTTCAGAACCAGCGTCCTCCCCACACGCGTGGGGATGGTCCGCAGCCCTCTGAAAAGGGATTAGCGCGAGTGTATTTCTCCCCACTTGCGTGGGGATGGTCCGTATCTTTCTTTAGACATTGATGAGCCTATGGTGTCTTCCCCACGCGCGTGGGGATGGTCTTTTCGCTTGTGAAGATGAAAGAAATGCTTCATCTCTTCAGTGTATCAAGCGCAAAATCGCGACTCTCCGGTGACCGGGTGGACACACAAGGTTTGCGTTCACATTAGGTGTTGCAACGAAAAGACAATAGCGAGAGGCAATATCAGGAAAGGGGCCGATGCATTGCGTAAATAAGACATGCGGAAGATCCTGACTGGTTTGTAAACGTCGGAGCAAGAACAGACCGCCTGGTCGGATATTGGATGATCAAGCACTTTGTCATGCCGGGAAGCACAGGCACCTGCTTTTGACATCTCTGCATCCGAAACCATCAAGACGAATTTTGTCCCGCTACCGCTTGTAACCAATCTTCCGCAACAGATCGTGCCGCCACGCGATATCCGCCTGCCCTTCTACACCTTTCGGTGAATTCCCATCAATCACGCCGAGCACACCCCGTCCTTGTTCGCTTTGTGCCACGACGATTTCCACCGGATTTGCTGTCGCACAGAAGATCGCGCACACCTCGGGCACATTGCGGATCGCATGCAATACGTTGATGGGGTACGCATTTTGAATGATCAGCACGAAAGTGTGCCCACAGCCCAGCGCTTGGGCGTTGCGAATGGCGACATCGCGAAGCCCTTCCTCGTTCCCATCCGCCCGCGTCAGACACGCCCCGGAGCTTTCGTTAAACGCCAATCCAAACTTGGCTTGCGGCACGGTCGTGCACACTGCTTCGTATAAATCTTCTACCGTCTTGATGAAATGCGATTGGCCGACGATGATGTTGGCATCCGCAGGAAACTCCATACGGACCGTTTTGATCTCAGCCATGATTCCTCCGATTCTACCTGCAGCAAAATACTCAGGCACCTCGCTTGCGTTCAACCCGCACTCGCTCGATGTAGTGTCCAGTCTTCACTTCAACCCGCACCATTTCGCCTGGGCCGATAAACATTGGCACTTGAACGCTAAGGCCGTTCTCCAGCTTGGCCTCTTTCCAGGCCGTTTCCTGCTGTGCGTGCGCCGGGGGTGCTGTTTCGGCAACACGGACTTCGGCCACCTCGGGGAAGACCACACTGAGCGGCTCGCCCTCTAAAACTCCACGGGCAAGTGCATCCCCGGCTGCAAGAATTTTTCTGCCGGTCCCAGAACGCTCCTAGGCACTTCCCATTGTTCAAAGGTCTGCGGGCTCATGAATGTGCATGCGTCCCCTGCGGTGAACACGAATTCCAGTATGCGCCGCTCGAGTTGCACCTCTTCGAGGCGCTCTTGCGGGCGGAAGTGCGGCTCCCAGATGTGGCCGTTTCTCACATTGCTCAGTTTCGTTTTGACGACCCCGCCCAATTTTGCCGCTCCAGCCTTCGATTCCGCCTCGAGAACTCGGAAGATCTGTCCTTCGATCCGAATGACCATTCCCTCTTTTAGCTCCGCTGCGATAAACATGGAATGCCCTTCAAAATACGCGCTCTGCTCTCTTCTAAACCCGATTCTCCTCCCATGCAATGCTAGAAATCAGCGTGACATCGCCCAAATCGGCCGACCGAATGAGCCGCCCTCCAGCATAGCGACAGGGACGGGATAGTTGGTGCCTTGCTTTTCCCAAGCGCAGTCCTCGTCCAATCAGCTACTCATCTGCGCTCGAGAAGCTCCTCCAGGAACCGCTGCATGCGCTGGTAGTGTGAGCCTTTCCAGTAGATGCGTTCACAGCCCAGGCACACATGAAACTCTTCGTAGTATTGCTCTGTCTTCGGCGGTAGCCGATCGCTGATCAAATTCTTTTGCGTTGGCTGCAGCAAAGAGTTGCAATGTGCGCATCTGGAGAATGGCGCAATGGCGCCCGAAAGATCGAAGCGCCGCAGCACCTCTCTGAGCTGCTCGCGAGAATCTGTCGCCCGCACACAGTAACCCCGGGTTACCACGTTTCGTTTGAGCAATGCGTGATCTCTCGTGAGCAGAATCCGCCTCTCTTTGGAAGAGATCGTCGCAAACTCCTCATCCTGAGTATCGTCGCGGTATTTGGTGTCGAATCCCAGCATCCGCAGATAGCGGACGAGCCGCCCGAGGTGCGTGTCCGCGACAAAACGCAACTCGCGCAGCGGCTGCGGCCGGCAGCGCACGAGTGCCGAGATATCGATGGATTCGAAAACGGGGTAGACACTGAATCTGTCTCCGTTCCGCAAGCGGTACGTAAAATCCTCCGGCTCACCGTTCGCCAGGATGAGGTCCACTTCCGTGTGCGGTACGCCAAGCGTTTCGATCATGTCTTTGACGGAGCCGCTCACCTCAAATGTGTAGGGAGTCGCCCCTCCCCTCCTCCACGGCGCCAGAAACTCGTTCAGCTCCGCATAGAAGCGTACGTCTACTTGCTTCCGCATGAGGCCATTCTAGCTCCCCTCGCAACGCGCACGCCAAAGTGTGATCTTAGCCAAGCGTGGAAAGAAAACTTGGCGCGTGCACGGAGTCCGTGCCGAGATGCGGCGAGCGTTCCCGCAACAGCTCTATCGGCGTCGCGCACTGATCGAGAGCGTCTTCTCTTCGGTTAAACGCAAGCTCACGGCTCGCACCCCAGGCCGCAGTCTGCCTATGCAGGTGCGGTAGGCCCTGCTGCTCGGCCTGAGTTTCAATCTGCACCACCTGAGGCATCACTACCTTCTCTTGAGGATGTCAACAGAGCCACACCATCGCTAGATTCTAATCGGATCGCTGGCCTTCAAGGTTTGAGTTTACCTAGCGTGTTGCTGTCACAGCGGAGCGTGACCGATGACGTTTCCAGGAGCTAAGACTGAGGTTTACAGGGCAATGGGCGAAGTGGGAGACTACCGATAACGACCCAGGAATCGACGGCGTGCCCCTGCCATCCAAATTCGCCACGCCTCCGGGTTCTGTAGTTTGCCCGAAGTGCGGCGCCCATGCCCTTGCTGATGCTTTGACATGCAACAACTGTGGCAGTGCGCTGGGCAGCCCCACTGCGGAGCCGGTTGTTTCGTCTAGCGCTTCGACGACCTCCGACGCCCCAATTTCGGTCTCCCGTTCTTCTTCTCCGTCTTCGGCAGAAACGCTGGAAAGTTCGGTTTTGCCTCACCCGCAAGCGGCGCAATCTGATCTGTCCAGAAGAACTCCCGATTTCGGGCCGCGTTACCGCGTGGAGCGCATCCTGGGCGAAGGCGGCATGGGGACGGTATACAAGGCCTGGGACAAAGAACTGGAGCGCCCGGTAGCGCTGAAGTTG
>Ga0209517_10007621_pt1 | contig 12906 bp, 8 predicted proteins | sample PeaSoiMetSII2010_FD_187695 | JGI IMG/M metagenome (GOLD analysis project Ga0209517, IMG submission 187695) | Peat soil microbial communities from Weissenstadt, Germany - SII-2010 (SPAdes) (version 2) | ecosystem: Environmental > Terrestrial > Soil > Wetlands > Peat | place: Germany: Weissenstadt...
AGGGTAAACGAGTGACGAGATAGAAGATGACGACGAGCTGGACCATTTCTACCGTGCGGGAAGCCATTGCGGCGAAGAAGGCTTCGGCGCGGGAGATTGCCGCGGAGCACTACAAGCGGATCGCGGCGCGCAATCCGGAGATCAATGCGTTCCTGACGCTGTGCGAGAAACGCGCTTACGCGCAAGCGGATCGCGTGGACGCGATGGTGGCCGCGGGGAAACCGCTGCCGCCGCTGGCGGGCGTGCCGCTCGCTATTAAGGATACGATCAGCACGCGCGGCCTGCGCACCACCTGCGGCTCCAAGATCCTGGACAACTACATCCCACCATACGACGCGACGGCCGTGGTCCGGCTGGAGGCCGCGGGCGCGGTGATCCTGGGCAAGACGAACTGCGATGAATTCGCGATGGGGAGCTCAACGGAGAACTCGGCCTATGGCCCGGTGAAGAATCCCGTGGCGCTGGACCGCGTGCCGGGCGGGTCGAGTGGAGGCTCGGCGGCGGCAGTGGCGGCGGACCTGGCGGTGGCGGCGCTGGGTACTGACACGGGCGGATCGATCCGGCAACCGGGAGCATTGTGCGGATTGCCGGCGATGATGGGGAGCTATGGGCGGGTATCGCGGTATGGATTGATTGCGTTTGCATCGTCGCTCGATCGCATTGGTCCATTCGCGCACAACGTGGCCGATGTGGCACAGGTGTTGAGAATCATTGCGGGGCGCGACCCGAACGATTCCACGTCCACGACGGCGCCGGTGGAAGATTACGTGGCAGGTCTGGCGAACCCCGTCAAAAAAATGAAAATCGGTATCCCAAAAGAGTACTTTGGTGCAGGGATGGATGCCGGAGTTCGGGAGAAGGTGGAAGCGGGGATTGCGCTGCTGCGGAAGCTAGGTTGCGAGTTGATGGATATCCACCTGCCGCACACGGACTACGCGATTGCAACGTACTACATCATTGCAACGGCAGAAGCGAGTTCCAACCTGGCGCGTTATGACGGCGTGCGTTTTGGCCCGCGCGTGGAAGGCGATTCGCTGATTTCAACCTACCGCAAGACGCGGGGTGCGGGATTCGGCGCGGAAGTGAAACGCCGGATTGTGCTGGGAACGTATGTGCTTTCAGCGGGCTACTACGACGCGTATTACCTGAAAGGGCAGAAGGTGCGCGCGCTGATCGCGCAGGATTTCCGCGAGGCGTTCCAGAAGGTGGATGTGATTGTGACCCCGACGTCGCCGGTTCCTGCGTTTAAGCTAGGGGAACGTGTGAACGACCCCCTGCAGATGTATCTTGCTGATATATATACGGTTACTGGATCGCTCGCGGGGCTGCCGGGAATCAGCGTGCCGTGCGGAAGGATCGGTGGCAAGCTGCCGGTGGGACTGCAAGTGTTCGGGCCGGCATTTGGAGAGGCCAGAGTGCTGCAACTGGCCCATGCCTTTGAGCAGGCGGGTGGGGTTGCGCTTTAGAGAGTTCTTGACTGAGAGTGGGAGTGCCTTCGATTCAGCCCATCGTGGAGAAGCTTGCGCGAGCGCAAACAACCTTTTTTCGCGCCGCCGACACGATTCCTCCCGAACAATGGAGTCACAAACCAAGGGCCGAGGAGTGGTCCGCTGCGGAGCTTGTGGCCCATCTGGTAATGGTAGAGCGCGCCGTGGTGGGCGGCGCGGATCGCATTACCCAGAAAACTCCAAAAGAGGTTCCATTTCGAAAACGGTTTCACTTACCTCTCTGGCTGGTGGAATCGCGGCTGATCCGACGGAAGACGCCGATACCTCTGGATCCTGGGCTTCTGGGCCAAAAGGAAGAGATGCTGGCGGAGTTGCGAGCCGCGCGTGAGCGGACGCTGTCTTTCCTGGAAGAAACGCAGCGGCGGGATTTGAGCGCGTACCGATGGAAGCATGCCTTCCTAGGAATGCTGAACGTGTATGAATGGTTTGAAATGATTGCCTCGCATGAGCTGCGGCACACCAAGCAAATAAAGGAAATAGCAGCGCACCTTCCGAAAGCTGTAGAGAATACCCAGAAATAGTACGTTTTTGCGTACTGGCCCGGGCCGTTTTATGCGGGCTGGTGAGCTCGTTTGGGGAATGGAAAAACGAGGAAAAGGCAGGGTTTTGCCCACAGATAGAGAAAAGTACTAGAGAATCCGTTCTGGGTCAGTGAAACGGAACTACTATTGCAGGAGAAATTAGCAACTCGTAATCTCGTTGAAGCATCTGACCAGGTGAAAGGTTACGAGAGCGACGGAGAAATTGAGAGGCAAGTCTTGGTTAAGGTCAAGTCAAGTCAGAAGATTTTTACGGAGGCGGAGGTTGCCAGCCTGACGGGGATTTGTGCGGAGCACCTGCACAATTTCGCGCGGAGCCGGCATCTGGGATTCATTGCGAGGGCGGCGGAAGCAGCAGGCGCCCGCGCGGACCAGTGGTTATTCACGCTTTCGGATTTGATGGTTTTGGTGACGTTGTTCCCGCGCTGCACGCACTAAGCGGCCGCGGGTTGGGCTCGAAAATCGCTCCTTTCGACGCATCCGCCGGGCTATCCCCAGTTCCGGCTGAGTCTGGGTTGCGATCGGTACCCTTCGGTTAAGCGAGTTTCCCTTCCCGGATTTTATCCATTCACAAGGACAAGATGATGCAGCTGTGATTTTCGCGGCGAAGGCCGGAGTGCGTCCCAGAGGCGACCTTTTAGAGAGCAGCGAAAGGTGATGGAGCGCCGTGTTCACCTAGGAGCCCCGCGAAAGGATTTTCACGAGCGAGAAGAACAGACCGAGAGCGAACGCCGGGACGACGACCATGAGGAGCAGGGCGATATGAACACAAGTGGGAGTGAATCCGGCGGTGAAACCATGGAGGACCAGGCAGAGAATGGCAAGGAAATTCAACCAAAGGGAAAAGCGTGTCCGTATTTTGAGATCGGAAAGCGGAAAATGCGCCGGAAAGTACGAAGCCGAGTGACGAGTGCGCCCGGCAGCTAAGACTGTGAGACCCGAGTGCGGGGGCGGCGGTTAACTCCGCGAGCCACAAAGAAGAAATTGCGTGCGTCGGTGGGCCGGTGTATCTTCGCGGGCCTCGGGTTCATCCGGGTAAAGGTACGACTGAGGGGGAAGATCATGATTCTGGGAATGACGACTCTTACTTTCGTGCACGTGGTCTTGAGCTTGATAGGGATTCTTTCGGGATTGGTGGTGGTGTTCGGAATGATGGGAGGAAAACGCTTGAGTGGTTGGACGACGGTGTTCCTGGTGAGCACGGTGTTGACGAGCGTGACCGGCTTCTTCTTTCCATTCCACAAGATAATGCCGTCGCATGTGTTGGGCGTGCTCTCGCTGGTGGCGCTGGCCCTGGCAATCGTAGCGTTGTACACGTTGCACCTGGCTGGGGCGTGGCGGCAAATCTATGTGATCAGCGCGGTGATTGCGTTGTATCTGAACGTGTTCGTACTGATCGCGCAACTGTTCCAGAAGGTGCCGGCATTGAAAGAGCTGGCGCCGACAGGGTCTGAGCCGCCCTTTTTGGTAACGCAGCTGGTGGTGATGGTGATCTTTATCGTGCTCGGGATACTGGCAACGAAGCGATTCCGAATTGAGGCGATTGGCGTGGTTTGATCCATTGGACCTTACATTTTGCCGAGATGGAGTCCAGCGGTGCTGGACCCCTACGAAGAGGCGGTCACAAACGAATCGCGGGACTACTTGTAAGGATGGGGTTTGAGGAAGTTGCCCTGGTCGAGTTCCTGGAAGGCCTGGCGGAGCTCGTCCTGAGTGTTCATCACGATGGGGCCATACCAAGCGACGGGCTCTTCGAGAGGCTTGCCGGAAACGAGCAGGAAGCGAATGCCATCATCGCCGGCCTGGATCATAAGCTCGTCGCCACGATCAAAGAGGACCAGGGAGCGATTCTCGGCGGCAGAGGGGGGAGCCGTGTCGGCCCAGGAGACGGGCTCCGTAGGCACGGCGAGAGGTTCGGAGGCGTTACAGAAATTCCCGGAGCCGGCGAAAACATAGGCGAAGGCGTGACGCGTGGTTTCGATGGGCAGAGTTTTGCGGCGGCCGGGAGGGACAGAGATATCAAGATACATGGGGTCGGCGGCGATACCGTCAATAGGGCCGGTGGCGCCCCAGAATTTTCCGCAAATAATGCGAACGTGAGTGCCATCGTCGTCGGTGACCTGAGCAACATCCGGAGCTTTCACTTCCTGATAGCGCGGCGGGGTCATCTTAAGAGCAGAGGGGAGGTTGGCCCAGAGCTGAAAGCCGTGCATGCGGCCCGCTTCATCGCCCTTGGGCATTTCCTGGTGGATGATGCCGCTGCCAGCGGTCATCCATTGGACATCGCCGGCGGAAATGGCACCGCGGTTGCCGATGCTGTCGCCGTGTTCGACGGTGCCGGCTAAGACATAGGTGATGGTCTCAATGCCACGGTGAGGGTGCCAGGGGAAACCGGCGAGGTAATCCTCGGGAACGTCGTTGCGGAAATCGTCGAGAAGGAGAAATGGATCGAAATCGGAAGTGTTGCCAAAGCCGAAGGCACGGCGGAGGTGCACGCCGGCGCCTTCCAGGGTGGGCTTGGAGCGGATGAGGCGCTTCACAGGTCGAATGGACATGGAACCTCCAAAGTGAAGGATGTCGCTTTTTGGATGCAGAAACGTTCGTGGTGAGGTACATGGTGAGGAAGCGCGGCACAACAGGTTGGGCGGCTTGCCGGGCTGCGGAGGGCGCGCTATGCTGAAATTCAGGTGGCGCGCGCTGGACTTTGAGGCGTGACATGCGCCAACCGGAGTTTTCTGATGGCCGGGCCACGCCATTCTGCCTGCTTATGGTGCTTTTCTATCGCTGGGCTTCTGCTGGGTGCAGTTGCATCGTCCGGCCACTCGTTGTGGGGCTCATCCCAAGAACCGAAAACTGAACAGAACGAGGCATCGGCGGCCAGGCTGCCGCGCGGGAAGAAGCTTGTCTTGAAGGACGGGACGGATCAGATTGTCCGGGAGTATCAGAGGGACGGCGAACGGGTGAAGTACTACAGCCTGGAGCGCGGGGCTTGGGAGGAGATACCCGCATCCATGGTGGATTGGGAAGCCACGGCGAAGGCGGAAGGCGAGGCGGAGAAAACGTCGTCCGCGATGGTCGAGAAGGTGCGCAAGCAGGAAGAGGCGGCGCGGATGGACAATGTAACGGACATTGACGCCAGCCTGCCGGTGGGGGACGGCGCGTTTTTGCCGTCGGGTGAAGGAATGTTTGTGGTTGAGGGAAAGTCCGTGCGAATTCTGGATCAGGTGGTATCCGGGGCGAAGACGGACAAGAAGCGCACGATCGAGCAGATTCTGTCTCCGGTGCAACTCGTGCCGGGGAAAAAGTACCTGATCATCGCCGGGGCGAGCGCCAGGCTGCGCTTGAAGTCAACGCGGCCGGAATTCTATTTGCGAGAAGCGCCCCAGGACCCCGAGAACGTGGCCGGAGTAGAAAGGAGCGGCCGCGCGGGGGAATCGGGCCCAGAGGTCGAGTTGCTTCGCGTGAAGGTAGCGCGTAACGAGCGGCGACTGGAATCGATTAGCTCATTATTTGGGCGGCAAGTGGGCGAGGAACGGAATGAGATATCAGTACAGCGCTGGGAGATTGCGCCGACGGTTTACCGGTTCACGCTAGGCGCGCCGCTGCCGCCGGGCGAGTATGTGCTGGCGGAAATACTACCGGACGGAATAAATCTGTTTGTGTGGGATTTTGGCGTGGATGGGAGTCCCGACAGCACGAAGAAATAGCACAACCCACCCTAGGCCTTGTCGGGTTTCGCCTCGGGACCGCTGATGACGGCCATAAGAACACTCAAGACATCCGAAATGCGGAAGGGCTTCTGCAGGGCGCGATCAGGGCGCAAGCCACTGCGGGCGGTGTCTTCACCAATGACGTCCCCAGACATGAAGATGACCTCAGGGCGGTTGGGGCCAGCGGCGATCCTGAGACGCTGGGCAACGCCATAGCCATCGGCGTTGGGGCCGGAACCGGCGAGCTTCAAATCACAAAGAAGGGCGTCGAACTTGTTGCCGAGAACAAGGCTGAGAGCCTCTTCGGCGGTAGCAGCACATTGGACCCTGAGGCCGTAGGTGGCAAGGCCTTCTGACAGTAGCATGCGGATACTCTCCTCGTCATCGAGCACGAGGATCGAACGGTCTCGCAGGAATGAAAGGGATTTGATCTTGATTTCGCCGGTGCCGGAACCCGAATCGTGTTCGCGAGGGGCACCGGCTCCCTTGACCGCAGGGGGCAGAGAGACGGTGAAGGCAGCGCCACCCGCGGGCAGGGATTCGGCTTCAATGTTGCCGCCATGTTCGCGGACGATGGACATGCAGATGCTGAGTCCAAGGCCGGTGCCGCCGCCGGGACGCTTGGTGGTGAAAAAAGGATCAAAGAGTCTGGCGAGAGCTTCCGGCTTGATGCCAACGCCGTCATCCTGAACGGTGGCAAAGACGCGATTCAGGGATTGGCCCAGGCGAATCTGAATGCGGCCCGACTGGCGAACCTCACGAATGGCCTGTTCGGCATTGCTGACGAGATTGAGGAAGACCTGAATGAGCTGGTTGGCGTCGCCGGTGATAGGCGGAAGACCGGGGAAGGGACGGAAGTCGACTTCGACGCTGTTGCGACGAAGGGAATGCTCGTGCAACTGGAGGGTGCGGTCAATGAGGTTGTTGAGGTCGAGCACTTTTTTCTGCGGGGAGGCGGGGCGCGAGAATTCCAGGAGGTTCTGCACGATGCGGGCGGCGCGGCGGGCCTGACGGTGAGTCATTTCGAGCTGGCGCTTGGTGCCTTCGTCTACGCCCTGGCGATCGCGCAGCAATTCGCTGACGCCGAGAATGGCGGTGAGAGGATTATTCAGCTCGTGGGCGACACCGGCGAGCATCTGGCCCATGGCGGCGAGTTTTTCGGCCTGGATGAGCTGTTCTTCGAGACGCTTGAGTTCGGTAACGTCACGGCCGGAGATGACCACGCCTTCGATCTTGCCGTGTTCATCGAAGAGCGGGCTGAAGTGACAGCGAAGGCGGCGCCACTCGCCCTCTTTGTGGCGTACCTGGACCTCGACGGAAGCAAAGCTGCGGCGGCCGGCGAGAAGGTCATCCAAGACAGCAAGAAGCGCGGCGCGTTCGTCGCGATGGGTGCGCTCGCCGAAGGCAATGCCGACGGTTTCCGTGTCTTTATAACCGAGGACTTCCTCGACCCTGGGGCTGGCGAAGGTATAGCGCCTGTTGGCATCCACCACGAAGATCAAGTCAGGGAAACTATCAACGAGACGGCGAGCGAATTCCTGCTCCTTGTGAAGGCGTTTCTCGATGGCGCGACGCTCGGTAATGTCAACAACGGCGCCCTGATAGCGAACGACCCGGCCGGTGGTATCGCGGACGACGGTGGCAGTGTTCAAGCAGAGAAGAGGCTGGCCATCCTTACGGCGCAGTGTGATCTCGTGGCCTTGAGGAGAGGGCTGATGATGGATTTCGCGTGCGAGGGCGGTGCGTTGCTGCTGGTCAACGAAGATGTCGCTGACGTGCCTGCCGAGGAGTGCTTCCTTGGAATCGTAGCCCAACATGCGGACGAGGGCGGGATTGACCTCAAGAATCTGATCCTCCGGGGTAACGATGTAAATGCCCTCCTGCAGGGATTCAAAGAGCTCCGTGAAGCGGGCCTCGCTGCGGCGGATGGCGGTGATGTCGCGGGCGAGAATGGTGAGACCGTGGACCTTGCCGTCGCGGAGCATGGCATGGGCAACGCAATCGAAGAAATAGGTGGCGTTGCTGCGTTTGGCGCGAACCTGAACAACCCCTGTCCAGTGGCGGCGTTCGAGAAAACGCGACATTAGCAGGGCGATGGACTCCGGTGGAGTTTCGTTGACGTCCTCGAGAAACTCCATGATGTGGCAGCCAATGATTTCCTGGAAAGGCCGGCCGACGAGATCAGAGAAGCTGCGGTTGACGGCGCGAATTTCGCCATCGAGACTAAGGGCAAGGAGAAGGTCGTCAAAGGAATCGATGAGATCGCGGAAACCCTGCTGGGACTTGGAAATCATCTCGAAGAGCTGTTGCATCTGGCGGTCGCTGGGGAGGCCGGAGTCTTTCTGGTCGAGGCCGCGGACGAGCCCTTTTAGCTCAGCGATTTCCTGAGTTTTCTTCCAAATGTAGGCGACGAAGAGCACGACCAACACCACCAACCCAACCGTGTAGGCCAATGCTTCGAGATGGGATTTCTGCGTCCGAAGGGTGCCCCAGGAAAGCCAGGCAAAAACGACGGTGACGACCAGGAGGAGCAGAAAAGTGAGGCGCCAAAGTTCAGTTTGGCGCTTCTCAAAGGCTTCCAAACGCTCTCCTGCGGGGTTACGGGGTTCTCTCTCCGGAGAGGCCTTCGGCTCTTCGCCAGGACTCAAAGGGGCGGACATGGGTGTTTATAAACCGCGAGGGATCAGCATAGCGTCGTGACACATCTGTCACCATCTTAAGAAGGGGGTAGAAGCGCGGCAAGGAGATAGGAGCGGAGTGGTACCTGATGCTTACCTGTACCGAAGGACGGCAATCAACTGGTAAAAGGAGGCGGCGGAAGCTGCGATTATGGTGCGACAAAAAAACGGCGCCGCGGGTGAGACCGCAGCGCCGTTGGTGAGTTTGGAAGTGCGCAGCGAAAACTCGCCGGGGTCCGATCAGTCCTGTCCCTCGGTGGCGGCGTCGGCTTCGGCATCAGCTTCCTTGGTGCCGCCCAGGAAGTCGAGGCCAGCGGCTTCGTCCGCAGCGGCAAATTCGGCCGCTTCGGGAAGATCTTCGACGGGCGCAGGAGCAGGCATTTCGGTAAGCAGCTGGATGCTACGGTAGTGTTCGAGGCCCGTACCGGCAGGAATGAGCCGGCCCATGATGACGTTTTCCTTGAGGCCGCGAAGATAGTCGACCTTGCCGGCCACGGCGGCTTCCGTGAGGACGCGAGTGGTCTCCTGGAAGCTGGCGGCCGAGATGAAGGAGTCCGTCGAGAGCGAAGCCTTGGTGATGCCAAGGAGCAAGGGTCGTCCGGTTGCGGGGCGGCCACCCTGGGCGATCACGCGGTCGTTCTCCTCACGGAAGCGGAACTTATCCACCTGTTCCTCGAGGAGGAAGGTGGTGTCGCCGACGTCTTCAACCTTGACCCAGCGCATCATCTGCCGGGAAATGGTTTCGATGTGCTTGTCGTTGATGTTGACACCCTGAAGGCGGTAGACCTCCTGAATGGCGTTGACGAGGTAAGCCTGGGTGTACTTTTCGCCGAGAACCGCGAGCAGGTCGTGGAGATTGAGCGGACCGTCGATGAGGGCCTCACCGGCGCGGACGTGTTCGCCTTCCTGCACATTGATGTGGACACCGCGGGGGATGGCGTATTCCTTGGTAGTTTTGCCGTCTACGCTTTCGACGTAGATCTTGCGCATGCCCTTGCTGATTTCGCCGTAGCGAACGGTGCCGTCTATTTCGCTTATGACGGCGGGGTCCTTGGGCTTGCGGGTCTCAAAGAGTTCCACGACGCGGGGCAGACCACCGGTGATGTCCTTGGTCTTGGTGGTCTCACGCGGGATCTTCGCGAGAACGTCGCCAGCCTGAACTTCATCGCCATCCTGGACCATCAAGTGGGCGCGGGACGGCATGAGGTACTTCTTGCGGACCTTGCCGGAAGAATCGCGGATCAAAATGGCAGGCTGATGCTTTTCATCGCCCGGGGGCAGAGTAACAACGAGCTGCGAGAGGCCGGTAACTTCGTCCACCTGCTCTTCGATGGTGAGGCCGGGGCGAAGATCGTCGAACTTCACGGAGCCTGCGGTTTCAGTGAGGATCGAGAAGGTGAAGGGATCCCATTCGGCGAGGATCTGGCCGTGGGTGACGGAGTCGCCATCGGCAACGCGAAGGCGCGCGCCGTATACGACGTGGTAGCGCTCCTTTTCGCGGCCCTTTTCATCCACGATGGCAATCAAGCCGGAACGGTTCATGGCGATGAGAGTGCCCCCGCGGCCTTGAACGTGGCGCAGTTCGACGAAGCGAACAACGCCGTTGTTTTTGGCTTCGAGAGTGGAGCGCTCGCTGACGCGGGTGGCCGCACCGCCGATGTGGAAGGTGCGCATGGTGAGCTGCGTACCGGGCTCTCCAATGGACTGAGCGGCGATGACGCCGACGGCTTCGCCGAGTTCAACCATGCGGCCGGTGGCCAGGTTGCGCCCGTAGCAAAGGGCACAGACACCGCGGCGGGATTCGCAGGTCAGCACGGAACGGATGCGTACGCGCTCGATGCCGGCAGCTTGGATGGCGTTGGCGAGTTCCTCGGTGATTTCCTGATTGACATCGACGATGACGCTGGCTTCGAAGTCCTTGATCTTTTCGAGGGAGACGCGGCCAACGACGCGGTCGCGCAGCGGCTCGACTTCGACACCAGCTTCGATGATGGGCTCGACGTAGATGCCGTCACTGGTGCCGCAGTCGCGCTCGTTGATGATGACATCCTGCGCAACGTCGACGAGGCGGCGGGTCAAATAGCCAGAGTCGGCGGTCTTGAGCGCCGTATCGGCAAGGCCCTTACGAGCGCCGTGGGTGGAGATGAAGTACTGCAACACGGTGAGGCCTTCGCGGAAATTGGAAGTGATGGGGGTTTCGATGACTTCCCCGGAGGGCTTGGCCATGAGACCGCGCATGCCGGAAAGCTGGCGGATCTGCTGCTTGGAACCGCGGGCGCCGGAGTCGGCCATGATGTAAACAGGGTTGATGATGCCTTCGCGGTCCTGGCCTTCGAGGGCCTTGAACATTTCGTCGGCAACTTTTTCGGTAACGTCGCCCCAGATGGCGATGACCTTGTTGTAGCGTTCGCCGTTGGTGATGGCGCCGTCGAGGTATTGCTGCTGCACTTTGACGACTTCCTTTTCGGCGTTTTCCACCAGCTTGTACTTGTCGCTGGGGATGAGCATGTCATCGATGCCGATGGAGATGCCGGACTTGGTGGCGTAGGTGAAGCCGAGGGCCTTCAAATGATCGAGCAGCTCGACGGTGGATTCGAGGCCGAAGCGCAGATAGGCGTAGTAAACCAACTGCTGAACGCCCTTCTTCTTGAGAAGGCCGTTGATGTAGGGCATGTGCTTGGGCAGATGGGAATTGAAGATCACGCGGCCGACAGTGGTCTGGATGAACTGGCGAGCCATTTGCACGGGCTCGGTGTGCGTCACATCCTGGTTGTCGTAGGCGGTGGAGAGGTCGATGACTTCGCCCGTGTAGCGGAGGCGAATGGGAGTCAAGAGCTCGACTTCACCGCCTTCCAGGGCAAGGGTGACGTCTTCCGCGGTACCGAAGACGCGGCCTTCGCCCTTGGCACCGGGCTTGGACTTGGTCAGGTAGTAGAGGCCGAGAACCATGTCCTGCGAGGGAACGGCGAGAGGCAGACCGTGCGCGGGAGAAAGGATGTTGCGCGAGCTGAGCATGAGCACGGAGGCTTCGACCTGGGATTCCGGAGAAAGCGGAATGTGCACGGCCATCTGGTCGCCGTCAAAGTCCGCGTTGAAGGCGGTGCAGACGAGCGGGTGAATGCGGATGGCCTTGCCTTCGACGAGAGTCGGCTCAAACGCCTGAATGCCGAGACGGTGCAGGGTAGGGGCGCGGTTGAGGAGCACAGGATGCTCGCGGATGACATCCTCGAGGATGTCCCACACGACGGGTTCCTGCTGTTCGACCATTTCCTTGGCCTGCTTGATGGTGGTGCAGTGACCCTGGGCTTCGAGCTTGTGATAGATGAAGGGCTTGAAGAGTTCGAGAGCCATCTTTTTGGGCAGACCGCACTGATTAAGTTTGAGCTCGGGGCCGACGACGATGACGGAGCGCCCGGAATAGTCCACGCGCTTGCCGAGGAGGTTCTGACGGAAGCGGCCCTGCTTGCCCTTGAGGGTATCGCTGAGGGACTTGAGCGGGCGATTGTTGGTGCCGCGAAGTACGCGGCCTCGGCGGCCGTTATCAAAGAGCGCGTCCACGGCTTCCTGGAGCATGCGCTTTTCGTTGCGGACGATGACGTCGGGCGCGCGAAGTTCCATGAGCTTCTTCAAGCGGTTGTTGCGGTTGATGACGCGGCGATAAAGGTCGTTGAGGTCCGAGGTGGCGAAGCGGCCGCCATCGAGAGGCACAAGGGGGCGCAGCTCCGGGGGCAGGACGGGAATAACGTCGAGAATCATCCACTCGGGTTTGTTGCCGCTCTTGCGGAAGGCTTCGAGAACCTTGAGGCGCTTGGCGTACTTGATGCGCTTCTGGAGAGAAGGATCGGCCTTCATCTTCTCGCGGAGATCGTCGGCGAGTTTATCAACTTCGACGCGGCGGAGGAGTTCCTTGATGGCTTCGGCGCCCATCTTGGCGACGAATTGGCCGGGGTATTCCGTGGAGAGCTTGCGGAATTCCTCTTCCTGAAGGACCTGACGCTCCTTGAGGATGGCCACTTCGCCGGTGTCCACGACAACGAACGCCTCGAAGTAGAGAATGCGCTCGAGATCGCGCATGGAAATGTCCAGGAGATAGCCGATGCGGCTGGGAAGGCCCTTGAAGAACCAGACGTGGGAACAGGGGGAAGCCAGCTCAATGTGGCCGAGGCGCTCGCGACGCACCTTGCTGAGCGTCACTTCGACGCCACACTTGTCGCAGATCACACCACGGTGCTTCATCCGCTTGTACTTGCCGCACAAGCATTCCCAATCGGTAACGGGACCGAAGATTTTTGCGCAGAAGAGGCCGTCCCGCTCAGGTTTGAAGGTACGGTAGTTGATGGTCTCCGGCTTGGTAACTTCGCCATGGGACCAAGAACGGATTTTTTCCGGACTGGCGAGGCTGATCCGGATGGAATCGAAATCCGCAATCAAACTCGCGCGATCATAAGGGCTGCTGCGATACAAGGTCGTT
>Ga0209517_10007622_pt1 | contig 12905 bp, 12 predicted proteins | sample PeaSoiMetSII2010_FD_187695 | JGI IMG/M metagenome (GOLD analysis project Ga0209517, IMG submission 187695) | Peat soil microbial communities from Weissenstadt, Germany - SII-2010 (SPAdes) (version 2) | ecosystem: Environmental > Terrestrial > Soil > Wetlands > Peat | place: Germany...
CTCCGGATTGTTGGCATTCGCCAGGCGCTCGGCGAATTGGCGCCCGGCGATTTCCGGGCTTACCTCGCGCGCCGCGCCGCCCTCATGGCGCAGCGCAGCTCGGCGGCCCGCGCGGTCTCGGTGCTGCGCGGCTTCTTCCGCTTTCTCGAGCGGCGCGGCTTGGCGCAAGGCGCAGCACTCGCCGCGGTCAGGACGCCGAAACTCGGCAAATCCATGCCCAAACCGCTGACGCAAGAGGAAGCCGCGGCGACGCTCGACGCGGCCGGATCACTCGCCAGCAAGCCGTGGGAGGGCAAGCGCGACGCGGCGCTTCTGACCTTGCTCTATGGCTGCGGCTTGCGCATCGCCGAGGCCCTGAGCCTGCGGCGCCGCGACGCGCCGCACGCTGCCGGCACCATCACCATCACCGGCAAGGGCAACAAGGCGCGGATGGTGCCGGTGCTGCCGGCGGTGGCCGCGGCGATTCGCGACTATCTCGCATCCTGCCCGCATCGCCTGGCGCCGGACGGGCCATTGTTCGTAGGCGCGCGCGGCGGTCCGCTCCATCCGCGCCTGGTGCAGGGCCAGATGGCCAAGCTCCGGGCGCTCTTGGACTTGCCGCGCGAGGCAACGCCGCACGCGCTGCGCCACAGCTTCGCCACCCATATTCTGGCCGGCGGCGGCGATCTGCGCGCGATCCAGGAACTCTTGGGCCACGCCAGCCTGTCGACGACGCAGCGCTATACCGGCGTTGACGCCGCGCGCCTTCTCGCCGTCTATGACAAGGCGCATCCGCGCGCCAAGAGCTAGAGCCGCCGGATCGCGGCCAACGCCGCGGCCGAGCCCAGACCCATGGTGAGGAAGGCCAGGCCCCAGGCCAGCTTGCTGCCTTCGCCGCCGGCGAAATCCATCACCGCGCCCACCGCCAAGGGCCCGAGGAAACCGCCGCCGAAGCCCAGAATGGTGTGCACGGCGAGCGTCGCCCCCTTCTGGCTCGGCACCGCCGCGAGCACCGCGCCGCCGGTGAGCGCCGCCGAATCCGCCATGATCGCCATGTGATAGGCGAAGCAGAGCGCGACCACGACCGCGAGCGGCAGGCCGGGGCTGAAGCCGGTCGCCGCCGCCAGCACGACCGAGACCACCATGACGCCGCCGATGACGCGCCGGCGGTCGGCGCGCGCCGCGACCTCGGCGCCGTAGATGCTGGCGACGGAGCTGGCGAGCGTGATCGCCGCAGTCAGCCAATTGGCCTGGACGATGCCGCTGCCGCTGCCGGAAGCGGCAGCGGCATAGATCAGGAAGGCGACGAGCCAAGCGCGCAGCGCGAACAGCTCCCAGACATGCCCGGCATAACCGAGCACGAAGGCCATCGCCGCACGATTGCGCAGCACCGGGCGGAAATCGGGGAACCGCCGCGCGACGCCCGCTTCTGGCTGCGCCGGTCCCCGCGCGACGAACGCCAGGATCAAAAGATACGAGATTGCCGATCCCGCGGCGCCGGCGGCAAAGGCGATTCGCCAATCGAATAAGGCTGCGATCTCGCCGGTGAAGGCGAAGGACAAGGCGGTGCCGAGACTGAACGCGGCGGTGTAGAAAGCGACGTAGCGGCCCTGCATCGGACCGTCGGTGCGGTCGGTCAGCAGCTTCAGCCCAGGCATATAAGTACCGGCGAGACCGATGCCGGCGAGAGCGCGGAAGGCCAGCGCCGACCAGAACCCCTGCGCCAGCAAGGCATAGGCGAGCGCCGCCACGCCGCCCACCACCAGCGAGACGAGATAAATCCGCCGCGGATCGACGCGGTCGGTCGAGCCAACCAGCACCGGCACCGCCGCGACATAGCCGCCGAAGAAGATGCCGCTGATCCAGCCCGCTTCGGTATGGCTCAGGCCCCACATCGCCTCGAACTCCGGCAGCAGCGCCGGAAAGCTCGACGAGCCCAGCATCCCCAGCACCGAAGTGAGGCACAGCAGCGCGACGAGGGAAGTGGAAGAGCGCAAGTTTCCCGTACCAGATGGCTCGAGAGCCGGTTGGTACTAGAGGGTATCGCTCTGATCAAATATGAATCGCGCGGCCCGCGACGGCGAGGGCGGCTTCCTTCACGGCTTCGCTCAGGGTGGGATGGGCGTGGCTGGTTCGGGCGATGTCCTCGGATGTCGCGCCGAATTCCATCGCGAGCGCGGCCTCGGCGATCATCGTGCCGGCGTCCGGGCCGATGATGTGGACGCCGCGCACGCGGTCGCTCGCGGTGTCGGCGAGAATCTTGACGAAGCCTTCGGTGTCGCCATTGGCCCGGGCGCGCGGGTTGGCGGAGAACGGGAATTTGCCGGTCTTGTAGGCGATGCCAGCCGCCTTCAGCTCCTCTTCGGTCTTGCCGACCGAAGCGACTTCGGGCCAGGTGTAGATCACCGCCGGAATGGCGTCGTAATCGAGCTGCGGCCGCTGCCCCGCCAGCATCTCCGCCAGCGCGACGCCCTCTTCGGATGCCTTGTGCGCGAGCATCGGGCCGGCGATCACGTCGCCGATCGCGTAGATGCCCGGCACAGTGGTGGCGTAGCGCTCGTCCACCATGATGCGGCCCTTGTTGTCGCGCTGGACGCCCGCGGTCTCGAGCCCGAGCCCGTCGGCATAAGGCCGCCGCCCGATCGAGACCAGAACCACATCCGCCGTCACTTCCTCGCGCGCGCCGCCGGCCGCGGGTTCGAGGGCGAGGCTGACGCCGCCCTTGCCGCGCTTGGCCTCGACGACCTTCGAGCCGAGGCGGAAGGCGAAGCCTTGCTTGGTGAGCACGCGCTGCAGCGCCCCGCTCAGTTCGCGATCCATGCCGGGCGTGATGTGGTCGAGAAACTCGATCACCGTCACTTGCGCGCCGAGGCGGCGCCAGACCGAGCCCATTTCGAGGCCGATATAGCCGCCGCCGACGACCGCGAGACGCGCCGGAACCTTGTCGAGCGACAAGGCGCCGGTCGAGGAGACGATCGTCTTCTCGTCGATCTCGACGCCCGGCAGCTTCATGCTGTCGGAGCCGGTGGCGATGATGATGGCCTTTTTCGCTTCGAGCGCGCGCGCGGCGCCGTTGCCGGTCGAGACCTCGATGCGGTTCTGCCCAATGAGCTTCGCCGCGCCCGTGATGTGCTCGACCTTGTTCTTGCGGAAGAGGAAGGCGACGCCGCGCGTATTCTCGCCGACGACCTTGTCCTTCCGCGCCATCATAACGCCGAGATCGAGCCCAACCTCGCCGAGCTTTACGCCATGCGCGGCCATGGCGTGCCGCGCCTCCTCGTATTTCTCGGTGGATTGCAGCAGCGCCTTCGACGGGATGCAGCCGATGTTGAGGCAAGTGCCGCCGAGGGTTTCGCGCTTCTCGACGCAGGCGACGCTCATGCCCAATTGCGCCGCGCGGATCGCCGCAACATAGCCGCCGGGCCCCGCGCCGATGACGATGACATCGAAGCTGTCGCTCATCGCGCCGCCTCACATATCGAAGAGCAAGCGCTCAGGATTCTCGACGCATTCCTTGACCCGCACCAGGAAAGTCACGGCCTCGCGCCCATCGACCAGCCGGTGGTCGTAGGAGAGGGCGAGATACATCATCGCCCGCGCCTCGATGCGCTCGCCGACGACGACCGGGCGCTTCTCGATCTTGTGCATGCCGAGGATCGCCGATTGCGGCGGATTCAGGATCGGCGTCGACAAGAGCGAGCCATAGACGCCGCCATTGGTGATGGTGAAGGTGCCGCCCTGCAGCTCCTCGAGCTTCAATTTGCCGTCGCGGGCGCGGCGGCCGAGATCGGCGATCGCCTTTTCGATTTCGGCGAAGCCGAGCTTGTCGGCGTCGCGCAGGACCGGCACGACCAGACCCTGTTCGGTCCCGACGGCGACGCCGATGTCGTAATGGTTCTTGTAGACGATGTCGTCGCCGTCGATCTCGGCGTTGGCGACGGGGATCTCGCGCAAGGCAACGATGCAGGCCTTGACGAAGAAGGACATGAAGCCCAGGCGCACGCCGTGCTTCTTTTCAAAAGTCTCGCGGTAGCGCTCGCGCAGCGCCATCACTTCCGTCATGTCCGCCTCGTTGAAGGTCGTCAGCATGGCGGCGGTGTTCTGCGCCTCCTTGAGGCGCTGAGCGATCGTCCGGCGCAGCCGCGTCATGCGCACGCGTTCCTCGGCGGGACCGAGCTCGCGCGGCGGCCGCGCCACGGCCGGAGCTGGCGCCGGCTGCGCGGCGGCAAAGACGTCGGACTTGGTCAGCCGCCCGTCCTTCCCGCTCGGCTTGATCTGCGCCACATCGATGCCCGCCTCGGCCACTGCCTTCCGCACCGCCGGGCCGGAGCGCGCGAGCAATTCCTCCGCAGCCGGCACCGCGCGGGGCGGCGCCGGGGATTGGGCCTTGGCGGCGGCCGGAGCGGCGGCTTGCAGCTTGGCGGCGGGTGCGAGAGCAGGCTTGGCCATGGGCTTGGCGGGGCCTTCGGCGATGCGGCCCAAGAGACCGCCGACCGGGACGTTGCTGCCCTCGGCCGCGACGATCTCGGCGAGGGTGCCGCTCGTCGAGGCCGACAGCTCTTGCGTCGCCTTGTCGGTCTCGAGCTCGACCAGGGGGTCGTCGAGCGCGACGCTGTCGCCGACCTTCTTGAGCCAGCGCGCCACGGTCACTTCGGTCACCGATTCGCCGACCGTGGGCACCTTGATGTCGGTCGCCATCTTCCCCTCCCCCGCGCCGCGGATCAGGCCGGCGCCAGAGCCTCGGCAATGAGCCGCGCCTGCTCGGCGTTGTGCCGCTTCAGCAGCCCCGTTGCGGTCGCCGCCGCCTCGGGCCGGCCGACATAGCGGGCGCGCTTCGCCTTGATGTCGAGCGATGCCAGCACCTTCTCGATGCGGCGGTCGGCGAAGGACCACGCCCCCATGTTCTCGGGCTCCTCCTGGCACCACACGATCTCGGCATTCTGGTAGCGCTTGAGCGCCTCGGCAAGCGAGCGCGCCGGGAAGGGATAGAGCTGCTCGAGGCGGAGGATCGCGATGTCGTCGATCTTGCGCTCGCGCCTGGCGTGGCGCAGATCGAAATAGACCTTGCCGCTGCACAGCACGACGCGCCGCACCTGGGCATCCACAGTAAGCGGATCGCTCTCCTCGATCAGGCGATGGAAGCAGGTGCCGGGTCCCATCTCCTCGAGCCGCGCCGCGATCTCGGGGCTGCGCAGCAGCGATTTCGGCGTCATGATGACCAAGGGCTTGCGGAAGTTGCGCCGCACCTGCCGGCGCAGCGCATGGAAGTAATTGGCGGCGCTGGTGAGATTGCAGACCTGCAGATTGTCCTCGCCGCAAAGCTGCAGGAAGCGCTCGAGCCGGGCCGAGGAATGCTCGGGCCCCTGCCCTTCATAGCCGTGCGGCAGCAGCAGGACGAGGCCGCACATGCGCAGCCACTTCGCCTCGCCCGAGCTGATGAACTGGTCGATGATGACCTCGGCGCCGTTGGCGAAGTCGCCGAACTGCCCTTCCCACAAGACGAGCGCATGCGGATCGGCGAGGCTGTAGCCGTATTCGAAGCCCATCACCGCCGCCTCGGAGAGCGGGCTGTCGAGGACCTCGAACGGCGCCTGGACGGCGCGGATATGGTTCAAGGGGACGTATTTCTCCTCGCTCTCCTGATCGACCAGCACGGCGTGGCGCTGCGAGAAGGTGCCGCGGCCCGAATCCTGGCCCGAGAGCCGCACGAAGGTGCCCTCGGCGCAGAGCGTGCCGAAGGCCATCGCCTCCGCCGTCGCCCACTCGATGCCCTCGCCCTGCTCGAGCGTCTGACGCTTGGCGTCGAGCTGCCGGGCGATCTTGCGGTTGAGGTGGAAGCCGTCGGGGACGCGGGTCAGGGCCGCGCCGACCTCGGCGAGCAACTCTTGGGACGCCGCGGTCTCGCCGCGCCGGTCATCGCCCGAGGCGATGCTCAATCCGCTCCAGACGCCTTCGAGCCAGTCGGCCTTGTTGGGGCGATAGCTCTTGGCCGCCTCGAATTCGCGCTCGAGGCGGGCGACGAAGTCGCTGCTGAAGCGCTCGGCCTCGGCCTCGTCGATGAGGCCCTCGTCGATGAGACGGCCGGCGTAGATCTCGCGCGTCGTCGGATGGGACGCAATGGCGCGATACATGGCCGGCTGGGTGAAGGCCGGCTCGTCCGCCTCGTTGTGGCCGTGCCGGCGATAGCAGAAGATGTCGACCACCACGTCTTTCTTGAAGCGCTGGCGGAACTCGGTGGCGATGCGCGCGACATGCACGACCGCCTCGGCATCGTCGCCATTGACGTGGAGGATCGGCGATTGCAGGCCCTTCGCGACATCGGTCGGATAGGGGCTCGAGCGCGCCTGGGCCGGGTTCGTGGTGAAGCCGATCTGGTTGTTGACGACGAAGTGCAGGGTCCCGCCGGTGCGGTAGCCCTTGAGCTCGGAGAGCTCCAAGGATTCGGCGACCAGCCCCTGCCCCGCGAAGGCGGCATCGCCATGCATCAAGAGGCCCACCACCTGGTCGCGGTTCTGGTCGTCGCGCTGGCGCTGTTTGGCACGCACCTTGCCGAGCACGACCGGGTCTACCGCCTCCAAATGCGAGGGGTTGGCGGTGAGCGAGAGATGCATGGCGATGTCGCCCATCTCGCGGTCGGTCGAGGTGCCCAGATGGTACTTCACGTCGCCGGAGCCCTGCACGTCCTCGGGATTGGCGGTGTTGCCCTGGAATTCCGAGAACAGCGCCGCGAAAGGCTTGCCCATGACGTTGGTCAGCACATTGAGCCGGCCGCGGTGGGGCATGCCGATGACGAGCTCTTTCATGCCGAGCTGGCCGCCGCGCTTGATGACCTGCTCCAAGGCCGGGATCAGCGCCTCGGCGCCTTCGATGCCGAAGCGCTTGGTGCCGGTGTAGCGGCGGTCGAGAAAGCGCTCGAGCTGCTCGGCGGCGGTGAGGCGCTCGAGGATGGCGCGCTTGCCCTCGATGGTGAACTCGGTCGTGTTGCGCGGCACCTCGATGCGCGCCTGGATCCATTGGCGCTGCTCCAAGGCCTGGATGTGCATGTACTCGACGGCGACGTTGCCGCAATAGATGAGCCGCAGCGCCGCCAGAATCTCATTGAGCGTCGCCGCGGTGAAGCCCAGAAGGTTGTTGACGAAGATCGGCCGGTCGTAATCCGCCGCGGCGAAGCCATAGGTCGCGGGGTCGAGATCGGGATGGTAGGTGCGGCGGTAGAGGCCCAGCGGATCGAGCGTGGCGATGAGGTGGCCGTTGACCCGGAAGGCCCGGATCAGGTTCATCGCCCGGATCGAATCGAGCGCGGCCTGGCGGATGTCCTGCGGCAGGGCCCCTTCGGCGTGGCCGTCGGGAGCGGCATGGCCGTTCAGCATGGCCGGACGCGGCGGCGCCCAGCCCGGGCCCCGGCGCTCCTTCCGGACCGCCTCGGGGATTTCGGCAAGCTTGGCGAAGAACTCCCGCCAGCTCGCGTCGACCGCCATGGGGTCCTCGAGATAGCGGGCGTAAAGCTCCGCGATAAAAGCCGAATTGGCTCCGGTCAGAAAGCTGTCCTGGTCGCTGCGCGGCATTGTGCGATTCCGATTGCCCCTGCCGGGACGGACGGCAACAAGCGCCATTCCGGGAATAGCGGGCTAGGCTAAAGATTGGTACGACGGGTCCGCATACCTAGCCCGGAAAGGTTGCGCCGCCATGACCGCCCAGCCTCGCGCAGGGAAGCCATGCAATCGGCGCGCCAATCAGCCCTTGGCGGATTCGGCCTGAATCTTCTTGGCGACCTCGACCAGGCCGCGGACCGAAGCGACGGATTTGTCGAAGGCGGCCTTCTCGTCCGGAGCGAGGCTGATCTCGACGATGCGTTCGACCCCCTTGGCGCCGATCACCACGGGGACGCCGACATAGAGGTCCTTGACCCCGTATTGGCCGGTGAGCCAGGCGGCGCAAGGCAGGACGCGCTTCTTGTCGCGGAGATAGGCTTCCGCCATGGCGATCGCCGCCGCCGCCGGGGCATAGAAGGCCGAGCCGGTCTTGAGCAGATTGACGATCTCGCCGCCGCCGTCGCGGGTGCGCTTGACGATCTGGTCGAGCCGGTCATTGGTGGTCCAGCCCATTTTGACGAGGTCGGGCAACGGAATGCCTGCGACGGTCGAATAGCGCACCAGCGGCACCATGCTGTCGCCATGCCCGCCCAGCACGAAGGCGGTCACGTCCTCGACGGAAACGCCCAATTCCTCGGCAAGGAAGTAGCGGAAGCGTGCGCTATCGAGCACGCCGGCCATGCCGACGACGCGGGCATGCGGCAGGCCGGTCGCCTCGCGCATCACCGCCACCATGACGTCGAGCGGATTGGTGATGGTGATGACGAAGGCGCCGGGCGCATGCTGCTTGATCGCGGCGCCGACCTGGACCACCACCTTGGCGTTGATGCCGATGAGATCGTCGCGGCTCATGCCCGGCTTGCGCGGCACGCCGGCGGTGACGATCACCACATCGGCGCCGGCAATGGCGGCATAATCGTTGGCGCCGGAGAAGCGCGCGTCATAGCCTTCGACCGGCGCGGCCTCGGCGAGATCGAGCGCCTTGCCCTGCGGGATGCCTTCGATGACGTCGCAGAGCACGACATCGCCGAGCTCCTTCAAGCCGATCAACAGTGCGAGCGTGCCGCCGATCTGGCCGGCTCCGATGAGCGCGATCTTCTTGCGTGCCATCAATGACCTCTTGCGGTGACGAGGAGCGATTTGGTCGATCGGGCGCGGGCCAAGCTCGCGCGCGAGCCGGCGCCTCTTACCGCGATTTCACCGGCCGGGCAAGGCCGGATCAGTCGATCACCGCAATCGCATTGATCTCGACCAGGCACCGCGGATCGGTGGCGAGCCGCACCACCTGCACCGTGGTCGTCGTGGGCTTGGCGCCGCCGAAGAATTCGGCCCAGACACGGTTGAGCGCGTCCTGGTCGGTGAGGTCGGTCACGAAGCGGTCGGCGGTGACGACATCGGCGAAAGTCGCGCCGACCGCCTCGAGCCCGCGCTGGAGATTCTGCAGCGCCGCCCGGGCCTGGCCCGCCATATCGCGCGGCATGGCGTCGAATTCCTCCGGACGGTGCGGATGGTGATGATAGACCGGCGCAGCGGTGACGCCGGCGAGATAGACAGTCGTGCCGCCCCGCACCTTGATCGCGGGGGCATAGGGCATCCACAAGTCCGGCGCATCGGGCCAATGCACATGCTCGATCGTCTTCGACATTTCACGATCCTCCGCAGCTCTGATGCCGCCGGCGCTGTTCTCGCCTCAACCGGAGCGCCGCACCATCGCTCCGGTCGCCGCATCGGCGGGGAAGTTGGACCAGGGCGTGCGCGCCGCGACGACGCGGTTGCGCAGCACGCCGATCTTCTCGGCCTCCAACTCGACGATGTCGCCGGCGACGATCTTCTTTTCGCCCGCAAAGGTGCCGAGCGAGATCACGTCGCCGGCCTGCATCGGCGTGTAATCCGAGCAATAGGCCAGGACCTCGTAGGGATCGAAGATCATCTGCGCGGTGTTGCCGCGGCGCGTGACCTTGCCGTTGATGCGCACCTCCATGGCGAGGGCGCGCGCGTCGGGAAGCTCCTGCCGCGTCACGATCCACGGCCCCATCGGGCAGAAACTCGCGAAATTCTTGGCATAGGAATAGGGCTGGCCCATCTGCAGCCGCTCGCGCTGGCGATCGCGCGCCGAGACATCGTTGCAGATCGTATAGCCGAAGATGAATTCCCGCGCCTCGGACGGGCGGATGTGGCGGCAGTCGCGACCGACCACCAGCGCCAACTCGTGCTCCTCGTCGACTCTTTGCGGGAAAGGCGGCAGCTCGATCTCGCCTTCATGCGGCAGCAGGTTGCAGGCATATTTCGCGAAGACGATCGGCTCTTCGTAGAATTTGAGGTTGGTCTCCGCGATGTGCTCGCGGTAATTGAGCGCGAGCGCGAGGATTTTCGGCGGGTCGGGGATCGGCGGCAGAAATTTCGGCGCGGCGACGAGATGGTCCTTGAGCGTGCCGTCCCGCCGGAGCCGCTCGATGCTCTCGCCGCCGGCGGCGTCGATATCGTATGCGGACCGGATGATCCCGAGCATCGAATCGGCATCGTAAAGCCCGGGATGGGTGATGCGCAGCGCCGAGGTGAGATCGAGAATGCCCTCGGCGACCGCCGCCCCGACGCGCGCGCCGCCCTGAGCGGCGAAAGTGAGCAGCTTCATGCTTGACGCCTCCGTCCGCTGCGGCCGCGTTCGCCCGGCCGCTCCCTCGTCCCGGGCGCGAGTATACAATTTCACTGGGCGCCCTTCTCGACATATCATAGGGCTTCGTACCATCGGGCTCGATCGAGACAGGCCATGACCGACGCGACGTTTTGGTGGGAACAGGCGGAGAAGTTCCGGGAGCGGGCGCAAGCGAGCACGGATCCGGGTCTCCGTGACGAGCTTCTCGAACTGGCCGCCGTCTGCGACGAAGTCGCGGCGAAAATCGAGGAACGCGGGGCCAGCGGCTGACCGGGGAGAATTGTCGTTCGGCCCGCGCGGCGCTGCGCTGCGCGACAGAACCGGACCGCGTCAGGGAGGGCAGGAGCGATGGCAAAAAACGCGAGGCTCGGCTCCACGATCCCCATTGCAGAGCGGATCATCGCCATCCGCGAACGCTGGCACACCAAGCATCATCCGTTCTTCCGCGTCTTCGCCGAGGGGAAGCTCCCCTTGAAGGCCTTGGGCCGTTACCAGGCGCTGCATTTCCATTATGTCTCGATGGCGCTGCCGAGCTTCGGCCTGCTCTATGCGCGCGCCTATCACATCGCCGAAATCCGCAAGATGGTCGCCGAGAACGTCGCCGAGGAAGAAGGGCTGAAGGCGATCCCGCGGCCCGGCCACGAGCCGCACGACCACAACGAGTTGATCTTCCGCTTCTGCCGCGCCGCCGGGCTGAGCGACGCCGAAGTGCGTACCATGCCGATGCCGCCGGCCTGGTGGGCGCGCTCGCTCTTCTATTATCACACCACCGCGACGGAGCCCATTGGCGTGGTGCTGGCGATGCAGACGACGCAGGAAGGCCAAATGCCCGGGCTCATCGGCGAGGTGCTGCTGCCTGCCTTCGAGAAGCATTACGGCTTCAAGCGCAATGCGCGCGCGATCGAGTTCTTCACCGAGCACGACGCCGCCGATGTCGAGCACAGCCGCCGCCAGATCGAGCTCTGCGCCAGGCATCTCGACTCGCCCGCACTCGAGGCGCGGGCGCTCGAGGTGGCGGAGGTCGCATGCCGGCTGCGCTGGGCCTCGATCTCCGAGCTCTACCGCGAGGAAGTTCTGGGCGAGAAGGAGATTCTCCCGCCCGGATTCGCCTGACCGCCGGCGAAAAGTTGTTTCGTCGGATCTTGAAGCATAAGTCGTTATCGGATCACAAAATCTCACAGATGATTCGCGATATGGTAAATGAATCCTCAACATATTCTATAGATAGACCGCATTTGATTTCGAATTGACTCAATAGTGTCTAAAATTTTATCCGATAGTCCTAGACATTTTCGGACGAAGTGAGCAAATTTGGTCCGACCAGTCGCGCGTTCCGCGACAGCTGCAAAAGGGCAATTTTCATGCACAAATTCGCTAGCCTTCTCCGCGACGAGTCGGGTGCGACCGCAATCGAATACGGTCTCATCGCCGCGCTCATCGCCGTGGCGATCATCACCGCCGTGACGACCGTGGGGACGCGCCTCAATACCACCTTCAACACCGTCGCCGGCGCCCTCTAACCATCGCGCGCACTGTCGCTTCCCGCCGGCTAGCTCCAGGTCGGCGGGCATTGCGGCTCGATTTCGACGACCGTGCGATGCCGCGATATTGCGGCACGTGATCACCAATCGCTACGGGATTGCCGGCGCATCGCCAGTCGGACGATGCGGTCGGTTTGGCCGGCACCGCGGGCGACGAGCCCGCGGATGCCCGCACCCGTGTCATCGCACGTCACTCTTCGGCCGCTGCGGCAGTGGACGAGCGGGTTGAGCAATGGCGCTCTCCGGGCGCCGGCGGCCAAGAGATTGGCATTCGGCCATCCTTTAACGTACCATCATGGTCAAACCGATCTTATGCGGGCAGGCCGGTGCGAACGAAGGGAGGGCTGGCAATGACCTCGACATTCGCCGTCGAATACCAGGACGAATCCCAACAGTGGCGACCCGACACAGGCGGCTATCCCGATCGGACGAGTGCGCTTCAAGCAGCGTTAGCGCTGACCGATCTGAGAAAGACGAAAGCGCGCATCACCAATGAAAGGACCGGGAAGTTGGTGTTCCTCGTCAAGCCTTGACGCGCTGAGTTCCGCTCCAGCGTGACGAGGGCTCGGGGTCAATGCGAAACGACGGGCGTCATTAAGCATCAGCCGCGAAAAATTTGCGCTAGAGCGCTATGCCCGGTTGCGGCCGTCGATCTCAGAACGAGAGGCACTGTCCTGCCGTGGCCGACGTGTAGCCGGAGGCCACCGGCACCGCAGTCGGCGTGATATCGGTCGGGTTCGTGACATGTGACGCCGCGACGTTGGTAAAGAAACATGACACCCCGCCGCTCACGTAGTCGGCGCCGCCCGCGACCGTGCCATCACCGGAGTAGTGCCATAACAGGGGCTCGCGCTCGCACACCGCGAATTCCCTGCTAACAGGGAATTTAACAGGGAATTTTTCGTTTTTGGGCCTTTGGGCTGCCAAAATGCGTCTAAAAACGGCTGAACGACAAGGGGTTGCCGACAAATTCCCTACGTGAGCGATCAGGGAATTTTTTCTGCGGATCAGGGAATTTTATTCGCGGAACAGGGAATTTATGTAAGCGTCCATTTCTCGCACGGTTTGTTCTCGTCCGCGGTGGGGCCATCTTAGCCGGTCGCGATGATCGCGTGGCGAGGAGGGAACCGTTGGGACTTC
>Ga0209517_10007624_pt1 | contig 12901 bp, 8 predicted proteins | sample PeaSoiMetSII2010_FD_187695 | JGI IMG/M metagenome (GOLD analysis project Ga0209517, IMG submission 187695) | Peat soil microbial communities from Weissenstadt, Germany - SII-2010 (SPAdes) (version 2) | ecosystem: Environmental > Terrestrial > Soil > Wetlands > Peat | place: Germany: Weissenstadt...
CTCTTGAATCGACTCGCAACTAGCTTCTGATAGGGCGCGATCGTTGTGGAGTCGAAGCGGCTTCCGAGAGCCCCGACGGGGCCTCGGATGACTGCCCAAAGGATGACCGCCCCTGCGAGTTCATTGAAGCGGATGGCTTTTGAGGTGCGGTGCCGAAAGGCCATCATCATGATCTTTTCGGTAGTCTTGTACTGATTGCTCGTGATCCCGCGCAATAGCACAGACCACAGACGATCATCGCCGCGATTCCGCAAAACGAGATGCAGAGCCGCTTCCGCCAAGAACAAATCATAACCGCCGGAAATAGATTCGGGCGAATCACAATCTGTCGGCGTCGGCGGTTCTTCCGAAAGGGCAAGAAGGTGTTCAACGCAAAGAGCCTCGGCTTCTGGATTGCCGGCCAACCAGTTCTCGCCTACCACAAGCAGCAAGGCGACTCCAGCGGATATCGATTCTTTGCGATAAAACGCGAATGTGCCGTCGCGCCGATCTGAACTGACAATTTCCCGCAATCGTTGGTAGATAGATTCCGCTTGCTCCGCCGTAAGACTGTTCGCCTCATCTATGGAACGGCCAGCTTCAGCGATAAGGCTCATCGCTGAAAGATTGAGCGCTGGCCCCTTTCGCTCCTCAATAAGTCTTGCCTCTAACGCTTTGGGCGCATGAAATTCAATCGCGACCTGACCATTGCCGGCATCGCTCACCGTGTAGTTGTCACGATCCAACTGCGCGGTAAAGACCTCCAGGGTGGTTGGAAGAACACCGTTCGCGTTGGCCTCTGACGCGGCTTCTGCTTGCCATCGCTTACGATAGATTTCAAGTTGAACTGCAGCTTCATTATTGAAGAAAAGAAGTCGCCGAGCTAGTTCGTAAAGTTCATAGCGCCTGTGCGGCATCTCGTTCCACGTGCGCACTTCATCACTGACACGCTTGCCATACCGGCCCCAAGTAATCTCAAACAAGAACTTCCAGCTGGCCCCTAGCAATGTCGAGCGCTGAGTCGTGTAAAGATCGGGGCACGACAGCAGAGGACGAAGAGGGCTGTTGAACAGACCTGGGGAGTACAGGCCGACCGAAACCAGAAGACCGAGGAACGCGGCCGATTTTGTTTCGGTGAGCATCTGATTGACCGCGTCTGACACGTCTTCCTTGGCGTCAATACGCTCATACAGCCATTTCTCGACGGCCATCAGTGCGCTTTCTACGAATACTGCGGTATCGCGCATTTCACGGTGCCAGTTGTAGACGTTTCCGTCGCCGATGAAAGTCTTGTCGAACCCCTCAAAGTAAAGTTTGTAGGAGGGTGTAATTTCGGGGCCGTTGAAACGATGAAATCCCTCCAGCCAACGATCAGTTCCAAAGTCCACTAGCTTAATAATCGTTTCAAGAGCGATTCGTGGTGATGCTCTGAGAAAGAACAAGAACGGTCCATTGAAATACATTGCAGGCATATGCCCATGCCAAAAGGCGAAACCGCCATCATCGAGACGCGCGGACTGATAAGCTTCGTACTCGTTTTGGGGCTCCTCGATGCAGACGGCAAGCAGCACCTCGCTGGCGATCTGAGGACGGCTCACCATGAGGGCACTCAGTGCGTCCGTCTGAAGCACAGCGTTTCGGAATGACTCCTCAACTCGTCTGTGCGGTCCATGTGGCCAGGGCTTCCGTATGCGCCCCAACAATCGCCGGGAGATGCCAGTCGATCGGACTACCTTTACCGTCTCGGTGGTCGAATTAACGACGGGAGATCGTTCTCCAAGTGATATAGCGAATTTGCCGACTTCGTCCGGAAACTCCGCCGCGGCTCGCAACAACGCTTCGAATACTGTCTTGGATGCATCGCGCAAATAATATTTCCGCTCAGCCAAACCACTTTCAGCCTCCGCAGCGAGCTTCAGAACCAGAGCCGATACCAGTCGTCGACGCCCGTAGCCCACCGGCATCACACGGAGATAAAAGGCACACAGCTCACCTGCCTCGGAAAGGCAGTTAGCCGCAACCGCATCAGAGTGGGACGACAGAACTTGGAGCAAGCCATCCCAGTAGGCAGGCACGGGAAATCGCATGACAACAGATACAGCGTCGGTATACTCTTCGCCCAAATCGGCGGAGGGAAGAGGTATGGTTCCGACGATCATGATCCGCTTCATCAAGCGTTTCAACCGCCGACCGTTGTCTGCAATGAGTGCTGGCCAAACTCGCGCCAGAAGCTCTGCCGAATTTGTAGCGAGCACAAGACTGTCGGAAAAAACATCTGCGGCGACCTGATTTTCGCTATCGCCTACCCCAAATGAGCCGAACACCGTCTCCCATGCCGACAAACCTTCGGTCTGTTCAAGCAACGACTGAGAGTAAAGGCGAATGGCGCGGGTCCAGCGAGGATTGCGAATCAACTCCAGAATCTTCGCGTGTCGAGAGGGTCCTTCGCCTTTGAGAAAGTGATAGCGAGCCCAATCGGCCACAACTTCGTGGTTGAATCGAACTCCGTTGGAGTCCGTGTGAGTGAGGGAGGAGATCATAGGATCGCCGAGCCCTGTCGTGGTCTCGTATGGAAGATGAGAGACGGGAATTACAGGACCGTACGTTGCATCCTTCTCTCCCAGCAATCGCAACAGTGCTGCGCGTTGATGCTGAGAGGCGTCGCCTCCGAGCCAGTGCTTCCAAACCCAATCGATGATTTCTGTTTCGCCAATCCAGGTACGATCGGTAGTTAGCTGCTGGACAGATACAACCTTCACGATCTGATCCAAGGTTGCAAGATTCGTAACGACGCGCCGGAGTTCAGGCCGAAATAACAATGGCCGCACCATCGCATTCTCCGATAGGGCGGTGGAAACACTTTCGAATGCAGGGCCAGAAAATGGCAGATCATCAACTCCTTCGGTTTTCCAGGAGTAAACTTCCGCCCTTATGTCTCCCCAACGAAGCGGCTGAGTCGTCAGAAGAACTCTGAAATCAAGTCCGGTAACGCTCCGCAGTGCTACTACTATTTCAGATAAGCGCCGCAAGGCGAGTGCTGAAAATTGCTCGATTGCATCCACCACGAGCAGCAGCGGTTTGGTGGAGTAGCGGACAAGATTGGGCAGCTCAAAGATCGTCCCGACTTCTTTTGCGAGGATTGTCTGATTTTGCACTGCCAGTTCTTCGCCAGTGAGCCAGACCAGGTTCGTCTTGCTGGACAGACTGTGCACATACCCTTTTGTCAAAGACGATTTTCCGACACCGGAATCACCTACAATCGCAAGCACCCGACCGCGCTTCGACTTCGCCTCAACTTCAGTTATGAAACTGCTGAGATCAATTGCGGTATCAGAACCAGCAACCGAATGAACCGCGTCGCAATTGGCGAGAGATCGCTGATTGAGACGGCCCCAAGATTTACTGTAGTCTGGATGCTCCTTGAACGAAAAGTGGGCTCGCAAGAGTTCGAGCAGTTTGTCCAGTCCTATCGTTCCGCCAGCAATACGGTATTCGGACGCAAGGCTTAGCAGTTTCTCCCAGAGTTCTTTCCCGTCCGATGCATCCTCAACAAGGAGAAGCGCGGCGCAATCGCGTGCACCTATCGCGTCCGTTTGATTCCCAAAATGCTGCATTGCCAGCCGCGAAAGCAGGCGAGCTGCGTCTGCAACTGTTGTGCCCTTCTTGAGCTCCGCGTCGGGAAGAAGACTCGCGAAAATCTTCCTTTCAATTGGGGAGGAGCTCCCATCGGTTGACAGCTGGTTTGCCAGGTGCTGAGGCTCGCTGAGCGGAGCTTGTATCGCGATGTCTTCCCAAGCAGTTGAAGCAGCCTCGGACAGTCGCCCCACTGCGAGCGCTAAGTAGTCCCTGTTTGATTCAAAGGGATTGCCATCGGCCCCGTGCCACTGGTCCCAGAGGTCCGCTACGAATTCACTCTTGAAGCCATCTTTCGTCAAATACGCCGCACTCTTAACCGAGACCGCACATTTGCATTCACCTGATGGACCTGATAAATCGAGCAAGAGGTCGTCGAGTAGCCATCCGCTAGCGTGAGCCTGAAAAGTGATGCCTCGCGCGCGCAAGCCCTTAAGGCCGAATACCTCCAACCCGTCGAACATGCGTATGAGACAGGTCGCGGCTACTTTATCCTCAAATTTGAAGCCGTAACCGCCTGTGGATTTGACTTTTGCAATCTGCCTTGACATTTGTAATCGTCACAGGTCACCGTCTCAAAGGCACTCGCGATATAGATAAAGCCTTTCATTGTCTCGGAAGGACGGTCGGCCCGCGCGCCTCACTCGAATTGTAATCTTTCGGTCTGATAGAGCGTCACGTTCCTCATTGCGCCCGTCATTCAGGTTTGTGGTGTGGACTGATTCATGCGTGCGATTTGCTGCGCAACTTGCAAATCACCTCCGTTCTTGAGATAAGTAACGAAAAGTCGGCATCTGGGAAGTTTTCACACCTGTCGGTGAGCGACTCACCGACAGTCAGCCGATTCGGACGTCCGGTAGAATTGATGCCTGCCCATAATGACGTGCCGGAGACCGAATGAGCGTCGTTATCACCGTGCTCGACCATGAAGAAGTCGTACAAATCTCCGATACCCGTGTGACTTCCTTCGCAGATAAGTCGGTAATGTCGGAGACCACTCGGAAGACCCTTGTCGTTCTCGGGGCGAAAGCAAAGTTCGTTGTGGGCTGGGTCGGTTTCGCCATTGATGCGACAAAGCGCCATGAAACGGGGCTGTGGTTGTATGAGACTCTTCGTAACATGGATGCGGTCGAACTGCCGATTGAGGAGATCGCCAATCGTCTTGCATCAGCAGCCACGAACGATCTTGCTCGACTTCAGGCAGGCAACAAATGCCTCGGTGTCGTGATGGCGGGCTGGGACTCTGAACCGTTCGTTGTCACAGTGTCGAACTACCTGGAAGTGAAAAACAAACGAACGCCGGACGAGGCCGTCAAGACGCACCACATTCCCTCAGTAACCGAAGCAAAGTGTGCTCCGACGTTCAGCGGAAATATTCAGAGGTACGCCAAGAAGACAAAGCGGGACTATCTCGTCGCTGTGATGGGCGATCTTTCATCAACCAAGTTGAAGCGTCATTTCACGGGGCTGAAAAAGCAGTTAAAGAAGAATGCGGCGGCATCCGAGATCACCGATGTTTGCAAGGAGATCGCTCTTGAAGCGTCAACTCATACTTACACTATCGGACGCACACTGATCGGAGTGGAGTTGTTAAGGACTGGGAAATACATCTGTAGTTATTACAGCGAGAACGGCAAGCCTGAAATTCTGATCCCGCCAACGCTCACTCTACAGGGTTCGTATAGAGACGCAAAGATCACTGACATGCCGGACGGGACACAGCAAATGCAGGCCCAGGTCACTAGGCGCATAAAGTCCTAAACGTTACGTTCAGCGCCGCCTTGCGGGTGCTTCATGATTGAAATATCCGAGATTACCCGCCTCGCAAGTCCCGCTCTTTCGCAAGTTCTGCAATCTTGTTCATAATTGCGATGATCTGCTTGCGGACCACACGTTCCCGCCGTCATATTGTGCCAACTTCCGGGCAGCGAGGATCGCAGCCATGATCCCGATTACACGCTTCCGGCCTTCGTCCATCCCTGCATCCTACATCTTTCGCCTGTTGTTCGCCACAGGGTTATGCTAATCTTTCCATCTTGAGAGTAAGACGATGAGCGAGACTTCATTCACGGTTAAAGGCAACGGGGTCGGACGGGTTCGACTGGAACCAACGGATATCACGGGTATGGGAAGTCCGGCAAACCCACAACTCGTCTTGGGACTCAAGTTTCAACTTCTCCCACTCGGCCCGACCACTTACACTCTGCTGAGAGTTCACGCAAAGATATTCGTCGGGAATGAGAATTATCCAGTTGCGTCAGCGGAACATCTGCCCCTTGTCGAAGAGTCGTACCAGAATGTCCATGAGCGAACGATCAGCCTCTCTATTCCGTTGACGCTCGCCCAGATCAAACACATAGAAGACGTTCGCAATTGCGACAATCTGCTCTTGAGGATCACATTGTCAGGTCTGGTCGTATTGAAACAATCGAACGAGTTCGAGCGACTTCAGGACATGAATCTTCAAGTCCCGATTCCCCGGTCTCACTGGATTGATACGGCGTTGAAGGCGTGGGGAGTCTCTGATCTGCGATTACTTGAAATCAAATTCCCCGGAGCTAGTCAAAAGGAAATGGCGATTGCTCGTGAACGATTGGAGCGTGCTGAAGGGCTTTATCGAGTTGGCGATTACCCGCATGTGTTGACGGAACTGCGTAATGCCTTCGACGCAATCGTTCAAGCGTACTCACAAAAGGGAGTTGGAAAAGATGCGTGGGAGGAAATATTGACGCACACTCACGCAAGCGTTCGTGAAGGACTGCTTGAGACGTTGGCGTCGTTCCGCAAACTTTTACATCTCGGTCCACATCAGCCGATGCCGACAGCGCAAACTCCAACTCCTATCTCCCGCCAGGATGCTCGACTCGCTTTGATCGTGGCTCATGCAGTATTCGAGTATTTCTCAGCGGAGAATTGGCCGGGGATATGACCGGGTAGTTCACTTCATGGACGAACCTAGCAACATCGCAAATCGCCCGACGAGGATGATCGAAGCGGGAGTGCTTTTTGGAATTGCGATTGATGCCATCCGTAGCATCAAGGCTGATCCCCGCAAGGGCGGACAGAGGTCTGCTCTCGTCAGCATCGTCTTCTCAATGATCGCTCTCGAATCCTTCGTCAACGAGATGACCGAGCAGGCCCAGAACATGTCCCCGACGCAGCCTGCGGAGGTGAGCATCTTTGCCCAGATGATGGGTGATGCGGATGACGATCACGCAAGCATCGACTTCCGGGTGAGGCTGGCACACTGGATCATGACGGGGAGAATGATGGACCGAGGCAGTCAGCCGTATCAGGACTTCGCACTGCTGATCTGGCTCCGCAATGACCTCGTGCATACGAGGCCGAACAAACTATTCGCCTATGGCAAGACGACGATGGAAGAGGTTCACGGCAGACTGCTGAAAAGATTCAAGGACAAGAACATTCTCGCTGACGAATACATAGCATCGTGGACGCATCTCGTACAGACGAGAGCGGTCGCAGAGTGGTCTGCACGAACGGTCGCAGCAGTCGTCAACGAGGTCTGCTCAGGAACCTCGGAGAGTGAGTTCCAGAAGACACTGACCTTCATCAACAATGCGTTTCAGTCCTATATCGCAGGAATCTTCTGACGTACAATTTGCCATGCCCTTCCTCGATGAACGCTTCGATACGATCCACCAGCTGCTGAGACGCCAGAACCTCTCTGTGATGCCGGGGCCATTCAACTCACAAGCAGATGTCTCCAAGGCATACAGAGAGAGCGCCGTAATCATGACTCGCACACTCCCGCACGAAGCGGGCCACGCTATCATCGGCCTCGCTCTCAATGCTGGAGACGTGCTCGAATGGATCGCCGTCTATGTTTTCCGAGAGGGTGAACCCGGAGGAGGGTGCAAGTGGGGAGAGAAATCGTGCGCGCCGGAGCACCCATTGATGAGTTCAGCCGCAGGGATGGCAGGCGAAAAGTTGAAGTACGGAGATTATTCCGTAGACTTGGCACGGCTCGACAAAGCTGACCTTGCTCGTCTGGGGTTTAATCTCAAGAACCTGCCTGAACTTATTGGCAAATGCAGCGATCTCATTCAGTCGCACGAATCGGCATGGAAGGAACTCCAGCAATTACTCTACGAGCGCACAGTCAGCGATTTGACCAACCGCATCGATGCAATCCGGCAAGGTGATCTTGATGTCGGAGTAGTAACGGGCCAAGAAGCACGGGACATCTTCGCAGGCAAAGCAATCACAACTTAGACCGCTCGGCTGTAGAACGAGCAGTTCACTCACATGGCTCTCACTGCACGAGGAACCAAGCATGTCCGATGAAATCCTGACGATGAACGAAGCAGCAGCCATTCTGAAGATGACGAGAAGCAGGGTTACGAGCTGACCCGGCGCCGGAGCCTGGAGCGGATGGAACACCCGTTTCCAGCATTCAACATTCAGGCAAAAGCGAAACGTGTCCGCAGATTGGACTTGATGGCATGGATCGACACGTTGGCGAAGCGAGCGAGTGTGGGGTGCCCTCACTAATCAGAGGATTTAAGCTGCACTTCCCGCAGCATCCCGTATAGTCACTGCGTGGGCGTATCCTACTTCCTGTGCAAGCCTCCAAAATTCTTCTCTTGCGACATCTCTTTCCAATTTCAACCTTCTGGTTTCCGCTCGGACAAATTTGCATAGCTGATCCATCACCATGTTGCTTGTCCCAACGTCTTCGATAATTATTTTCCGAAACCCCTCGATGGTATCCGCCGGGAGTGCGGGGCCGTGCATAAAATATCGAAGATAGCTCACGAAGTGAGGATGTTCGACGATGGCATCTCCACGACAACCATTCTTTTCAAAAACTTCTTTATGGGATTTCCCACGTCCACCGGGAAATGGCTCAGTGAAATCATGAACCCTAACCTGGGGAATCGCTCCCCGATTGTGAAGCGATTTCAATAGAGAGCGGGCAGCGTTACCAGAATACGGACTACCGCTCGACAATTCCGCTTCCATCTGCTGGCGCAAACCAGCTTCTTCGGGCGTCAACTCGATAGGTTTAACTTCGGGAACGTTCATTTGTGCCTCCTTCTCAAAACGTCGTGTCGCTCCGAGGGTCGGGCTATCAGTTAATGTACAAACTCTTGTTCTGCTCCTGATAGCCGAACCAGGACTTCTCCGGCAGATAGAGAACTCCCTGTGCCTGGTAATCGGCTTTGCCGATCTTCCGGCGTCCGCTCGCCTGCGGCATCTTCTTTTCAGCCTCAGCGAACTGGTGATCTGCGTGGCGAAGGAAGATCAGCCCCAAAACTGGGACAGAATACTCGGACGATTTGAGCTTAGAATTGGCACGCAGTTCGTCGGCAGCGTCCCACAGGCGTTTTTCGAGATCGTTCTGATTTGCTGGCATTGGAGTTTTAGAATGCTGAGTTAGCTTGGAGGAGGAGGCCGGCCAAACCACGAATTATACACGTCGTTCGCAACTAGGCCAGCGGGTTTGCTTATCTCGTTCTGAAATTGGAACATGCAGTTAAGCGTTGCTACATATCGGAGCCGATGCGACAATCTGCACCGAGGTAAACGAGCAAATGACTGTGCCTCCGATGCTTAAGCGAGGCACTGAAAATAGGCCGCTCAAGTTTCTTAGTAACGGTGTTGATGCTTCTAAAGGTGTCCAACAATAATGGCCTGGTCGATAAGGTCAACGACGCAGCGAGAGAATACGCACAAATCTGGGGAGCGACACCGTAGGAGCTTGGTCGGTCGTTCTAGATCTGAAAATGCGGATGTACGTGTAGTGGTTCAGTGATCTCTGACAATGCTGTTCTAGATCTTATGGCTCACTCAAGCATTCCTGTTGACGAAACGATTCTCGGCAATCCGGCCAACGAGGAGACGGATACCTTGCAATACTGGATTCAGGCGAGCGCCTATCTGCTCAATTTCGTGTCGGCGGATCCGGGCCTCAGCCGACTCCCAATTGGCGAGGAAATTAAAGCGCTATTGCTCTTTTGGAAAACCGAAGGACTCGCCGCGAGTCAAGCCAGTCTAGAAAATGCCGCACTCGACCTTTCCTATTTCGGGCCGGTGGGAAAGGCAGTGTGGTATGTGAAGGACAAGGCGGATCCTCAATTCAAGAAAGAGTTGGAGAGGTTCGCAATCAATCCAACGTCCGAGATTGGCAATCATTATCTTTTCTATATTGTGGGCACACTTGCCGCGAATGGCTATGAACTAGGTTTCGTACGGGAGGCTGGCCAGCAGAACAAAAAGACTCCAGATCTGTGGGCCGAAAAGAGTGGCAAGCGGATTTGGATTGAAGCGAACGCGAAACAACCTGTCAGGACAATCGACTCTGCCGAACGAGAATGGCAGCTGATAAGAGACATCATCGCCGAGAAAAAACAAAAGTTCAGTGAAGCAATTTACAATCCTGGCCTGATTGTTGCTGACGTCACTCCGATCGCGCATCGAATTAATCGGCCGGGGACGTTTGGCACCGCACCAATGTTGAAGATCAATGCCGACTGTTGCGAGCCTTTAGGTGACGGCGGTTTGATTTGTCGCTTGTATAACGACCCTGATTGGGCCTCTCGGCCCGAGAATCGCGACAATGTATTCGCATTCTTGGTTCAGGAATTTGCTGCGATCGACCGCAGCAAGTACCACCTGGAGCAGTGCCTCGTAACTGTTTCCAGGCGAGTGGTCCGCGATGGAAACAATCTGGCATTTCCTCGCCAGCATCAGTTGGTCGTAGCGCAGAGTTCGGAGACTAGTGCTGTAACCGAGCTATCACGTTCTGTCTACGTCGTTTGACCTGAACTACGAAATGCCGCTGCGAGTTTTCTGATGGACGGCACCCTCCAGAGTGAGGAGAACTCGTGCGACGAGACAGCGACAGTGCTGTTCCCGTGTGTTTGGGCAGGCCTTTCCGGCCGGGCTGCTGAGTGCTAAGAAACGGCACACGGCTGACACACAAGTGCTGCGAACTAGTTGTTGTCTTCAATCATTCGTAAATCTCCGGCTGATCGGCCGACAGTCGTCTAAGGATTAGATGGGACGTGCGCAAACCTTGCTCGCTGTTCTAGTTCCCGGCGGGAGCGTTCGAGTTCCTCGGCGATGAGCTTTTCATCGGGAAGGACAGTCTGATACTCCGCGGCGAGCACTTTGTTGGGGAGGTTGTCGAGTGCGTAGTGGGCCTCGGCGGCTCCTTTTTCTGTGCACAATATGAGCCCGACGGGCGGGTTCTCGCCGGGTTTCATCCAGTGCTCGCGGGCGTAGTTGAGATAAAGGTGCATTTGGCCAGCGTCCGCGTAACTAAACCTACTAACCTTTAGATCCACGATGACAAGCCCGCGCAAACGGCGATGGAAGAAGACGAGGTCGATGCGAAACCATGTGTCGTCGATGCGAAGCCTGCGCTGGCGGCCCAGGAAGGCAAAATCGTCGCCCAGTTCCAAGAGGAAGTCGGTGAGGCGGTGGATGAGGGCCTCTTCCAAGTCCGACTCGGAGTATTCGTCCTTGAGGTCGAGGAATTCGAGGACGAAAGGGTCCTTGATTGCTTCTTCGGGTGTCACCGCGTCGCTGGGTTGGGAGGTCTGGGACTTCTCCAGCATGGCGGCTTTGTTCTGTGAGAGCGCGATGCGTTCGTAGAATTGGCTGCCGATCTGGCGATCCAATTGACGGACAGACCATCCAGAGCGGAGAGCCTCGGTTTCATAAAAAACTCGCGCTTCCGGGCGCTTGACGCCAAGTAGGCGAACGTAGGCCGACCAGGGCAAAGGGAAGCCGGCAGAAAGAGTCGAGATGCTTGAGGATAGAGGGCTTATATTGTTGAAGGGAAGCAACTTGGCAGATTCTTTCGACAGTGTCGAAAGAATCTGCCCCTCGGACCAGGCACGGTAAAATGCGCGCATTCTCCAGAGATTGATATTCCCAAACCCCCGGCCAAACTGCTTGGTCAAGTCTTTGGCAAGTAGTTCCAGAAGTTGTTCGCCGTAGTTCGCGCGGGCCTCTCCTTTAAGTTCCTGCTCAACAATGCGCCGCCCAATTTCCCAATAGGTGGCGGTCATGATTGAGTTGACGTTTCGGGCGGCGGTAGAGCGGGCGGCCCTTAGCAGTTCGACGATTTCAGCGCGGATGTTGTTGTAGTTATCTGGGATGGTCGTCATTTTTGTCATTGCGAGTGCTCCATCATAAGTTGTTGCCCGCGTTAGATCGCTATCCCTAGTCCTTGCGCGACGGATGGGGATGGGTTGAGGTCCAAGGCGGAGGTCTTCGAGACATCGGCTCCCAACTGGGGGGCAAGCTTTGTCATGTCGTCAGTGAAGAGCGTGGCCGCGTGGCTGGCGCGGGAGATGGAGACGTAGCCGAAGCGGGAGTTGAGCAGGTCCGGGTGCACGCCTGTATCGGCGTGAACGAGGACGCGTTCGGCAGTGAGTCCCTGGGCGCTGTGACTGGTGACGGCGTAGCCGTGGTCGAAATGTCGATGCTCGCTAGGGTTGAAGTCAATTTGCCGATTGTTGACGAGGTGGGCGGAGAGACGGCCATTGGGATCGACGGTCTCGATGGTGGCCAGCTCGCGATTGGCAACCCCGAGCGATTTGTCGGGCGCCGTGAACTGGATGCGGTCGCCCACGGAGAACTGGCGTTCGATCTCTTGGTAGACGCTAACGCCGGTTAGTCGGCGTGGATCGTAGGTGGCAAGTTCTCCGTTCGCCTTCTCGACCGTGAGCTGGTTGGCGGCTGGGTTGATCGCTGCGACCGACGCGTAACTGCCTGCTTGGATTCCGATCGTTTTGCTTCCGCGCGTGTAGCGGACAACGTCGTCGATCTCGTAGTGGCTAGCCCAGGAGCGTTCGGCTCCGGTCATGTCGTGACGCGGAACCAGGACGCGGAACGTATGATCTTCCTTCGCAAGGGCGCCGGTGGCCTTCAACTCCTGGCGAACGGCGGCGTTGAGTTCGCGGCGGGAAGCATTGTCCGGTGAGACGATCAGAGTGTTCCCGGGCGATTCGACATAGCTCTTGGCGATGGCTCGGACGCGCTCTTCTTTGTCGGGAATTTGTTTTACGCGGCCCTGCTGTCCGAGTGCGTCGAGCGCAGCGGAGATTTGGCCGGTGGCCAGCAATTCGACGGTGGATTTCAGAGCCGGGTCTTTCTGACGCACGATCTCATCGAGCTTGGCAGTGCGCATCCCGGCTTCCTGCAATTGCTCAAAAGGGCGCCCCGCTTCGACTCCCTGATGCTGGCGGATATCGCCGATCAGAAGCACGCGGTCATTGGTGCCGAGTCGTGCAAGAAACTCGCACATCTGGTT
>Ga0209517_10007627_pt1 | contig 12898 bp, 9 predicted proteins | sample PeaSoiMetSII2010_FD_187695 | JGI IMG/M metagenome (GOLD analysis project Ga0209517, IMG submission 187695) | Peat soil microbial communities from Weissenstadt, Germany - SII-2010 (SPAdes) (version 2) | ecosystem: Environmental > Terrestrial > Soil > Wetlands > Peat | place: Germany: Weissenstadt...
AATAGCTGTGCTGCCATTCGCCTGCGCCGTAATTTCGAACCACTGATTCGGCGGGAAGCTCGCTGCCAGAGTAAATGGCACACCTAGCTCCATTGTATTGGCAGGGATTGTGGCTGAAGGCGGTACTTGGACACCTGGATCGCTTGCCGAAAGGGTCACAGATGTGTCGGACGATGAGGCGACGTTCAAGCTGATTTGGAGCGTGTCTTGCCCTGACAGCACCGGCATTTCCAGAATGTCCGCTTGAATCGTGGGAGCAACCACAGTGGGCAAGATCGAATAGGAAGCGGCGTAGTTTGGAGCATACATTGCTGCGGCACGCCCGTCGCCAAAGATGTTTTCCGCTATTAGATCGGGAATGAAAGGTAGGGCGAAAGCATAGATATCGTAGGCAGGCGTGAACGTACCATCGCCATTTCCCACGAGAAACTGGGCATAGACGGGAGTGCCTGCCCATTGAGTGTCTTGAAAAACAACTATGTCCGTGTTGCCATCGCCGTTGAAATCTCCTATGTACGAACGAAGACTCCAATCACTTGGAACGGTTAGGTCGGCGGTATCCGCATGATCCAAGGCGAAGTTGCCGGGGAACGGCGAAATAGTACTCTTGAGTGTAAAACTGCCATCGGGGTTGCCCAGATAGGTGGTTACCTGAGCAGGGGCGGTGCCGGGCGCATCCTCAGCTTGGGGGCTCCCACTATGTATGTTGATCACGTCTAGCAGGCCGTCGTGATTCAAGTCCCGCATTGTCATTGCGTAAAGATTGGGAATGACAACTTTCGGCTGCCGGAAGGTCCCATCGCCATTGCCCAGGAATTCGAGCAGGCCCATGCTTGATGCTCCAGGTCCGAAGACATTGTTAGCGAGCCAAATCAAAAGGTCCGGATTGCCGTCACCGTTCGCATCCTCAACAAAAGCTACGGGCGGATTATCGAAAACTGCGGAGGGCGGGGCGAAGCTCATCTGGTTTGGAGCGCGAAAAGTCCCGTCGCCATTGCCCAGATACATCGTTATCTGAAACGGTGCAGTGGAAGAACCCGAAATTGGAGTCACAACGACAAAATCGAGCTTTCCGTCGTGGTTGAAATCGCCAATGGCCAAGACCGGAAATGCGTAGCAGGAGTTTGGCAAGGTAAGTGAAATCTGAACGGGCGGACCAAAGCTACCGCCTCCCTTGTTCGGAGCATAGATCAGTTGAGGCTGGCCGCACGTATCTGGATCATCATCAAATGCGACGCCCACAAGATCCCTCTGTCCCGTGTTGCGGAAATCGCCGAATGCAAAATCACCCACGTAATAGTCGGAGCGAAAAATCGGAGTGCGGACGGGCGTACCGAACTGCCCGTTGCCTTGATTGAGCATCACTGTGAGTTGGAAAAGATTCGTGAAAGCGTCCGCATTTTCGAATAAGACCAAGTCCGGTAAACCGTCTCCATTGATGTCCGTGGCCATGGACGCGGTCACGGCAGGGTTGGGGTAGGCATTGACAGAGCCCTCGTACTCACCGTCGTACCCTCCACTGGGCGGACCGAAACCTCCAGAACCATCGTTCAGGTAAACAGTTGCGGAGTTGCCGTCTTGATTCGCCGTAACGACATCCATCAGTCCACTGCCCCTGAGGTCGGCGACAGCGATCGAAAACATCCACGGGTCGCCAACGTAGACGCGGAGAGGACCGAAGTGCCCGGTTCCGTCATTCAGTCGAACTCCGAGCATGTTGCCAACGGCATACCCGACACTCGGGAGCTGATCTTGCAGAAGAATTCCGATGCCACCCGTAACGATGTCGGGATGTCCATCCCCATTCACGTCCGCTACCGCCAAGCCACCCGGATCGTCGCCCATCCCGTAGAAAAGGGCGCCGGTAGCGGCGGTCGTGCTGAAATTTCCATGGCAATCTCCGGGATAAATCAATGCATTGCCGAGGCTGTCCGTTTCAACAGCATCCAGGCAACCATCAGCGTTCACGTCAGCCAGCACTGCATTCTGCACCACCTTTCCACCTTCAATTGAGGTGTCCAGAACCTGGCCTGCCGTAAAGGTTCCATCGCCATTGCCTAAGAAAATCTGCACCCTGCCGCCGAATCCTTGTTGTCCAAACCAGTTACCGACGGACGTGACCAGCAAGTCCAAGTGACCGTCCTTGTTCACGTCACCTACCGAGATTTCCTGTGCCGATGGATATTGAGCCGATGGACTGTTCGGTGCGTAAATAGGTGCGCCGAAGTTCCCAGTGCCATCGTTGAGCATCACCGCAAACCCGCTGTCCACAGAAGTTGTGTAGTTGCCCGCCAGACCTACAACCAGATCGGGCGCACCGTCGCCGTTAACGTCGAGGATGGCCACAGCGGTTGTCACCACAGCGAAGCCTGGTAGCAAGGTCTCTGGCTTGAAAGTCCCGTCACCATTTCCCAACAAGATGCCGACCGTCTGCGAGTCGGATTCTGCCACGGCAAGGTCAAGATTGCCGTCGCCGTTAAGGTCGCCAACCGCCAATCCAACTGGCGATTTCCCGGTTAGGGGAATGATCGTCGGCGGCTTTGCTGTGCCGTCGCCGTTGCCCAGATAGATGTAAATCGTACTGTCCCCCGCGTTAGCGACGGCCCAGTCGAGCTTGCCATCTTTGTTGAAATCGCCAACGACGACAGCACTGGGCATAATCCCAGCAGGGAGAGATGGCCTGATTCCCAGTCCAGGCAAGAACGCCCCTGATGAGGCGAGCGGAGTCGCCCGACGAGGTGAGATAACCGAAGCTTCGGGCAGTGCGTTCGAAGAAACACGCTGCGGCAGTCGCTTCCTACGCGCTCGTTTGGCGAAGTACTGCACGACTTCTGGTCCCTGAGCGGCAGCTGCTTTCCATCCCATGAACCGAGAAGGACGTGCTGTTCGTCTGCTTGCTGGGGGCTCAGCCCGGTCCCGCGACGTGAGGTTCACCATCGGGCGCAGGCTTTGCTGAGTTCGGTAGGATTCCTGCGACTGAGACGCCACCACTGCGGACAGACACAGCCCGATTATCGTTACGCAAGCCGTGGTAGGACGGACGAGGATCCTCACGGTTCAAACCTCGCAACCATCAGGTCATGTCGCTGTCGCCTTTTGGGGGAAAGACGATCATGACTGATGCTACCGGCTCCGGCAACCCTATGCAGTGACCGCCATCACGTCTCCACTCCGGTTTGCTGAAAAACTTTCAGGCCCTGAAGCATGAACGTAGCTTAACGCCCGCGCAACTGCCCCACTCAAGCCAAAACCGGGTTCGATACCTTTGCTGGCGCGGCTGGTCCGCAACCGGCCTAGTGCGCTGATGGAGTGAGGTACCGCTTCGGCGCATGTACGTGCCAGTTCCTATTTGTCGTCTTCAAATCGAGCCGTCTAAGCTTCCCGGATCGATACGGCTCCGCGGGAATATATGTCAGGCGGTACATGGAGTCGATCTGTGACTTAATGTGCTGTAGCTGCCCGCTGAAGTCATATCCACCCGTCTCAGGAACAAGAGCCTGCAGGCTCCCGTACCAGCCCGAAACGAAGACCTTTACCCCGGCGCGCTGTGCGGCAGATATGGTCTGAGAATAATCCGACCGGCTTCGTCCAGCTTGATTAATTTCCCCGGGAATCACAATCAGAATCCGCCGTTCTTGCCCTGCTGGATCAGCCCCAAAGACTTCCTTGCAGGCGACGCGTATTGCGTCACGCGATCCGAGGAAGTTGGGTCCGTCAGCCTTCAGGAATTGATTGAGGTCATTCGGTTGTAGGTGGTCCCGGCTCACAAACGTCGCGCCGTGTCGGATTGTCGAGTAAGATGCAATGAAAGCCTTATCCTCAGGTCCAGTTAGCATTTCGTCGACGAAATCAAGCGCCCATTTCGGCGCGGGTTCGTACTCCAGCTGTTTCTTGGAATACATCACTCCGAGGTAAGGATTCGTATCGATGAGAATACCGAGCCACAACGGTAGTTCTTTTGCGGTGCCGAGGGAAACGACGCGCAGCGGAGGTTTCTTGTTATCCAGCACTGACAGGTCGGAAGGTTGCAGGTTGCTGACTGGACTTCCAGTGCCGTCTTCTACAAAGAACGTGATGGTAACGGCATGCGGATCGTTAGTCGGCGGGCTAGCCGAGAGAACTTGCGCGATCGTAGTTGATAGGCACATTACTACCAATATCGACACCACCGGCGATAGATGGAGTTCTCGGACTAAGGAGGGAGGGCACTCCTTGGATAAGGTTAGCATTCTGACATCTCCGTTTCGTCCGTGCGTTTACACGACAGACTCGAAAGTGACGTAGGCTATGAAATCAGCTTTAAGCTATGGACCACCCTCTTCGTTGCCCGAGTTCGACGGAGGGCTAAAGAAGGGATCACTGCTAGTCTCTTCTTCGCAGCCAAAAAAGCCGCCCTTTGGAAGCGGAATGTTTGGGGGACTGAACGTAAACGGGTTGGTCGTCAAGTTAGGTGCTGCCACTTGAGGGATCGTCAGGCCCAGCGAGCAGAATGGGTCGAATAAGCTGCGCCTCCCTGCCGCCGTAGGACTGTTCTTGATCTTGACTGGGCAGATATTCTGCCCGCTGACATTCACGCACGGTGAGGGCGTGTTTATTTGGTTTAGGTTACTACCCCACACCAGGTCGCTCATCCCCTTACTCGGGTTGGCCATCGACGCAATTGGGTTCTCTGCAAAACTCACGGCGTCCGCGATCTGCTGGCCCTGTTGTTGCGAATAACAGGTTACTTTTTCATAGGTGGACCAAGAGTCATCTAACACATAGAAAGAACCTACAAAAGGAATGTAAATAGTATGAAATGTGATTTCGCTTGTAACCCAAAAAACGCAACCGGACGCCTCAATTAAATAAGTAGAGACTGCCATATCCAGGCCCGTCGGGTCAACGTGCGTCAGAGGATTGTTGAGCACATACGGATAGCGGTTCAGGGATTGAGGGTTGTTGAGCTTTGCCGCCTTGATTCCCGAGGGATCAGGGTTCATGAACCGCCCGAGGCGTAAATTGTAATAGCGATTGAGGGCATAATCCAGGCCGGTTTCCGAGTCGCGCTCGTAACCTGCGAATTTGTAGTTCTGGGGGCAGGAGTTGATGCCCGTGGGCAGGTTTTCCCACCCGAAGGGGGTAAAGTCGGCGTCATAGCAGAGAGCCCCGCTGGAGTTTACGATTGCCCGCGTCGAGCCAATCTGGTCTGCCTGATAGTAGCAGACGTTCGCGTTGGGATCGATTCGCGCTATCCTGCGCCCCGCGAAGAAGACATACTCACTCAGGTCCGCGCCGCTCAGGTTCGTCTCGGCAATCGTGTTTCCGCTGGTATCTCTCCAATACAGGGTGCCGCTGGATTTCTCCACCCTCATGCGATTGCCGTCATACGTGTAGGTCACACCGTTCGCCGTCGTGATCTCGTTCTCTCCGTTGTACGTGTAGGGGTAGAGGTCGCCACTGGTCAGGTTTCCAGCCTGATCGTATTGGTAGGGGGACTTGAACTGGTTGTTTTGGTTCACAGGAGCATTTAACCCGCCAGACGAGCACTGGCTAACGGTCATCTGCCACAGGTTTGCCACATTGTCAATGTTGTACGTCTGGCCCCAGCAGTCGGAACCAGAAGTGGCCGTGCTCGATGCGCTGCTGATTCGGCTCAGAGAATCATAGGAAAAACTCTGGGATCGTCCGTTGTCAACGCTGTTCGTAATGGAATTAAGCTCCCCATTGTTGTTGTAGTTGAACGGCGTGAGGCTGAGCGCCGTCCCGGCAGAGGATGTTGCACTGAGGCTCTTCAGCCACAAGCGGTTGTAGTAATTGCGTGTTTCTGTGAGTCCACCAAACGTCCCACTCTTGCCGTAGACCACCGACGAAACAGCTCCGTTCGGCGTGTATTCCCAGCCGGAGGAAGGCCCGCTCGCGTACTGCGTTCCATTCCCGTCAGTCGCTGATGTGGCTCGCTCTGCGTTTCCCACTGCAAAGCTCACTGTGCGGCTACTCGGATAGGTCAACTTGGCGAGCGTGTCGTCCTCGTTATACGTGTAGCCGATGTTCTTAGTGACGGTGGTTCCGATCGTTCGCTCTTCGGTCGCAACATTCCCGTGGGCGTCGTGCGCCCAGGACACGGCTCCGCTTCCATCGCACATGGAGGTCATTCGGCCCTTGGGTTCGGGATCGGTGAGCGATGGAGGGGTTGTGGCGCATGCGCTCCATCCGGTAGTGTTGCCATCGTAGAAGTATTGTACGGCGGGGGTTGTACCGTCGCTGTAGCTCAAGCCGGTCAGGCGGTTCAAGGCGTCGTTGTACTGGTATGTTTTGGTGATGCTTCGACCGTCCTGACTCCGACAAAGCAGACTCGGGTCACCGCTGCACAGTGCTCCCCCCGAGGTCGTGTAGTAGTAGTTCGTGGGAATGTGCGAACTACACGATCCGTTTCCAGTCTCGGGCTCGTTCGAGGAGGTCATGCGCGACAACGGATCGTAGGTGTAGTAACGTGAGCATTCCTGGTAGTCCGGGTTCTTAACCGTTACCTGCTGAAGATCGCTCAGCAGATCGTAGAGATAATAGGTCACCGTGGGCGTACCGAAGGTTCCAATTGCGGCCGATTTTAGGGGCTCGTCCACTTCGACGATATTGCCGAAGGCATCCGTCCAAGTCTGCCTCATCTTGCCAGACTCATCAACAAGCAACGTAGGATAAGCCGGTGTGTGGCAGCTCCCAGCAAAGCACTGCTGCGAGCTCAAACCTCCTGCCGCGGTGACAGCGGCTCCGTAGTATGTCTTGCTCGCAGTCGTATCCGGATGCGTGATTTGAGTGGGCCGGTCCATTCCATCGTCCGAAGTTGTGTCGCAGCCATATGTCGAATCGTTGGTGGAACGATATGGATGGCAGACATCCCCAACGCGGCCATTGGCGTCATAGTCGGTGTGGGCTGTTGTGAGACCATCGGGATCGTTCACCAGAATCTTGTCCGTCGTTCGCCCATAACCATCCAGCTTTGTTTGATCGTGCCGACAAGATCCCGCCGACGTGCATGTGGTTGTAGGATTTGCGGTCCCAATGCCGGTATACTTATCCACCGTCGTCGGCGGAGTCGAATAGACGTTCAGCGTCCATCCGCCAGGTGGCGCAGGAAAAGTGGTGGTTATCAGCCGGTCGAGCGGGTCATTCGTGTTGGTGTTGTAAGTGGTGTACAAGTACGATGTCTGGGAGCCGTTCTGATCCTTCGTCCAAGCTGTATTACCGGTATTCCAGTAATAGCAAGCAGTTGTGTTGCCGCTTGCAGGCAGAACTGTCTTCGTCAGATACGCATTTGTGGCCGTCGTGGGAGTGTAAGTGGAGGGAGGACTCCCGGTCAGATAGCAGTCGGCATATGAGTAGGATGTTGTGTTGTTATTCGCATCTGTAGACGAACTCATCTGCCCCGTTTCGTCATAGTTCATTGTTTCGACGGTCAGAAGAGTTGGGTTCCCGTTCGTATACCCCGTCGCTTTCTGAATTTGTGTGCGATTGCCACGCACTGTCATCGTGGCTCCGTAGTTTGCGTCATCATGTTGCGCGATGCCAGGCAGTGAGCCAACGGCAGTCGTATCGTAGCTGTAGTCCGTTTCACTCAGAGGATTGGTCAGTCCATCTGTCACTTGAACCTTTGCAGGAAGGGTGAGAATGTTCATGCCAGGGTTTGGCGCATAGGCCGAATTTGTCTGGTGTAAGTAGGTGACGTGTGTGATGCGGTCTGGATTCGGAGCGGGAGACCCGCTGTAATAGTTCCACTCATTGATTGTCGTGAAGTGGGCGGCATAGGGGTCAGCGTATGAAAAAGTCTTCTGCTTACTGATACTCCCAGCGGGGGTTTGAAAGGTTACGGTTTCGGAGCTCAACAGTGTTCCAGCGCTGTTCAATGAATCGGTGATCGTTTCGAGCAACGTGCCACTTGCCGAATAGAGCTTGACCGACGACCTCCATGCGCCATTCTGTACCCATTCGCCGTAATAGTAGGTCTCGTAAGCGACCTGGAATGTATAGACCTTGCAGTCCCCTGAGGGCTTTGTCACAGTTACAGTTTGAGTTGCAGTCGTTGTATTTACATTGCCGAGTGTGTAGTTAGTCGTTCCGCCCCCCGATGTGTGCTGTGTTACCCAACGGTTGTAATGACTAAGACCGTCTTGGTACAGTGAATAGCCATATGATATCTGGCCGCCGGTAGGCAACGTTATTCCGGTCAATTCGCCATAGTGACCGGATGTTGTTCCTGAGTTGTAGCTAAAAGTGTAGGTGGTGCCATCGGGAAGCTTAATACTCTGAATGCTAGTGAGTGTGCCCGACCAGTTACCCCACACCGGAAAGGCTGTGTTGACAGAAATGGACTCCGTCGTCACAATCCAGCGAGATCTGCTCGTGCCACCTTGGGAAGTAAGGACATCATAACAAGTCTGGTTTGTACCGCAGGAACTGGTGACAACGACCGGAGTCCGCCCGAGCGTGTCAATCACATTGTTGTTGGTGTCTCTCGAGTAGTAATTGCCGTTAGTATCTTCGAAGTTGGCCCCCATGGCATTTGCGTACACTTGGCTTCCATCAGGCGCTATTACCGTCCAGCCCATGTTCTTAGCGTGTCCCCCAGTACCCACACAGCTTTGCGACGTGTTCACGCTCAGGAAGTAGCCAGTTCCATCACTGCCCCCTGTGCAGAGCTGCACGGAGCCACCACAATGGTTAGTAAACTGTAGTTGGCCGGGGAAGTTATGAATGGTCCCATCCGGTGCCTGCCAATAGAAGTAGTTCATTATTTCGTCGGCTTGCGGCGGATTGTTTCCACAGAAATTAAGATACGAATTGTTGCCCATGGTGCCCATATCAGCAGACGTGACGAACCGCCATCCCAGCCAGGGTGATGCCGTTGTATTCGGGTACCACCCTGACCCGCCAGACTGAACCCAGATGCGGCTGTCATAAACGAATTTGTACGTGAGTGGCTTTAATCCCCTCTGGGGGAAGGAAGCGATAGGAATCTCCAGGTGCAGATTCCCATTCGCCGCATTGACACTTCCCAGTTCGACGGGTTCCGCCGATGTGAATACGGGCGTTCCAACTGCCTGAAGATAGTCTTGGGCGAACATCTGGTGAGATAAGGAGATGATGATTAAGACGGCTAGAATGGCAGCCATTCGCCAAACGCTTCCAAGCACATCCTGGTTGCAGCGTGATCGAAGAGTAGACGGTCGCATGATAGCCTCCAAGTCGATAAGTAGTTCACAACACTAACCTGCAGACAGAACGCACGTGCCCGTCGCTAGAACTGAAAGTCGGCATCCGTCAAGCCTGTATTGAATCCGATCGAACTCAGTTGTATTTGCCAAGTTTTTTGACCGGCAATCGATTCGATCACCGAAAATGGCACCATCAAGCCGCTGACACTCTGGTAATTCCCGTAGGTCACGGTGTGGATTAGTGGATCGTTAACTGCGTCCCCGTCTAGGTGCTTCACATCTTGAAGCGCGATGAGCGTAAGTGTCCCCGAATCGAAGAAAAAGTCAGTTCGCGTGAGCGTTGAAAGGAGGCCTATGGGGTCAAATTGAGGGTGTTGCTGTGTGCGAATCTGGCGTGCCTGCACGTTCCCGAACTGTACGAGACCCATGTCAATGACGGTCGTTGTCTGATCCTGGAGGGCAGCATTCGCTTTAAGAATTGGCCAAGTCAGCGAGCCGGAATTGAGACAGTTGTGGGCGTGGATCGGCACGGGCTGAGTAGCCGGTAGTACGACTTCCCCGGTGCCATTGTTTGCGATCCAAGACCATGTACCTTGCGAGAGGTTGGAGTCCAGCCGGAACTGCATCAGGCCTCGTGACTTCACGGTAAGCTGGCCCTGTGGAGGCTTGTTGCCCCAAGAAAGCGTGATTGTTCCCGACGCGGTGAAGTCCTGGATCGCAGCGAGGCTTGCACCACCTCCAGCTGCGGAGACAGCCTGGGACAAGAACGCAATCGCTGAAGCGTCTCGCTGCGGCGTCTGCTGCGCTACCACAAAGAGGGGAACCGAAACGGGAGACAGGAACAAGAGTACACACGTGATGAGGCGATTCATATACTTCCTCCGCTAATCGAGTGAGTGTGGCCGGGATGTCGCTGGTGTAGGTGAGCGTTGAGAGGGGCGAGAAAAGATCGTGCGGAACTGAAAATGTGTCGCTCTTCTGACGCGTCCTCTTCGCTGAAACGCGACAGACTAGGCTCCATATCGTCGCGCGTCAAGGAAGAAGTTTGTAAGACAACATTCCTGTCACGAACTCCGAACAAGAGAGAGCCTTCCTGCGTGATCTCGATCACGAATCGACTCATCGTAGGAACAGAGCAACGCAGACTTATGAAATAAACGGCTGGTAAAATCTGCCCAAGAAGCTGAATTATCGTTGGACCAAAGTCTAGCGCAGGCGGAGTGATTCGGATCACTTAGTCCAAGAGGAAAGCAAGTCTAAACACCGGCGGGCAATTCGTGTGTTACAAAATCCGAACATGAGCAGGCTTGCTGCAATTTCGCCGAAGTCATTCAGGCGTTGAAGAATGAGCAGCGCCGCTTTGCCGCTACGTTACCTATGTACGTAACGCTGGCGGTGAGCCTCGCAGCCGATCTTTTCTAGCCGGCGCATGTAGATGCATCCAACGATCTCGCGCGGTGCCACATAAAAGACGAGGGCTTGCTTAACTCCCGCTGTTTTCAACCCACGCGCGAGCTAGAACTTCTCCTCGGATAGCCACCCCAGGTATGTGAAACAGGGCTCGATCCTTCTTTCAGGATCGAGCCCAGGGGGGTCATTTTTCTGTGCCCCTTCACACTCCTCAATGCATAACAAAGGAGCTACACCATGTCAGAAATTACTCAATTCGCTACTCCGGTCTCCATGGAGACCGGTTTTCTCAAACGCAAGTGGAAGTGGATTCTCTTCTTCTTCGAGAAACGTGCATTCGAGTCAAAGCTCGAAGGCATTCTTAGGGCCGCCGCCGGCCACGAGGGAAACTCGTTGCCAGCCGGCGAGCACCAGTACCAGCTACTCAGTGTTGAAGCGGACTCGCTCTGCACGGAGTTCGCCGATCGCTGGGGTCTGGATGTTGATCTTCTCAGGGCGCGGATCCCAGGACTGGCCAAGTTGGCAGGACTGTCCGTTCCACCGCCGATGAAGAACTACGCAAGGCTATGCTTCGGCGTGATCGCCATACCACTGGCTCTGTTCCTCATCGGAGCCATGGCCGGCTTGGTCAGCGTCGGATTCCACCTCGTGGGAGGGCGCTAGCCATGGCACTCATCGCGCTCATTGCAGCCGCCGAAGCCATGCTGTACTCCGCCTCCCGGTCCAAACGGGGCCAATCGCGGAGGCAGCAGGTGCTGATGGGCAACAGCATGGACTCAGTCCGTGCGCTACCGCTGGTCGACGAATACCTCAAGCGGAAGACTGCGGGAGCAAGCAGAGTCCAAACGTTCGTTGCTTCCAAACTGGCAGAAGTCTGTCGCCGAGCGGTTCACACACGGTCGTTCGAGTATCTGGTCCTACACCTGATTCGAACGGCCATCAAACGTCGCAGCAAATACCTCAACCTTCAAAGGAGGGTCACTATATGCAAGTAACTCCAACCATGCGGGGCTCGTTCTTCGCAGGGATCGGTCTGTGGGTTCTCGTCTGGGCCCTGTTGTTCAAGGGCGACGAGATTGCTAAGGCGGGCGGCTTCGAGCGTTGGGTCAGCTCTGACCGATGCCTCCGCTGGATACGCAACCACAAGAGCACTTCCCTGATTGGGACAGAGCTCTGCAACTACGCACACACGGGGTTAGATCCGCTGGGGGTGACCTTCGCCCTGGGCGGGACACTCACCAACGTGCTGGTCATTTACGTCCTGCTTCCGCTGCTGGACAAAGCAAAGCGAGGTAGCAAAGCACTCAACTTGCAGTTTTAGCAAGACTCAGCACGGAATCGTGATTCAGGGCGGCAGCCACCTGCCGCCCTTTTTCATTTCCACAAACCAATCGAAACGGAGGAAAACTAACATGCGAACGAAAATCACGTTCTACGGTGAAATCGCCGGCCACATCTGGATGCCGGCGGTCGAATGCACCAAGGCATTTGACCTTGAACTAATCCGTATTCCACGCAACAGCAACACTCGCACCTATCCGGGCATCGCCCCTCGCTCGATGGAAATCACCTGCCTGCGAGATGCCTTGCTCCACCTCACGAATGATGGTGATTTCCAATCCTGCGTCATCACGTGGGCACGGCTGGAGGTCTCCCATTTCTTCGGGAACGAAACGGACGGCACCCATACCGTGAAGATCCGCACGCGCGTGTGGGAACTGCGCGGCCAGGGTCAAGACGCTGATTGTTTCGCGGGGGTGCGCTCATGAAATCAATTCAACGCTCCATCAAGCACGCCATGACCAATGGCACGCAATCAAAACAGAAGTTCCTCGTCATCAGTTACGACGACGACCAACAACAGTGGTTCTACGACTTCGTTGTCGCGGCGTCCGAACAGGCCGCTGTCGATAAAGTCTGCACCCACCGCGACTATGTAATCGCCGCTGATGCGCTGTCGCCCGAGAACCTCAGTAATCTGGCGCAGTCGCTCAACGAACAAACCATCGAGAGCATTGAAGAGTCCGAACGTTCCGATTCCAACCTGGAGGTGCGCTCATGAGATTTCTGGTCATCAGTTATGACGCCAACCAAAAGAGGTGGCATTACGATTTCGTGGTCGCCCAGTCCGAACAGGCTGCTGTGCAGTACGTCTGCATGGAGCGTCGTTCCGTGATTGCCGCCGATGCGCTGTCTGCCGAGGCTCTCTGTAATCTCGCAGCCACAGCTCAACTTAGAAACCGTCGAGATATCGAGTCGGCAGGCTGGCCCTGCTGACACCTCGTGTCTCACCCCTGCCC
>Ga0209517_10007629_pt1 | contig 12896 bp, 11 predicted proteins | sample PeaSoiMetSII2010_FD_187695 | JGI IMG/M metagenome (GOLD analysis project Ga0209517, IMG submission 187695) | Peat soil microbial communities from Weissenstadt, Germany - SII-2010 (SPAdes) (version 2) | ecosystem: Environmental > Terrestrial > Soil > Wetlands > Peat | place: Germany...
CCGGGCTTCTCAGGCGCCACGAAGACGCCCGCGACGCTGTTGCCGCGCTCGCGGAAGGCGTCGAGCGCCGCGCGGCCGAAGGCCTGCTGGCCGATCAGGGCTAGTCGCATGGGGTGAGTCCTCCAGTCATTCGTTGTCGGCGAGGATCGCCTTCGAGACCGCGTCTGTCACCATCCGCGTGGTGGCCTTGCCGCCGAGGTCGGGCGTGTGGAGCGCGGGATCGGCGGTGACGCGCTCGACCGCGCGCATGAGGCGCCGCGCCGCCGCGCTCTCGCCCAGATGCTCCAGCATCATCGAGGCCGTCCAGAAGGTCGCGACCGGATTGGCGATACCTTTTCCCATGATGTCGAAAGCGGAGCCGTGGATCGGCTCGAACATCGAGGGGAACGCGCGCTCGGGGTTGAGGTTCGCGGTCGGCGCGATGCCGAGGCTGCCCGCGAGCGCCGCCGCGAGGTCGCTCAGGATGTCCGCGTGCAGGTTCGTCGCCACGACCACATCGATGCTGCCGGGCTTCAGCACCATGCGCGTGGTCATGGCGTCCACCAGCTCCTTGTCCCAGGCGACGTCCGCGAAGTCGCGCGCGACCTCCGCCGCGATCTCGTCCCACATCACCATGCCGTGGCGCTGGGCGTTCGACTTGGTGACCACCGTGAGCTTCTTGCGCGGCCGGCCGCGCGCGAGGCTGAAGGCGAAGCGCATGATCCGCTCGACTCCCACGCGGGTGAAGACCGCGGTCTCGGTCGCGACTTCCAACGGCAGGCCGCGGTGCACGCGGCCGCCGTTGCCGGCGTACTCGCCCTCGGAATTCTCGCGCACGATCACCCAATCGAGGGTCGCGGCCGTCGCGTGGCGCAGGGGGCCGGTAATTCCCGGCAAGAGCCGCGTCGGCCGCACATTGGCGTACTGGTCGAGGCCCTGGCAGATCGGCAGCCTGAGGCCCCAGAGCGTCACGTGGTCGGGAATCTTGGGATCGCCGACGGCGCCGAAGAAGATCGCGTCGAAGCGCCTAAGCGTGGCGACGCCGTCTTCCGGCATGAGCTTTCCGTGCGCGCGGAAATAGTCGGAGCCCCAGGGGAAATGCTCGACCGCGAGCTTGAACCCGCCGTCGCGCCGCTCCAGCGCCGCCAGCACCTCGAGCCCCGCCGCGATCACCTCCTTGCCGATGCCGTCGCCGGGAATGGCCGCGATCCGATGTTCGCGCATGAGCAATCCAGTAAAAATAGTTCTCCCTCGTCTGCTTAGCGTTCCTCCGCCGGTCCAGCAAGTGCTTGTCCCCGACTGAGCCCACGGACATGATTGCGGCAATCTCTGGGGAGGACGCCATGACCGATCGTACCCGCGTCGAGCGCATTGCGGATTATCTCGATACTCTCGCGCGCACGCGCGGCAATCTGCCGCCGCTTCCGCCGGAGATCGAACCCGCGGACCTCGACGAGGCCTATGCGACGCAGGAGATCTTGCAGGCACGCTGGGCGCAAACCCGTGGGCCCGTGGTCGGGTACAAGATCGCCATCACCACCAAGGTGATGCAAGACCTCATGGGCATCGGTCATCCCTGCGCCGGCGCGATCTTCAATCGCTTTTTCTACGAGAGTCCCGTGACCATCCGCCGGAGTGACTACGTCAATGTCGCCGTCGAGTGCGAGATCGCCATGCGCTTGGGTGCCGATCTTCCCGACCGCGGCCGACCGCACGACCGCGAGAGCGTCGCCGCCGCCGTCGAATCCTGCCACGCCGGCATCGAGATCATCGAGGATCAGAATGCCGAATATCAGAAGGTAAGCGCGCGCGGTCTGGTTGCCAACAACGCCTGGAACGGCGGCGCTGTGATCGGACCCGCCGTCCAGGATTGGCGGCGGCTCGATCTCGCGGCGCTCGGCGGCATCATGACCATCGACGGCGTGGAGCAGGGGCGCGGCAAGGGCGCCGACGTGCTGGATCACCCGCTGAATGCGCTCGCCTGGCTCGCCAACAACCGCGTCGAGCGCGGCCGGCCGCTCCGCGAGGGCATGGTGGTGCTCACCGGCAGCATCGTCAGCACCAAATGGCCGAAGGCGGGGCAGACGGTGCGCTCGAGCATCGAAGGTCTCGCGGACGCGGTGGCTAGGTTCTCTTGAAATTGGGGCAACAAGCACGCGTCCCCCTCACCCAGCTACGCCTAAGCTCGCTCTCGCTCGCTAAGGCTCCGCAACCCTCTCCCCGAGGGGAGAGGGAAGGGTGAGGGGGTGCTTTCGATCCAGACCCTAAACCGAACACCGCCTAGTGTCCCGCCCCTGAAATTCGTAAGACGAATTTCAGGGATAAGCGGGCCACTAATCTATTGAGGCTAGTGTGATTCAGATTCCGAAGTTCGCCTTGCGAACTTAGGAATCATCACACTAGTGCAGCCGCCCCGGAGGAGGCGCTTCCGCGCGGCGGCTCAGGATCGGGCTCGCCTGGTGATGGACCAGGCGCCAGAGACCCTGCTCCTTCACGAACATATTGGTGGCGGCGAGCGAGCCGCCATCGAGTTCTTCCTCGCAGGTGACGATGCCGACCTCGCCGAAGAGAAAGGCCTGGTCCTCGTGGACCACCACGTGCGGCGCCTCGGGGTTCGACAGGATCTGCCGCCAGCTTTCGAGCACGGCCTCACGGCCGCGCAACAGTTCCCAGCCAGGATGCAGGCAGAGCACCGGGGTCTCCACCGCCCACACGTGCTCCATTGCCGCCACGTCGTGTGTGGTAAAGGCCCGATAGAACTCAAGGTTCGCGGCCAGCAGCGCGTCGGCTTCGGTTTCTGTGATCGCGCCGATGTGTTCCAAAGCTCGCGCCTCCCCGTCGGTCATGATGACCGATCGGGCGCGTTTGACCAAGCCTGCGACAATTCGCGCCGCGGGTTCGTGGGATGGCGCATAATTTCTCAGTGGTCATTGCGAACGATTCGCAATAGGGTCCAATTGCGACTCATTCGCAACTAAGGTTGGGCAGGCAAGCATGGATCGGCGGTCAGGCGCTATCGTATTGATCTTGGGTCTCTTTCTGGCCGTGGGCGGGCCGGCTCGGGCCGATGATCCGCAATTCACGCTGGTGATCAAGGAGCACCGCTTCGAGCCACCGGAGCTGCAGGTGCCCGCGGGCGTCAAGCTCAGGCTCCTGGTCAAGAACGAGGACCCGACGCCCGAGGAGTTCGAGAGTACCGAGCTGCACCGCGAGAAAGTGGTACCGCCCGGCCAGCAGATCCTGGTTATCGTGGGGCCCCTGGACGCCGGCACGTATCCTTTCTTTGGCGATTTCCACCACGACACCGCGCAGGGAAAGCTGATCGCCAAATGAGCGCCGCCCGCGTTCCAGTCATCGGGAAAGCATAGCCATGATCGCCGTCGCCATCATCGTGTTTCGCGAGGTCCTCGAGGCGTCGCTGATCGTCAGCATCGTGCTGGCGGCCAGCAAAGGGACGCCGCGGCGCGGGCTCTGGGTCACGGGCGGTATTGCGCTGGGCGTGCTCGGCGCCTGCATCGTCGCCGGCTTCGCCGCCGAGATCGCCCAGGCGGTGGCGGGAATGGGGCAGGAGCTCTTCAACGCCGCCATCCTCTTCGCGGCCGTTGGCATGCTCGGCTGGCACAACGTCTGGATGGGCCGCCACGGCAAAGAAATGGCGATGGAGGCCTCGGCGCTCGGCCGCGAGGTCGCGGCGGGCGCCCGGCCGCTTTATGCGCTGGCCTCGGTCGTGGGTATCGCCGTGCTACGCGAAGGCTCGGAGACCGTGCTGTTCCTCTACGGCCTCGCCGCGGCGGGCAGCGGCGGGCTCGTCAACCTGGTCGGCGGCGGTGCGATCGGTATCGCCGGTGGTGCGATCGTGGGCGCCGGGCTTTACCTGGGACTGCTGCGGATACCGAGCCGATACCTTTTCTCCGTCACCAGCTGGATGATCCTGCTGCTCGCCGCGGGCCTCGCTTCCCAGGGCGCGTTTTTCTTGAACCAGGCGGATGTGCTGCCGGCGCTCGGCAATCAAATTTGGGACACATCGTGGCTGCTCTCCGAAGACAGCGTTCCCGGCCGCGTGCTGCACGTGCTCATCGGCTATGTGGCGCGGCCGGAGGGAATCCAGCTCGTCTTCTGGGCGGCAACGGTGATCATCCTGCTGGCGCTCATGCGCTGGTTCAGCACCGCGCCGACGCGAGCGGTCACTCGAGCGGCCGTCATTATTTCGCTGGTCTCGGCGGGTGTCGTGCTCGCGCAAGCCGCACACGCCGATTTCACCATCCATCCGCCGATCGTCGAGTACCAGGAGTTCGAGGTCGAGCACAACGGCTCCTACACCTTCGATCCCAATCCCGCCAACAAGCACAACGAGACCGGCACGCTCGAGCTCGGCTATGGCGTTCTGCCGTGGTGGGGCACCGAGGTGGAGTTCGCATGGTCGCGCGCCGCCAACGACCCGCCGCGGCGCCTGGACGAGATCAATTGGGAGAACACGTTTGAGCTCACCGACCAGGGCGCCTACTGGCTCGACCCCGGCATCTTCGCCGAGATCGGCAAGTCCGCGCGCGTGGGCAATTCCGATCATTTCGAGATCGGCCCCACGCTGCAAAAGGAATGGGGCAACACGGTCCACGTGCTGAACCTGCTCCTCGCGCACGGCTTTGGCCCGAACAACGACACCAAGAGTGTCGATTTCAACTACGCGTGGCAATCGCTCTGGACCTTGAGGCAAGAATTCAAGCCCGGCTTCGAGATCTTCGGAGACGCGGGCGAGCTCGACCGAATTCGCGGCATTCGGGATCAGCAGCTCCGCGCCGGCCCGGTCGTCTACGGCAAGGTCGGCCTTGGGTCGGCGCTTGGCGAGTTGAAATATGGCATCGGCTACCTCTTCGGCCTGACGCATGCAACCGAGAAGGGCGCGCTCAAGTGGAACCTGGAGTGGGAGAAGGTGTTCTGAAGCCGGGCCGCTTCGGTCGCCGCCACGAGCCCATTGCGGCGGGGCGCAAACTTCAATACCTCTGAGGCCCCGCAGGACACACCCCTGCGCATCCGAGCCCAGAAGGAGGAGCGCCCCCGTGATCGTGGAGCAACGGACGTATACGCTATTCGCCGGCAAGACGCCGGAGTATCTGCGGCTTTACGAGAGCGAGGGATTGCCGATCCAGACCCGCATCCTCGGCCGGCTCGTGGGATATTTCACCACCGAGATCGGGCCGCTCAATCAGATCATCCACATGTGGGGCTACGACAGTTTCGAGGATCGCGCGCGCCGGCGCGCGCAGATGGCGGCGGATCCCGGCTGGAAGGCCTATATCGCCAAGATCCAGCCCTTGATTCAGACGCAGGAGAACAAGATCCTCAATCCGACCTCGTTCTCGCCGATCCGGTGAGGGCGCGGCCGCGCTCCTGTCTTCCGTCGCGAGGCTCACGATGACCGCTCCCGCCCGAGCGCGCACCGGCGCGCAGATCCTGGTAGATCAGCTCAAGATCCACGGCGCCGACACGGTGTTCTGCGTGCCCGGCGAGAGCTATCTCGCCATCCTCGACGCGCTCTACGACGCGAACTCGATCCGCACCTTCACCTGCCGTCACGAGAGCGGCGCCGCGATCATGGCGGAGGCTTACGGCAAGCTCCGGGGCAAGCCCGCGATCGTCATGGTGACCCGCGGGCCCGGCGCCACCAATGCGAGCGCGGGCCTCCACATCGCGACCCAGGACTCGACACCGCTCATCATGCTGGTGGGCCAGGTGCAGCGCGACGCCATCGAGCGCGAGGCCTTCCAGGAGCTCGACTACCGCCGGATGTTCGGCCAGCTCGCGAAGTGGGTGGCGCAGATCGAGGATCCCAAGCGGATCCCGGAATTCATCAGCCGCGCCTATTACGTCGCCACCTCCGGCCGGCCCGGGCCGGTGGTGCTGGCGCTGCCCGAGGACATGCTGCGCGAGCCCGCCGAGGTCGTGGACGCCGAGCCCTGGCGCCAGGTCGAGACACATCCGAGCAGCGCCCAAGTTGCCGAAGTCCTCGACGAGCTCCGGCGAGCCGAGCGGCCGTTCCTGCTGCTGGGCGGCAGCCAGTGGGACGCGGACGCCGTCGACGCCATCGAGACCTTCGCACAGGCCAACGTGCTGCCGGTCGGCTGCGCGTTTCGCCGGCAGGACCGCTTCGACAACGCACTCTCCTGCTATGCCGGCGACGTCGGCATCGGCATCAACCCCAAGCTCGCCAAGCGGATCAAGGAGGCGGACCTGCTGATCGTGCTGGGCGCGCGGCTCGGGGAGATGACCACCAGCGGCTACACGCTGATCGATATTCCGACGCCGCGGCAGCACATGATCCACATCCACGCCGATGCCGAGGAGCTGGGCCGGGTCTACCAGCCGCAGATCGCGATCCACGCGACGCCGCGCGCCTTCGCCAAGGCCCTCGCCGAGCTGCCCCCGATCGAAGCGCCCCGCTGGAAATCCTCAACCGAGGCGGCGCGGGCCGATTTCGAGGCGTGGCAGACGCCGCCGCGGTCGCCCGGCAAGGTCCAGATGGCCGAGATCGTGCGCTGGCTCGACCAGCACATGCCGCCGGAAACGACTTACACCAACGGCGCCGGCAATTTCGCGACCTGGCTGCACCGCTTCCACCGTTACCGCGGCTTCGGCACGCAGCTCGCGCCCACCAGCGGCTCGATGGGCTACGGTTTTCCCGCGGCGCTCGGCGCCAAGGTGACCGATCCCACGAGGCCGGTCGTGTGCTTCGCCGGCGACGGCGATTTCCAGATGACGGGGCAGGAACTCGCCACCGCCGTCCAGTACAAGCTCGACGTGATCGTGCTGGTGATCAACAACGGCATGCTCGGCACCATCCGCATGCACCAGGAGCGGCACTATCCCGAGCGGACCATCGCGACCGACCTGGTCAATCCCGATTTCGCGGCGCTCGCCCGCGCCTACGGCGCCTTCGGCGAGGTGGTGGAGCGCACCGAGGACTTCCCTGCCGTCTTCGAGCGCGCTCGCGCCTCGGGCGGCCCCGCAGTGCTCGAGCTCAAGCTCGACCCCGAAGCCATCACGCCGCGCCAGTCGCTCAGCGAGATCCGCGCGGAAGCGCTGGCGAAGTCGCATTAGAACGCCCGAGAAAGGAACCGCCCATGGCCCAGTTCAAGAACTACATTGCCGGTGAGTGGATCGAGAGTCCGCAGGTCAACAAGAACATCAATCCCGCCGATCTCTCGGACGTGATCGGCGAGTATGCGCGCGCGGACCGCGCGCTTGTCGAGCGCGCCATCGAGGCGGCGAATGCCGCTTTCCCGAAATGGTCCATGGGCAGCGTGCAGGAGCGCTCCGACATCCTCGACCGCATCGGCACCGAGATCCTCGCGCGCAAGGAGGAGCTCGGCAAGCTGCTGACGCGCGAGGAGGGCAAGACCATCGCCGAAGGGATCGGCGAGGCCGGACGCGCCGGTGCGATCTTCAAGTTCTTCGCGGGCGAGGTGCTGCGGTACGGCGGCGAGAAGCTGCCCTCGGTCAGGGCGGGTGTCGAGGTCGAGATCACCCGCGAGGCCGTGGGCGTCATCGGCCTGATCACGCCCTGGAATTTCCCGATCGCGATCCCCGCCTGGAAGATCGCGCCCGCGCTCGCCTATGGGAATTGCGTGGTACTCAAGCCCGCCGACCTCGCGCCCGGCTGCGCCTGGGCCTTGACCGAGATCATCAGCCGCTCGGGCTTGCCGCTGGGCGTCTTCAACCTGGTGATGGGGCCGGGCTCGGTCGTGGGCGACACCATCGCGAAGTCGCCGCATGTGCACGGCGTAAGCTTCACCGGCTCGATCTCCGTCGGCGCCGGCGTGCGCAACCTGGTGGCGGGCCGCGGCGGGCGCATCCAGCTTGAGATGGGCGGCAAGAATCCGCTGGTGGTGCTCGACGACGCCGATCTCGGCGCCGCTGTGGGCTCGGCCGTTAACGGCGCCTACTTCCAGACGGGCCAGCGCTGCACCGCCTCGAGCCGCTTCATCGTCACGGCAGCCATCCACGACAAGTTCGTGGGCGCGCTGGTCGAGCGCATGCAGAAGCTGGTGATCGGTAACGGGCTCGATCCCAAGACCGAGATCGGGCCGGTGGTGAGCGCGCAGCAGCTCGATCAGGACCAGAGCTACGTCAAGATCGCGCGCGACGAGGGCGCCACCTTGAAGCTCGGCGGCGAGCGCCTGAACCGCCCGACCCAGGGCTATTTCATGGCGCCGGCGCTCTTCACGGACACGCACAACCGGATGCGCATCAACCGCGAGGAGGTGTTCGGGCCGGTCGCCTCGGTGGTGCGCGTCAAGGATTTCGACGAGGCGCTGGAGGTCGCGAACGACACCGAGTTCGGCTTGTCCTCGGGCATCGTGACGTCGTCGCTGAAGCACGCGAGCGCCTTCAAGCGGCGCTCGCAGGCGGGCATGGTGATGGTCAATCTGCCGACCGCCGGCGTCGACTACCACGTGCCGTTCGGCGGCCGGAAAGGCTCGAGCTACGGGCCGCGCGAGCAGGGGCCCTACGCCCGCGAGTTCTACACCATCGTCAAAACCGCCTATACGCTGCCGATGTGAGGCGCCGGCGATGAACCTGCTGCAATTCAAGGCGCTCACCTTCGACTGCTATGGCACGTTGATCGACTGGGAGAGCGGCATCCTCGCGGAGCTCAAGCCCTGGGTCGCCGCGAGCGGACGCAAGATCACCGACGACCAGATCCTCGAGGCTTTCGGCGAGACGGAATCTCGGTGTGAGGCAGCGACGCCCTCAAGACTCTATCCCGGGATCCTCGCCGACACCTTTCGCGCGCTTGGACAGCGGTGGGAGATTTCTGCGAGCGCCACCCAGGCCGCGGAGTTCGGCCGCTCGGTGCCGCGCTGGCCTGCTTTTCCCGACAGCGCCGAGGCGCTGGCGTATCTCATGCGGCACTACAAGCTGGTCATCCTCTCGAACGTCGACCGCGCCTCCTTCGCCGAGAGCAACAAGAAGCTGCAAGTCGAGTTCGACAAGATCGTGACGGCGCAGGATGTCGGCTCCTACAAGCCCGACCTCCGCAACTTCCGCCACCTCCTCGCCGAGCTCGAGAAGATGGGCCTGCGCAAGGAGCAGATCCTGCACACCGCCCAGAGCCTCTTTCACGACGTGGCACCCGCGAAGTCGATGGGCCTCAAGACCGCCTGGATCAATCGCCGCAAGGGCCGCCCGGGCGGCGGCGCCACAAAGGCGCCGGCAGGCGACGCCACCCCCGACATCGAATTCCCCAGCATGGCCGCCTTCGTCGAGGCGCACCGGAAGCAGGTAGTGGCGAGCTAACATTGCCGATGCCGCGCGGCCAAAATTATCGAATGACCAGCGGGAGTCGCTGACCGAGCGCTCCCGGAAAATTGCCTGGAAATGGCGGAAGGCGCATGCTTTTGTGATATCTGCCGCCGCGCATGCAGGTACCGGCAACCGTGCGACGTCTTAGGATTTCAACAGGAGCGGGCGCTTGATGTTCACCACACGGCCGGAGCTTCGCGGCACGTTCGGCGCGGTTTCTTCGACGCATTGGCTCGCCTCTGCCGCCGGCATGAGCATGCTCGAGCGCGGCGGCAATGCGTTCGACGCGGCAGTCTCGGCAGCCTTCGTGCTCCAGGTCGTGGAGCCGCATCTGAACGGCCCCGGCGGCGACGTGCCGATCCTCGCCTGGAGCGCGAAGCGTCGTCGTGTCGATGTGGTGTGCGGCCAGGGCGTCGCGCCGGCGGCCGCTACCATCGAGCGCTTTCGCTCGCTCGGTCTTGATCTCGTGCCGGGGACCGGCCTGCTGCCCGCGGTCGTTCCGGGCTCGTTCGGCGCCTGGATGAAGCTGCTGCTGGAATTCGGCACCATGCGCGTCGAGGACGTGCTGGCGCCCGCGATCGGCTATGCCGGCGGCGGCTATCCGGCGGTGGCCCGCATCCCCGCCGCGATCGAGACCGTGCGCGAGCTCTTCGAGACGGAGTGGCCGAGCTCGGCCGCGGTCTATCTGCCGAACGGCGAAGTGCCAAAAGCGGGCCGGCTGTTCCGCAATCCCGGCATCGCGAAGACCTACACACGTATCACTGAAGCCGCGAAGGCCGCCGGCGCCGACCGCGACGCGCAGATCGAGGCGGCGCGACGCGCCTGGTACGAGGGATTCGTCGCCGAGGCAGTGGACCGCTTCTATCGGAACGAAGAGGTGATGGACACCTCCGGCCGCCGGCACCGCGGGCTCCTCACCGGCGACGATATGGCGCACTGGCGCGCGGCCGTGGAGACGCCGATCACCTACGATTACCACGGCTTCACCGTCGCGAAGTGCGGACCCTGGTGCCAGGGGTTGCTCTTCCTGCAGCAGCTGTCGATTCTGCGCGACATCGACATCGCCGCCATGGACCCCACCGGTCCCGAGTTCGTGCACACCGTCGTCGAATGCGCCAAGCTCGGCTTCGCCGACCGCGAGGCCTGGTACGGCGATCCCGATTTCGTGCAGGTGCCGATCGAGGTGCTGCTCTCCGACAAGTACGCGGCAGAGCGCCACGCATTGATCGGGGATAAGGCCTCGATGGAGCTACGGCCCGGCGCGCCCGGCGGATTGCAGCCGAAGCTCCCGCGCATGGTGACGCACCGCGAGGCAGCGATCGGAGCTGCGGCCGGCGCGGGCGAGCCCACCACGGGCCGCGGTGCCGGCGAGCCCACCACCGCGCGCGAGCGCGACCGCCGCGCCACCGCCGGCGACACCTGTCACGTCGACGTGATCGACCGCTGGGGCAACGCGGTCGCGGCGACGCCGAGCGGCGGCTGGCTGCAGAGCTCGCCGGTGATCCCGGAGCTGGGCTTCGGTCTCACCACGCGCGGCCAGATGTTCTGGCTTGAGCCCGGGCTCGCCGGCAGCCTCGCGCCGGGCAAGCGCCCGCGCACCACGCTGACGCCCTCGATGGTGCTCAGGGACGGCGAGCTCACCATGGCCTTCGGCACGCCCGGCGGCGATCAGCAGGAGCAGTGGCAGATGGCCTTCTTCCTGCGCCATGTCCATCACGGCATGAACCTGCAGGAGGCGATCGACACGCCCTCCTTCCACACCGAGCACATGCCGAGCTCGTTCTGGCCGCGAGAGGCGAAGCCCGGCGAGGTCGTGGTCGAAGGCGGAACGCCCGAGGCGACGGTGGCGGGTCTCAAGGCGCGCGGTCATAAGGTGCAGGTCGGCGAGAAGTGGTCGGAAGGCCGGCTCTGCGCCTGCGCCGTCGAGCGCACGCCCGAAGGCACCATCATCAAGGCCGGCGCCAATCCGCGGGGCATGCAAGGCTACGCGGTAGCGCGCTGACGCCCGAGAGTATGTCCAACCGGCCCGACGGCCGAGCAACCGGGGGAGAGTTGAATGAGCGCGATGAAACTCGGAGCCCTCGGGCTCATGATTGCGGCGGCAAGCATGGCGGCTTCCGCCGTCCCTGCATCGGCCAAGTCGCAGAAGCTGACGGTGACGGTCGAGGGTGTCGCGAAGGGGAAGGCGATCCCTGCGGACTATGCGTTTTGCGTGCCCGCGGATCAGGGCCACGTGACGCTGGGGCCGAACAAGAGCCCGAAGATCAGCTGGTCGGCGGGCCCCGCGAAGACGCAGTCCTACGCGATCATCGTGGTCGATACCGACGCGCCCTCGGTCGCGACCGACGTCAACAAGGAAGGCAAGACCATCCCGTCAAAGCTGAAGCGGGTGAAGTTCTATCATTGGGTTCTGGTGGACATTCCCGCGAGCACGACCTCGCTCGACGTTGGCGCGGACTCCGACGGCGTCACGGCCGGCGGCAAGCCGCCGGGCCCCGGCAAGGTGGGCGTGCGCGGCCTCAACGACTACACCGATTGGTTCGCGAGCGACGAGAAGATGAAGGGCAACTACGCCGGCTACGACGGGCCGTGCCCGCCCTGGAACGACACCCGCCGGCATCACTATCATTTCAGGGTCTATGCCCTCGACGTGCCGAGCCTCGGGCTTAGCGGCACTTTCCGCGCGCCCGACGCGTTGAAGGCGATGAAGCGGCACATGGTGGCGACGGGCGCGGTGGTCGGTGTCTACGCGCTCAACCCCGCGGTGGCGGTGAAGATCAAGCCGTAGCGGCGCCCTTCGAGCAGATGGAAACACCCCTCACCCTGCCTCTCTCCGCCGGGGAGAGGGGCCAGTCTCGCCGTATCTTCTCCCCACCGGGGTGAGGGGGTCCATGAAGGCGGTCTCGGTAGGAGCCTAAGTCATGACCTGGTCGATCCTTGCCCGCGATCCCGCGACCGGCGCCTTCGGCGTCGCCGTCACCACCAAGTTCTTCGCCGTGGGCGCTTGCTGCCCGCACGCGATGAGCGGCGCCGGCGCGCTCGCGACCCAGGCGTTGATCAATCCCACCCTCGGGCCCCGAGGCCTTCGCCTGCTGGCGGAGGGCGTGCCGGCGCGGGCCGTCATCGAGACGTTGCTCGCGAGCGACCAGGGCCGCGAGATGCGCCAGCTGCACGTGCTCGACGCATCGGGCCGCGCCGCCGCGCATACCGGCCGCGGCTGCATCGACTGGTGCGGGCATTTGATCCGGACGAGCTTCTCGGTTGCCGGCAACATGCTGGCGGGGCCCAAGGTGATCGACGACACGGCGGCCACATTCGAGGCGAGCGCGCATCTCCCCTTCGCGGAGCGGTTGATCGGCGCGCTCGACGCCGGCCAGGCGGCGGACGGGGACAAGCGCGGCAAGCAATCGGCTGCGCTCAAGATCTACGCGGGCGAGGAATATCCCTGGCTCGACATCCGCGTCGACGACCATCCCGAGCCGCTCGTCGAGCTGCGCCGGCTCTACGAGGAGGCGCGGCGCAAGTATCTGGTCTTCGGCCGCTTCCTGCCGACGCGCGTGGATCCTTCGGGGATCTTCGACCGCGCGATCATCAACGCCGAGGTGGAGCGGGTGGAG
>Ga0209517_10007633_pt1 | contig 12893 bp, 14 predicted proteins | sample PeaSoiMetSII2010_FD_187695 | JGI IMG/M metagenome (GOLD analysis project Ga0209517, IMG submission 187695) | Peat soil microbial communities from Weissenstadt, Germany - SII-2010 (SPAdes) (version 2) | ecosystem: Environmental > Terrestrial > Soil > Wetlands > Peat | place: Germany...
TCAAACCGGTTGTTCCGGGTCTATTTGGCCTACACTCCGCTCATCATTTTTGCTACAGTTTATCTTCGATACCACTATACGGTCGATCTTCTGGCGGGGATCATGGTGGCAGCGATGCTGATTTATCTCGCCCCCGCGCTGTACCGGAAACTGTCGAAAGGAGGCACGGCGATTGGCGGACATTGAGGTGGTTGCAGTCGATGGCAAAAAAACCCTGAGAGAATTCGTGGAATTGCCCTATCGGTTGTACCGCGATGACTCCTTTTGGGTGCCCCCGCTGCGGATCGCGGTCAAAGAATTACTCGACCGCGCGAAGCATCCGTATTATGCTAACGCTGAGGTAGAATTCTTCCTGGCTCGCCAGGACGGTCGCGTGGCAGGCCGTGTCGCTGCCATTCTCGATCGGGCGCACAACCGGGTGCACGAAGAGGACGCCGGTTTTTTCGGGTTTTACGAAAGCGTGAACGATGTAGCGGTGGCTCGTGCCCTGTTGTCGCGGGCTCGCCAATGGGTGTTTGACCGTGGCGCGAAATTCGTTCGCGGCCCCGTGAATCCGTCCACGAACTATGAATGCGGCATGCTGATCGAAGGCTTCGATTCGAGCCCCATGATCATGATGACTTACAATCCCCGGTATTATCCGCAGTTGATGGACCAGGTCGGCCTGCGCAAGGCCAAGGATCTGCTCGCTTACGTCACCACGCCTCAAACCGTGGAATCGAAAAGAATCGAGCGCATCGCCGATCGCGCGCTAGCGACCAACGGGGTGCGCGTTCGTCCCATCAACATGAAGGATTTCAGCGGGGAAGTCGCCCGTGTCTGGGAGGTGTACAACCAGGCCTGGATTCGCAACTGGGGCTTCATCCCCATGTCGCGCGAAGAATTTTTCGCCATGGGCAAGGAGATGAAGCAGATTCTGAAGCCCGATATGGTGCTGATCGGCGAGGTGGGGGACCGCGTAGTGGGCTTCGCGCTGGCCTTGCCCGATATCAACCAGGCGCTCAAACCGGCAGGCGGGAACCTCCTGCCGACAGGGCTGTTCAAAATCCTGTATTATCAACGTTTGATCAAAAATGTTCGGGTCCTTGCACTGGGGGTGGTGGAAGAGTACCGCACTTCCGGCTTAGCGGCCGCTTTGTACGCGACTTTGGTCCGCAATGCCAGGAGGCTGGGTTACGGTGACTGCGAAATGTCCTGGATACTGGAAGACAATGTTCTGATGAATCGCTCCCTCGAGGTCATGGGGGCAAAGCGGTACAAGACCTACCGAATCTACGAATGGAACTGAGGACCATGCGCGCATCGACAAGCGACATCACCGGCAAGAAAAAGAGCAGCGGATCGAACGACATTTTCGAAAAATGCCGGAATTTCACTCGTCCGAGTGATTTGCAATCCGCCGGGCTATACATGTACTTCGAGGTCTTCGGCGATCGCGATGGGTGCGGACCCGGGGAGGTCCGCATAGGCAAACGTAAAGTCATGATGTTCGGGTCGAACGATTATCTCGACCTCATCACCCACCCCAAGGTCAAGGAAGCGGCCGCCCTGGCCCTCCGGAAGTACGGCAGCGGATGCAGCGGATCGCGCTTGCTCAACGGCACGCTGGATATCCACGTGAAGCTCGAAGCCGAGCTCGCGGCGTTCGTCCACAAGGAAACCGCCATCATTTTCGGCACCGGATTCCAGGCGAATTACGCCACGCTTTCCGCTCTCACCGAAAAGGGCGACGTCATGATTTGCGACCACAACCTGCACGCCAGCCTGGTGGAAGGCGCGCTGCGGTCGACCGCCCGTACCATGCGCTTCCGTCATAACGATCTCGACCACTTCGAGCGCTGCCTGGAGAATTGCCCGCCCGACGAAAAGATCTTCATCGTCTCCGAAGGCGTGTTCAGCATGGAAGGCGATATTGCCGATCTGCGCGGCATCCTCAAGCTCGCCAAGCCCTACGGCGCCCGCGTCTATGTGGACGAAGCGCACGGCATCGGCGTGCTCGGACCCACCGGCGCCGGGGCCGCCGAGCACCTGGGCGTGCTCGATGACGTCGATATCGTAATGGGCACCTTCAGCAAGTCGCTCGCATCCGTCGGCGGGTTCATCGCCGCCGAGCGCGCCGTCGTGGACTACCTGAAGCACACCGCGCGTCCCTTTGTCTTCTCCGCCAGTCTGCCGGCCGCCTCGGTGGCCGCGGTCGGCGCCGCCCTCCAGATCATGCGGACCGAGCCCGAACGCCGCCAGCACCTGCTGCGCATCGCGAGCCTCCTTCGCGAAGAGCTGCGCGCCCGCGGATTTAACGTGCTCCCGGGGGAGACTCCCATCGTCCCGGTGGTCATCCAGGAGGAGATCGATCTCTGCCGCCTGTGCAAGAAGCTTCTCGACGAGGAAGGCATCTACATCAACCCGGTGCTGCGCCCCGCGGCGGCCCAGAATCTCCTGCGAATCTCCTGCACCGCCGCCCACACCGAGGCGCACGTCGGCCGCCTGCTCGATACTCTCGAGCGCGTCTCCAACGAATTGGGAATCCCGCGCTGAAAGTGGGAGCCTCGTTCACCGAGCGCGCCACACGGGATTCACGAACGCGCCGTCCGCGGCTACGTCCCACACCGCAAACCGGGCCCACTTCCAGTTGCCCCCTTGGGCTTCCGCGGCGAACGAAAAGTCGCCGAACGGATGTGTCTCCGTCAGCGGAATCGTCTTCCGGTAGGTCTCGGAGCCATCTCCCCAAACGATCTCGGCCATCTCCAGCGGGAAGCTGTGCCGGATCCGTGCCTTTACCACGATGCTCCCGCCCGCGCCTACGGTGATCGCGACCTCCGGCAGCAGCACCTCGCCGGTGGTCACGAAGAACTCGCCGCGCCGCAGCGTATCGAGCAGCGTGCCGTAGTGGTCGAAGCTCGGAAGGGATGGCAGCTTCACGTAGTTGACGTTCATGTGCGCGTAAAGCTCGTGCGTGCTGTCGATCTGGAACACGTCCACCTCGCCCGCCAGTTGTTTGCGCAGGCCCCAGTTGCTCATGTCGTCGAGCAACCGGAACGCGCGCTCGCCCAGGCTCGGCAGCGAAAGGTCCGACGGCAATGCTTTCCAGCCGGCGCCGAACCAGTGCGCATCCAGGAAATGCGCCGAGTCGCGAATCCGGTCCGGATAGCCCATCGAACCCTTGGTGCGCGGATGCGTCTGGTACACGAACCCGTTCTCGGCGCGAACCAGGTCGAGCAGTTCCTTGGCATCGGCGGTGTTATAGACGGCGTCGTACTTCGCGTCCTTTTCCTGGAACGCCTGCGACGGCTTGCGGCTCATGTGCCAGTACACCGGCTTGGGGAAGGCCACCGCCCAGTGCCCGCCGAAATGGACGTTGGCTTCTTCCGCCGGGATCAGCAGGAAGTCCGGGCCGGATTGCGCGCGGCACGCGCGGTAATACGCTTCCAACTCCGCGAGGCGCGTCTCGCCCGTGTCGGCCGGATGGCCGTCGCCATGAAAGTCCATGATCATGGCCGAGTTCACACCCATCGCCTGCAGCACCGGCTTGAACGGAGGAACCCACGACATTCCCTTCTCCAAGGCTTGCACCGTGTAGGCGTAGTGCCAGTGGGGAGCGAAGGTGACATAACCGTCGAGCGCCGGGAAGCGGTCGGAATTCGTCAGCCGCAGCACGCCGTCGAGCGCGGCGTGCGGGTCCCCCGGTTCCAGCATCAGGAACAGGCTCATTCGCTGGGCCGTTCCAGGTGGCGCGTTCGACCACGGGTAATACGAACTGGCGTCGTCCGGCAGTTGCCGGATCCCCAGCGACACCAGTCCTTTCCACGACGAGTGCCAGAGGTACGCCATATTGGTCGTGAAATCGCGCGGGAAGAAGTATTGATGTGGGGCGGGGAAGACGGCCACGCTTCCCGCGCCCGTGCGTGCCGCGATGGTCCGGTAGCGGACGGCCACCGGATGGCGTTCCGGGCCGTCGGAAAGCACCGTCTTCAGCTCGCCCGAGGTATCGTAATACGAGACCAGCGATTCCATGTTGCCGCCCACGCGCCGGTTGGCGGCGACCGTCATGCGCAACCCGGCGTCGTAGAAAAAGGCCGTGTCCGGCTGGTTGGTCGTCATGACCGCGACCTGCTCGATGAGGCGGCTGCCCGGAAAGATCACGTACCGTATGCTCCCGTCGAAGATGCCCATGTGCAGGCCGTCGAATGCGATCTCGACGCGATCGCCGATGGAGGCCGCGCGCGCGGACTCCAGGCGCAATTCACCGGAGAAGGAACGTGTACCGTCCGGGTGGGAAGGCGGAAAATCGAAGAACTCGTCCCATCCTCCGCGGCGCTTGCCCGTGGTGCATTGATAGAAGGGGCGGGCGTTCTCGACCACCGCGGCGCCATTCACCTGGATGGAGCGAATCAGGGGAGCTTTCGGGTCCAGCGAAAACTCCGCGGACCATGGCCGGTTGGCTTCGTCGCTCCAGTGAACTGTCACCGCGTCCGCCGTGGAGGTAACGGTCACGGGACCCGCCCGCACTCCCGACTGGTCGAACGGAACGGCCGCGTGGAGCGCCGAAAGCACGAAGAGAACAATTCCCGCACGCACGGGCAACATTCTATCGCATCGACACTACCCTCCGGCGCCGGATCGCGGTAACGCCGGCGGTCTTGTCCGCCGGCACTATGCTACCCTCCGGCCGCCGGATCTGCCATGATGTCATCAAAGGAGTCGAGATGGAACCGAAAACACCATACGACCGCCGCGATTTTCTCAAGGCCGCGGGCGCGGCCGGATTGACCACCAACCTATTCACCGGCCGCTTGCGCGGAGCCAACGACCGGATCACCTTAGGCTTCATCGGCATAGGTGCGCAGGGAACGGGCAATCTGCGGAACGCCCTGAACGCCCGGGACCAGGCTCAGGTAGTGGCCGTCTGCGACGTCTACCAGCCGGCCCTGGAGCGGGGCACGGCCGCGGTCCGCACCAAGTATGGGTCCGATCCGAGAGCCGTGAAGGACTTCCGCGAGATCCTCGCCGACAAGTCCATCGACGCGGTATGCGTCAGCACGCCCGATCACTGGCACGCCTACATGACCGTCGAAGCCTGCAAGGCGGGTAAGGACGTCTACGTGGAAAAGCCCGCCTTCGTCCACCTCGACGAAGGGCCCAAAATGGTGCAGGCCGCGCGCAAGTACAACCGCGTGGTCCAGGGCGGCACCATGCAGCGTTCCATGCCGACGTTTGTGAAGGCCAAGGAACTGGTTGCGAGCGGCGTGCTCGGGGAAATCACGTTCTGCAAAACCTGGTCCGCGAACCTCGCCAAGAAGGAGGGCTTCGGCAACCCGCCCGACAGTCCGCCGCCGACCGGTCTCGATTGGGACATGTGGCTCGGCCCGGCGCCCAAGGTTCCGTTCAATGAGAACCGCTGGGGCGTGAAGAAGGCCACCTTTCCCACTTTCCGCTATTTCTGGGACTATGCGGGCGGGGAAATGACCGATTGGGGCATCCACTACATCGACCCGATTCATCAGTGCCTGGGTGAGCCCATGCCCTCGGCCATCACCGCGCTGGGCGGCCGGAGCTGGATCGCCGACAACCTCGAAACGGCCGACACCATGACCGCGGTCTTCCAGTACCCCCGTTTCATGATGAATTACGAGCTGCGCCGCAGTTCCCCGTTTCCCATGTTCGGACAATCGGGCGCCACCGGCATCATGGGCACCGAAGCCATGGTCACGGTGACGCGCAGCGGCTGCTGGCTGACTCCCAACAAGGGCGCGAAAGTAGAGCCCGTGGAATTTCTGGTGGGCGGAGGCGCGGGCCGCGGCGCGCCACAGACCCCAGCCCCGCCGCCCGAGGCCAGCGATCACTGGAAGAACTTCCTGGAGTGCATCAAGACGCGGCAGAAGCCCACCAGCGACATCGAGAACCTGGTGGGTTCCACGGCGGTGTGCGTTCTCGCCAATGTCTCGCTGCGAGCCAAGACCCGCATCGATCTAGACGCCAAGACCTATACCGTGCGCCAGCGCGAAGCGCAGCCGTTCCTGCGCATCGACTATCGCTCGCCCTGGAAGTTGGAAGTCTGAGGCCGTGAGGCGCGCGGCCAGATTCGTGCCGCTCACCGCGGCAGCGTCACCGTGAACGTGCTGCCCGCCTCCGGCCGGCTGGTCAACTCCACTCCGCCGTTGTGCGATTCGGCGATCCCTTGACAATCGAGAGGCCCAGCCCGAAGCCGCCATCCGCGCGCGAGCGGGCCTTGTCTGCGCGGTAGAAGCGTTCGAAGATATGCGAGGCCGCCTCCGGGGCGATGCTTATGCCCGTATCCGATACGCGCACGCGCACGTCGGCGCCCTGCGCCTCCAGCTCCGCCGAGACTTTGCCGCCGGCCGGCGTGTAGCGGATGGCATTGTCGAGCAGGTTCACCACCAGGCGGCGGAGCAGTTCCTCCTCGCCGCGAAAGGGCACGTCTGCGCTGGGAGCCAATCTATCGTTCGTTGACAACATAGGGGTTAACCGAGGCCGCGCCGTGAAGTGCTTTGTTTTCAGGTTCGAGTCCCCGCTGGGCTTAAAGCGACCCGGAAGAATTATGTGGCCAATGTGGACTCACGGGAGCCTCGGCGGATAGAGTGTCGTTCCAGTCCGAATGTCTTAGTGCGGGTGGCAGCAGTTACGCGAGATCTCAACCACCGAATGGATCGACGATGCGCACGCCAGCGTTCACGAAATCAGCACGATTTCGCGTGGCGACTGCCAGACCGTGGACAACCGCCGTCGCCGCGATGAGGCTATCCTTGATCGGCATTGCTTTCCCGGTTGTGCGAAGACGTGCCAGCAGTTCCGCCCATTTCAGCCCCGTGTCCGCGTCCCAGGGAAGACAATGGAGACGCCCGACCCCCGCGTCGAACCAGCGTTTCAGGGCGGCCCGCTTCCTTCCCTTAGGGAGGATCAGAATCCCGAATCGGAGTTGGCCGAGAATGACGGGATCGACGGCGATATCTGGCTCATGTGCGCGAAGCCATGCCACGACCCGCGGATCGGGCGTTGGTTTCGTCGGCTCGCTCAGAACGTTGGCATCGACTAAGTACTTCACAGCGCATCGGTCGACTCGGAGTCGATAGGGACGAAGAAGTCCTTTTGCGGACAGGCGAGTAGCCATTCAATCGCGCCCTCGTTCGGCGGAGCCGCACGCCGGACGAGGCGATAGTCCCCACGATCGACACGCTCGACGTCGAACTCCTGTCCCGGTTCGACACCGTCCATCTGCCGGAACTCTGCCGGCAGAACGATTTGGCCCTTGGAGGAGACGGTGGTCTTCATGCAGGTAAGATACCGTCTTACCTACCGCAGTGTCAAGCACTACACACAGGGAACCACGACAAGCATCAGTGACTGGAAACCCGCGCATCGGCTGTGTCGGGCATGCAGTTCGAAACGCGTCCACGAAGGGAGGCACCCTTTAAGAGCATCCACGGAAGGCGGTTCCGGACCCGTCCCATCGGCTCTTATTAGCGCGCCTGCTTTGCTCCGATCGCTTCCGCGATGATTGCCGTCACCAGGCTATTGATGCTGACACCCTCGTTTTCGGCCTGTTTCGTTAACTGAATTTGGTAAGCCACTGGTTCGACCAGTGGACTCGAAAAGGTTTGACCATTCCGGGAGTATGATCCTCCTCAAGTGGCTTGATGACCCAACAAGAGGAGGAACGAATGTCGGATGCTTACCAAAGCCTATCCCACTCCAAGTGGGACTGCAAGTATCACGTGGTATTCGTGCCCAAACGGCGGCGCAAGTCGGCGGACTTCATGAACTTGGACGTGAAGGCGTAATGTTCCATGCCCCCAGCCAGGGCTCGAACCTGAAAACAAAGGGCTTAACCCTGGCGGCTTCTTTGCAGTCCAATGTTTTCAACGTGTTGAAATTTGCCTCCCCAGTCTGGACACGTTTCGAACTTTTGCGGGTCAGTTGGCCCTCTGATCGAACCCGCAGACGTCTATTGCTTTCAGAGCGATTCGAGCGCACCGCCGACGCTTGTCCAGGGTGGGCACCACGTCTCGAACTCGCCGAGGGAACCAGGGCAACTTTCGGATCGCGCGTCACACAGGCTTTGGCCCTGGGTTCAAAACTCGGCCCCTATGAAATCCTCGCCGCAATCGGTGCAGGCGGCATGGGCGAGGTGTACAGAGCGTGTGACACACGACTCAACCCGTGAAGGTTTCCGCCGAACAGTTCACAGAGCGCTTTGAGCGAGAAGCGCGCGCGATCGCGTCGCTCGGATAATCGTCCTCGGAAGCCCGTTCATTCCGTTCATTCAGCCCCCAGGACTTCCGATTCCATTGGTAGTATACTAAGAATCCGCTTCTGCAACGAGGGAGCCATGTTCCGAAGCCCCAGAGGGAGAACGGCCAGAAGTTGAAGTGCATTCAGTGCAGACAGATTGATCCCGTGTATCACGAAAGGAGGACGTCTCATGTCAACAGAGGAAAGCAAGGCCCTCGTCCGCCGCGAGTATGAGCTGGGCGTCAATGAGAAGGACTTTGACGTTAGAGACGGGGCCTTGGCCAGCAACTATATAGGCCACTTCCCAGGACTTCCGCCAATCCAGGGGATCGAAGCCTTCAAGCAATTTACATCAGGCTTCTTCGCTGCCTTTCCTGACCTGCAAACAACAATAGAGGACCTGATAGCTGAAGGAGACAAGGTGGCGGTTCGCCAGACCTGGCGTGGCACCCATACCGGGAACTTTCTAGGGATTCCCCCGACTGGGAAGCAGGTGACTTTTACCAGCACTGAGTTCTACCACGTAGCTGGTGGCAAGCTTGCAGAAGAGTGGGTAGAACTTGACATGCTTGGGCTGCTACAGCAGCTCGGAGCGATCCCGCCAATGGGATAGATCGGGAGAGCGCCTCTACCGCGCAGATGCCATCCAACGACGCCCAAGAACGGCGTCCGATACACGAGGGTTTTCGCGGCCTCAGTTTTCGTCCACTACGATTGTCACCTTCGCGCGGACGAGGTGCGGGCACATATCAGGACTCTTGTATCAAAGGCGGGCCGACGTCCGTTGCTGAGAAATGCTGGGCACAGCGGGATAGATCCTCCCCTGACGCCGCAGCGTTTATTAATCCTCGGCCACTGCCTGAGAGGTCGGCTATCCGGAGGTTGCAACGCATAGTGGACCAGCGCCGAGTCGGCCGGTCGGGTAGAGTTCGAGTCCACACCGGGGTCATACTGAAGCGGGGCCAACCCGGAAGACGTCTGAAATGGTCGAAATCAAATCAATCAGATAGCGTGAATCCGGGGAGTTTCAGATTGGCTCCCCAGGTAGGATTCGAACCGACAACCTTTACGCCACTTCGCGAGCGGTGCAACCGCCTGGAACTTGCGCCAATCACGGGATCGAATGTCACCTGGTGCGCCGCTCACCGCGGCAGCGTCACCGTGAACGTGCTCCCCGCTTCCGGCCGGCTGGTCAACTCCACTCCGCCGTTGTGCGATTCGGCGATCCACTTGACAATCGAGAGGCCCAGCCCAAAGCCGCCATCCTGGCGCGAGCGGGCCTTGTCCGCGCGGTAGAAGCGTTCGAAAATATGCGAGGCCGCCTCCGGGGCGATGCCCATGCCCGTGTCCGATACGCGCACGCGCACGTCCGTCCCTTGCGCCTCCAGCTCCGCCGAGACTTTGCCGCCGGCCGGCGTATAGCGGATGGCATTGTCGAGCAGGTTCACCACCAGGCGGCGGAGTAGCTCCTCGTCGCCGCGAAAGGGCACGTCTCCGCTCGCGCGGCACTCGAGCTCGATATGGCGCGCGGCCGCCAGGGTCTGCACCGAGCGGCAGCACTCGGCCAGCAGGTCATTGAAGTAGAAGTCGCGAACCTGGAGGCGGACGTGGCCGGCATCGGCGCGCGCGAGATTTAGCAGGTCGTCCACCAGGCGCGAGAGCCGCCGCGATTCATCCAGCACGATGGCCAGCGACTCGCGGTATTCGCCGGCGGCGCGGTCGTGCGAAAGGGCCACATCAGCTTCGCCGCGAATCACGGAAATGGGCGTGCGGAGCTCGTGCGAGGCATCCGCCACGAAGCGCCGCATGCTCTCGAAGGACTGGTCGAGGCGCGAAAGCAGCTCGTTGAAGGAAGCGGCGAGTACGGTGAGCTCGTCGGCCGCGTTGCCGATATCCAGGCGCGTGTGGAGATTGCTGCCGCTGATTCTGCGCGCCTGTTCCGCCATCCAGCCGAGCGGAGCCAGACTGCGGGTCGCCAGCCAATAGCCGCCGATGCCGGCCAGGGCCAACAGGAAGGGCAATCCCAGGAAAAGCACGCGGCGCACCACCTGCAGACTGGCCGCGATGGAGTCGAGCGGTTCTACCGCCAGGGTCAGGTACCTACGGCCTTCGTCGATGCGGTGTGCCGCGGCACGCGCGCCATATTTGCCGAGGTGCGGCATCGCCAGCACGAGATCCGGCTCCGGGGCCGCGGTGGCCTGCGCCGCCACCGCCTCGAGCGCGGCGGCTACCACGGGTGCACTGGAGGCCAGCATCCTGCTTCCGTCGAAGACCGCCACCGTGCTGCCGCGCAGCCGCATCTCGGAGACGGCTTCCGCAGCGGCTTTGAGCTGGTCGCCGTGCATCTCCTCCATTTCATCCAGGAAAAGGCTGGCGGTGGTGCTGGCCTGGGAAAGCAAAGTGTCGTCCAGCCGGTTCTGCAAATCCCGCGACAAGATGCCGTACAGGAACATGCTGAACAGCACGAAGAGCAGGGAGAAGAACGCCAGGTACCAGGCGGTGAGACAGAAGCGGAAGCTCTTAATCATCGCCCACCCCCGGCCGGGCAGTCAGAATATAGCCCTCGCCCCGCCGCGTGTGGATGAGGCGGCGGCCGTAGCCCGCGTCCAGCTTGTTGCGGAGGCGCTTGACGTAGACGTCGATGACGTTGGAGAAGGGATCGAAGGTTTCATCCCAAACATGCTGCGCGATCTGTTCGCGGCCCACCACGCGGTCTTCGTTGAGCACCAGAAACTCCAGCAGCGCATACTCCTTGGCGGTCAGGTTCACCGGCTTCCCGCCGCGGGCCACAGCGTGGCTGCCGGTGTTCAACGTGAGATCGGCGACGCGCGCCACCGGTGGCCGCAGAACGTGGGACCGCCGCAGCAGGGCGCGCAGGCGGGCCAGCAGCTCCTTGAAGTCGAAAGGTTTGGTCAGGTAGTCGTCGGCGCCGGAATCGAGACCGGACACGCGGTCGTCCACGGCGTCGCGCGCGGTCAACATGAGGATGGGCGCGCGGAATCCGGAGGCCCGAAGCTCCCGGCATACGGTGTGGCCATCCTTGACGGGAAGCAGGATGTCGAGAATCACCAGGTCGTAATCGTTGATGGCCGCCTGGTACAGGGCCTGGCCGCCGTCGCGCGCTATATCCACGGCGTAGGCCTGTTCGCGCAGTCCTTTGGCGATAAAGCCGGCGACCCGGGATTCGTCTTCGACCAGCAGGATTCGCACTCTCTTCCCATTTTGCTCGAATCGGGATGAATGCACAATGAATGGGCGCTTCCCCACGATTTCACAAATCATTTACAGCGCCTTCATCGCCGGTCCCCGTAAGATCGAATTGAGGAGGCAGATTGGCATCGATTCCGGTTCCACGGCAGGTTGCCCCGGTTGAAGATCCGGCCTGGCAGGCCATCGACATTTGCGAGCGGCTCATGTCAGTGGCGCTTTTCGCCGCGCTCTGTCCGGTGGTGCTGGTCAGCGCGGCGGCCATCTCGCTGCTCTCCGGACGCACGCCGCTGATCGCCCACCGGCGCGTCGGCTGGCGCGGATCCACACTCTGGATGCTCAAGCTCCGGACCATGTGGAAGGACGATGCGCGCGGCCGGCGGCGCGCCGCATCGCGCTGGGTGGAGTACATCGACGATATCGCGGGACCACAATTCAAACAAGACCGCGATCCGCGGGTGACCAATCGGTTTGCGCGATTCTGCCGGCGGCACTCCATCGACGAGCTCCCCCAGCTTTGGCACGTGATCCGGGGAGAGATGTCGCTGGTGGGCCCGCGGCCCGTGACCGATGCCGAGATGCGCCGCTACTATGGCAGCGACGCGGAGGAAGTGCTGCGGGTCAAACCGGGCATCGCGGGCCTGTGGCAGATCTCCGGCCGCAACCGGCTGACTTACGCCGAGCGCCGGGCTTTGGATTTACGGTTCGTGCGCCAACGATCGCTGCGCATGTATCTGCGCATTCTGCTGCGTACCGTTCCCGAGGTGTGGAGCGGCTCGAATTCCTGGTAGGGCGGCTACCGCGAGCCGCGCATCACCGCCGCCAGCTCCTCATACTGATTGGAAGCGATCAGATTCACGCCCGCCGCCAGCGCCGCTTTCCAGCGCGCCATCACGGCCTCGCGCGAACCGAAGTTGTAGTCGTTGCCCCAGCCGCGATCTTCACCCGGCCCAAAACCGTCCAGCGTGTAGAAGCGAATCCAATAACCGAGCTTGTGGGCGCGATCCACCAGCGCCCGTAGGCGCCGTTCGCCGGCCGCCGTCCAATCGCCGGCCTGGTGCTGTCCGCCCTCTTCCACCGCATACCACGAGTTATTCCACCAGCGACGGTAGTTGGTGGGTGGCTCGGCGAGGAGTTCCTCCGGGGGCAGGGTGGCGAGCAGATGGTCGTGCTGTTGCTTCGGACTCGACGGAATGGCCTTGGTGTGGGCCGAGCCGAACAGGCGCAGCCTGGCGCCCACGGGAACTTCGCGGAAGAACACTTCCTCTTGCGCGTCGGAATCTTCCGTGAGGACCAGCAGCGGCTTCGGCTCGAACGGCGCCAGGCGGTGCGGGTCGGCGGTCTTCACCGCGGTGGTGATCCATCCCTGATACTCGCCGAGCACATCCCACACCGCGTGCAGCAGCGGAGCCTGGTTGTCCTTGAAATCGAAATGCAGC
>Ga0209517_10007634_pt1 | contig 12892 bp, 9 predicted proteins | sample PeaSoiMetSII2010_FD_187695 | JGI IMG/M metagenome (GOLD analysis project Ga0209517, IMG submission 187695) | Peat soil microbial communities from Weissenstadt, Germany - SII-2010 (SPAdes) (version 2) | ecosystem: Environmental > Terrestrial > Soil > Wetlands > Peat | place: Germany: Weissenstadt...
GGTATGAAAGACTTGTGGCCATCGGCAAGCCGATCCGGGCTGACGGCCATTTCGCTCTTCTGAGCGACCAGGGGGACCGCGACGCACTGGAAAACCGACCATTACAAGTGTCGTTCTAACACTTCGTGGTCCCAAGCACCATGAGCCCGCACGCCGTCCTTGCCCGCAGTCCAGTGGGACTTGCAGACAAGGTCTGGCTGGAAGCCGTGGGCCGCGAGCCAGGCGAGAACAGCCCCTGGTATCGCTCGCACGATCTGGCGCAGAGGCCCAAACTGGCCAGCGAGACATTGATCCCGCGAGCGTGGCTGAATCTTGCTCTCAGCGAAGCCACCGCGGCCGCTGTGCAGACGCTCCGAGTTGGTGCATGATTGGAAGGTCCGTCTTGGCTGTGACGCGGGCGAAGGCGTGGGCCGTTCCCAGAGCGTGATTGTCGTGAGAGATGACCTGGGTGTGCTCGAGATCTTCGCTCACCAGTTTGAGTCGAAGGCAGGGACCGCCCACAAGATCTGCGGGCTAGCTCAGAAGTGGCAGATTGGGGATTGAGGGGATGAGTATTGTCAAATACCGAACGGGGCCCGATCTCAACGAGCGGCCCCACTATTTCAGTATGCGCCAAGTCAGATGATTCCTGCCGACAAAATCAACTAATTCTTTCCCACTCGTCGCCGCCCAACCGTTGACCATTGCCTCGTGGCAGGAAGGGCTCGACGCCACTTTCCTTGTCTTCGAGCCACGATGCCTCCATCGTTGGAGACGATGAGAGGCAATTGGAAGAGTCAGTTCTCGAACTTGAGCTCCTTGGACACATCGTGCAGAAGCCCGTTGATCTTGGTGATGAGATCCTTTGGGACCGGGGTCTTCCCACCCAGTTCGATTCGTACCTGAACCTTCAAGTCGTGTCCCACCGCCGTTGTGCCGATCTCGCCGATCTGGTCGGCAAGGTCCTGTATCTGGTTCGGCTTGAGGTAAGCGGTGGCGACGTGTACTCCCGGAGGAGGTGGAGCCGGTGGTGGAGGAGGCGGCGGGGTCGAGGCCTTTCCCGGCAGTTTCAATTTCACCTGGCTCGCACCGCTGATATCGCAAACCCAAGGACCCGAATCCGGTGTCCGCTCAACCAGTCGTGCATGGATCGCCGCATCGACTGCGTTTCGGACGGTGACCCACGGCAGGGTCTTCTTGCCTTGGTCGGAGAGAGCGTCGGCGATCGCGCGTGCCGTGGTCGTCCCCTCTGTCCATGCACTTGCGAGTTCGTCGGGTAGGATCTTGCTCGCCGCGATTGCCGGGGGCGGGGCCTGGAGCGTTGCAGCGTCCGACAAGATCCCCGGCGGGATCTCTTCGGATAAGAGGCTGGTTGGACCGATGGTCAGCCAGAGCATTCCCGCTTTGACGGCATCGTGGACCGCTCGTTCGACAACCTGGGCATCCGCCTTCGGAATCGTGACGGGTTCCTCGTAGCCTTCGCGCGGCAACTTCACCACCCGCCCTCCAGCGAAGTACGCCTTGAGGTCGGCAACGGTGGCTTCATCACCTTCCCATAGTTTCGGCAGGAGTTTGGGCGCGATCAAAGCAGGGTCGATGTGCGACAAGTCGGCGTGCTCGGGAAGCATAACTTCCAGGGCTGGGTTCTTCAGATCCTCGTCCGTCGGGGTCTGTCGCCAGAACGTGCGGAATGACCTGTCCGGGCGCACTGACCTCAAGACGAATTGCCCCTCCAGGCAGCCTTGGAGGATGGTGACCAGGATCGCCTGGCGATTGAGCATTTTCGGCAATTGTGGGAACTGGGCGAAGGCTCCGACCAGGTCCTTCACCCGGCGCGAGGTCTCACCCGACCGCCACAGGTCATAGGGCCCTTCAGGCAGCAGTGCCTCGAAACTGATCGCCGTCTCCTGGATACGAGACCTCGTGTCCTCGCGTATCTGGTCGAACAAGGGGCGTGACGGATCTATGTTGAGTTTGAATGCCTTGACCTCGTTTGCTTCGGACACCGTCACGACCATGTTATACGCCTGCTGGACCGCCTTCGGCATCTCCTTCTTGGCGGCCTCCAAACTGACGATCAAAGTCTGCAACCGGATCGGATCCTCGATCTTCTGCTCCTTCAACTGCGACTGAACCGCGTCCCACGCGAGGTAATCTTTGATTCGCTCTCCGGCAAGCTCCAGCCCGTCTGGTGACGGAACGGCCAGGACGACCGCGTTGCGATGGACACGGGGGCGATCGGCTGCCGTCGTCTCATCGAGGTACCGCCGAGCCACGGCACTGGGATTCCCCGAAGTCGAGGCCGCTTTGGGTCCCAATACGGCAAAGTGGAACTCTCCGTCGTCGCCCACGTCGCTGGGCTTCTCTGGCAGCATGTGAACCTTGACCTTGTAGCCCGCTCCCGTCGTGCCCGCCGTCAAGTTCTTGATCCCCTCGATCATCTTGACCAGCTTTGCTTCAACCAGATCGGTCTGGATGCGATCGCGCGCGTCGCTGTGCATCTGCTTGAGGTTCGGCTTCGAGCCCAGTCGCCAGAACTTGGGAACGTCCCGTTTCCCGTCCGGCTTGGGATTGGCCTCGCCGGCGAACCGGTCGTCCAGGAAGTGGGACAGCTCGGCCCAACGGATCAGGGCCTTCTCGAGCTGAATCTTGTCTGGCCGGGTCGGGCTGACGAGCAGCGTCACATCGCGCAGAGAGGCCCGATGCCCCACCGGCTGTGAATGCAGGAAGGTGGCCAGGACGGCTTGCTCGACCTCGCGGAAGTTCAGACCCGACATTTCTTCCTGGATCGTCCTTGCCTTGGCAAGCTCCCCTTCCAGGATCTTGTCCCACTCTTGCCGCTTGCCCTCGTACTCCTCCTTGCTGGCGACATCCGACAATTCCCGCGCCGCCGCCGATACGCCCGGCTTCCCCGGCTCCGTCAAGAACACGTTGGGACCGACCAGGGGGGATTGATCCCACCTGGCGGCGTCCCGTAACGCGAGGGCGAAGGTCCGCAGCACGCCACGAGTCCGCTGGAATCCCTCCAGTTGCGTCCACTTGGTATAGAGAACCTCGGTCAGATCCGGGTGGAAAGGGTAGCTCGCCAGGTAGCGCTGTTCAGCGGCGTTGCCTTCCTTCTTGGTCGGGTCGTCCAGCGCGGTGATTCCCTGGAGCGTGGCCACGACGTTGGGTCGGAAGGCCTGGCTGTCCCGGATCGAATCGGGCACGAAGAACCTGCGCCGCAGGATCTCGCCGACGTCCTCCTTGACGACCGGCTGGATGCCTTCCTCGCGTTCGCGCCGGAAGATCGTGAAAATCTCCTGGGCGATCTCTTTCCCGAAGGCGTCGTTCTTGCTCGGCTCGCTGGCAAGCAACGAGGCGATGATCGAACAGCGATCGAGCTTGGTGACAGCCTGGGTCAGATACTGGAAGAAGTTCTTGAGCCGTCCTCGCCAACGTGGGTCGAGCGCGATCTTGTCGTAAGCGAACGTCATCACTTCGTCGATGAGGATCAGAACCGACAGGTCCTCCTTCCTGGGAATCTTCAGCAGATCGACAAGCAGCGGCTCGGCCGGAGCTCCGTCGCGCTCTTCGTCCTTGGCCTCGCCGTGCAGCAAGCGAAGGCCCTCGCTGCCGGCGATCTGATACGCCAGGATGCTCCACGGATGGCGTAGCCATCTCAACACACCGTTCGGCCCCGGGACTTCCATCCCTTTCTCGACATCGATCTTGTCGAACGGAAGCACCGCGACCTTCGTCTTCGGTGGCGTCATCCCGATGTGCTGGCGGAACTCGTGGACGGCGGGGAGATCAGGAAGTGAGGCGGGGTCGCGGACCAGATGATATAGCGTGATCTCCGTATGGGTCTTGCCACCGCCGTAGGTCAACTCGAGCTGGCGGACCGCCTTGTCGCTCTTGCCCGCCAGGCGGTGAACCACGTCCTTCGCCAGTTCGCGGAGGTTGTACGTCGGATAGGTGAGCGAGAAGAATTCGTAGGGTGTGCGATAAACCGACGAACCACGGTCCATCACCACGTCATACAAATCGGCGGCGAACTGCGTCATCGAGAGTTCGCCCGTAAGCAAGTCCGGGCGAAGCTGGACAACCTGGTGCCAGGGTTTCCATGGTAGCTTGGTCATGTGTCCTTGCTTCCGATCAAAGATCAGGTTCGGTCTGGTCGGTCTCGGGCAGGTATTCCCGAATCCGATGCCGCTCGACGATCCAGAGCTTGCCCTCGATCGGGCGTTGTGCCAAGGCGGTAACCAGCATACCGACTGCGGCGTAAAGGGCGTCCGGCGTACGACGGCCTGCGAGTCGCAGCACGGCGATGCCCGCGCACTTCTCGGGCGGGAAGACGAACGGGTTCGAGAAATCGAGGTCGAGGGTCACAAGACACCGACGTTCGGCCTCACAGACTGCGATCAAGCGTGGATCGGCCGCTCCGGCCAATCCCTGGTCGCTCACCGTGGCAACCTCGTGTCCGGCGCCGGCCAGCATCTCTCTGCCGCGCTCACCCAGGTTTTCGTCCAGCTTGATGAGCATCACTCATATCCCGATCTCGACGTACCGCTCGCGCGACATCTCCGCGCCGTAGGCGATACAGGCCCGGATGTCGGCTTCTTCAAGACCCGGATAGTTCTTCAGGATGTCGGGGATCGACCATCCGCCCGCCAGGAAGTCGAGAATCAGCGAGACCCAGATGCGATGTCCCTTGATGCACGGCTTGCCGAAGCAGATGTTCGGGTCGATGCTGATACGCTCCAGAACGTCGTCTCGCGTCATGGCTGAATCTTGGCTCCTTCACCTGTTGGATTGATCCCCGATCCATTCTAGAATGCGGCCTTCCAGTCTTTGGATGTCTTCCTTGCATCGTCCGCGAATCTGATCATAGTGCAAAGCTGCCTCTCGGGCGAGTTTGTCCCGGCCCTCGGCGGGGAGATCGAGCACGCCACGGCCTTCTGCGAATGGCAGATAGTAACGCTCTTTGGGATGAATCTCCTTGCGAATCTTCTTCCAATCCCATTTGGGAGGTAGATCGTGACCCATGAGCAGCCACACCTCCACTTCCTGCCAGGCATTTTCCGCGAGAAACGCGCGCCCCGTTCCTATCACGGTCTTTGCTTGATTCTCCAGGTTGCCGAGGACGACCTGGCGATGGGCGTTCCCGTCGCGATCGACGCAGAGCAAGAAGAGGTCGACCATGCCCCGATGCCGCTTCAGTGCCTGCTCGATATATTCCCACTTCAGCGCCTCACAGGTCCCGTGGAATCGTGGGTCCCTGCAAACCTTGACCTTCGCTTTCGGCTTGCCCACCGACTTCATCATCGCCTGGATGATCGGCTGAAGCAAAAACTCGTCCTTGACGAAGTCTTCGGCGAGAATTAAGACTTTCACGGCGTTGGACCTTATTCTGTAATCGGCTCACGATGCCGGTTGGCCCTCGGCGACAGGCTCGGCTTCGTCATCTTCGACCAAATCAAGCACATCCTCGAACCAGCTCGACGCGTGTAGGACTGACACCGGCTGCTCCTTGATGACCCGCCGGGCATTGGGAATATCGACAATGAGTTTGATCTCCGCGTCCGGATGGTCGGGAAGCCGGTAGGCGAGCGAGGCGTGCTCGAGCGACTCCTGACTGAGAAACTGCAATAACAGTGGCGAATGACTGGTAGCCACAACCTGAATGCCACGCCGCTTGGTCTGGCTTTCGATCAGATCGACCAGGAGGCTGAGCCGACTAGGGTGAACCCCAGTTTCCAGCTCCTCGATGAAGTAAAATGACGCGGGCTCGGGGCCCAACAATGCGGCCAGAATAGCTAGAAACCGAAGCGTCCCGTCCGAGGCACTCAATGCCGAGACACTCCGCCCGTCCTTTTCCACCAATCTCAGGAGCAGTCGACCTGCCGCATCTTGATCGAATATCAGGTCATCCACGTCCATTGGAGTGAGCTTACGAACCCACTCCAGGAGGACTTGCTTCCAGGAAGCATCGGCACAGATGGCGGCCAGCACGGAGGAGAGGTTTTCACCCTGATCCCCGAGTGTCGTCTGCCCCGGAGGGGAGGGAATCCGCATCTGGGTAGGCGACAGATCCAGAAACCGAAAGGCCTTCAGCTCATGAAGTACAGAACGTGAAAGTGCTCTTGCTTCCCGGCCGTTTCCTTCAATGTCCTCAGAGACTTGGAACAGGATAGGCACTTTGGAAGGATAGGTTTTCGAGCTGCTTTTTCGCGCGGTCCCTCTTTTGGGGAGGAATGAAATGGTCAGATCCTCTGCGCCGCGCTTCCCCCGAACTTCGGTTTCAAATCCGGTCTCGCCCTTAGCATGCATGCGCAAGCCAAAAAGATGCGGGTAATGCAGCGATTCCCAGACTACGTGGGGAGCTTCAGCGAGCGGCTCGGCAACGGAGACCTCGATTCGGTATGTGACGGGAGAGGGCGCTCCCGGGGGAAGCCGCAACGCCACGACCAACTCGAAGGAGTCCGATCCGTGGTAGGCCACTTCCCGCACGCCGCCCCGAGGTCCGCTCCACACCGGCTTGCCGCCAAAGTAGCTGAAACCGAAGATCTCCGCCAACGTGTAACCCCTTCCAATTCCATGCAGGAAGAGGAAGGCATCGCGGAGGTTGCTCTTTCCGGCTGCGTTAGCGCCGATCAGGACTGTGAGCGGGCCCAGTTTGAGAGTCGCATCCTGGAAGTTCTTGAATCGTTTGAGCTGGATGGATTCGATCACGATGCGCAGCTCCGGAAGGGTCAATGGCCGGTTCACTCGTTCCCGGCTTCATTTTGATCATCATCTCCAAAGCCGGGAAGGGTGACCGACCGAGCCGGCGCCACGCCGCGTGCCTGGAGGTGATTGCTCAGGTTTTCGAGGATGACCACTTCGTCCCGCTGTTCGTCACGCCGGGATAGTTCGATAAGGGCTTGCAGCAGGTGGAGGAAGAGGGCGTTCTTCCGCAGCCCGCGGGAGTCCAGGTAGTCGTCCACCTTGGCGACATCACCCGTCTTCCAGAGGTGCATCAAACGGTGAACCTGGTCGATGAGCGGAGCGGGGTGCCCCTCGGTGTCAAAGCCCATCGTCTTCCGTTTCCGCTGATGCCACGGACGCAGCTTGACGATGCTGCCCGTGCCCTCCTCGGGTTCGGCGTCGGCATCGGTTTCTTCGTCTTCCTCCACTTCGTCGTCATCGTCTGCTGATGACAGACCACCAGTTCGCAGGAGGATATCGAAGCGGTCGGCGAGATCACGGTCCGAGAGATTGCAGGAGATTGCGTAGAGGATGCAAGGCCCGACCGGGGCATCGCTCACGCCAAAGTCGTGACGGTGGAGGATGTAGTAGGTCGTGAGATCATCGAGTCCGCTTGCGGAGGTTTCATCACCCCCGGTCAGGACGCGCCCGACCACGAAATCGACCACCAGCCTGCGTACCGCTCGAAGGAACTCGCTGACCTCCATGAGCTTACCGGGCTCGTTCGCCTTCTTGACGACCGGGTGCTTGCTGTACGCCTCCATCGCCGGTCCCGTTGCCGCCCAGACGAAGTCTGGACCCCGGATACCAGCGTCCCAGAAGTCTCGGAGCCGGGTGTGGATGTTGTGCCGCATCTCGTCGAGGACGCGGTTATCCCAGCCGGGACGGGCGGATTCGGGACGCTTCTTGCAGACGAGCCAAACGGAGGAAGAAAGAGCAGCGGAAGAAAGAGCACGAGTCCGGTTGATCATCTCAGTCTGAATGGGCCAACTGCCATCAACTACAAAGCCAGCTTTTATGATCGCAGCAGCTAAGGACTCCCAAGCAGTCGGATGCTTGTGAGCAAATACGATGACCAGACGACCATCACCGCTCAGGGAATCGTGACATGATCGGAAGGCACGCGACATGCCCTCTTCATAAGCTTGCCTCGATTTCTTATTGTCTCCCTCGTAGCGGCTTGAATCATCAATTAACTCTCCGTCATTGTCTCCATGCGACCATTTTGGTCCTAGCGGTCGATGAAAGACAAGATCGACCTCCTTTGACAGACCATAGACTGTCCTGCGCAGCCAAACGTAAAAAAAGTCCATCAGGTCGGAGTACGGAATTGCGTCATAATACGGTGGATCTGTCACAATGATGTCAAAAATCGAGTCGATGGGTCTTATGACGCTTTGCTGCCGTACTCTTGGCTGGAGAGTTTGTTTTGTTTCAAATGAACGCTCCAGGAATAGATGTATCCAAACGACGGCTCCAAGATACCCGCCAGACGTATTTGACAGAATGTTCACTTCAGCAAAATCCCATACAATCGGAAGAGCGAATCTTCCGAAAGTATTCCTCATTTTCTCTCCCGAGATATGCCAACTGCAAACGGCGCTTGAATAATCGCATAATCGATCCAGCGCGAGAGCAAGATACGCCGTGACCGCCTCAGCCCATTCCGCTGGGTATCCGCTTCGCTCCATCAGTGAGCGGACGCTTCGTGTGTGAACAACAAATGTTGCTAAAGCCTGAGTTTGCCGTCTAGTAAACAACGATCCCCAAGTATCGAAACCATAAATGTAAATCGTAAATGGCGAACCACCCCCTACTCGGCTTCCCCCTTTCGGAATCGGTTCATCCAACGAACCGAAAGGCAACGTGGGCATCAGGTCGCCATAATTGCAGCTCTCGGCAATGGTCATTTCCCCAGTCGTGGGTAACCTATATTCCTTGCCAGACTTTCCATCAACGACGACAGAGGTCATCAGCGCTCCGAGTCGCCCTGTTGTGGCTTCAAGTCGAATGTCTTCTCCCGTCATGATTAGACCGCAGCATGGACAAGTCACCCCCGACCGGGACATGGTGCCGGACCCGACCCGCTTGTCATTCTCCCGCCGCTGCTCCGCGTTCCCGCCGCCGACCGGCACGTCGTTCTGCACTCCGAAGACAACCCCGGTTTTGTCGGCGTTCGGCTCCATCGTCAGTACAACCCGCTTGTTGTCCTTCTTGCACAACCAGCGGGTCTTGAGTAGGGGGATCGTCGCCCGGCAGTTCTTGCACGTCACCTTCCGCGCCCAGAGGTAGGCGACGGTCGGCTTGCCGTCGAGTGTGGGGTAGAACCGCTCCAGGTCTTTCCGAGCTTGCTGGAGCACCCACCAGCCCCAAGCCCGAACATGCCATGCCAGGTCTGCTTCCGGGGGCGGGAACAGCCCCTGCTGGTACTGAGCCAGATCCCTTTCCACCTGCTTCTTGCCAATCTTCCCCGATCCCTTGAGGAACGCCTCCATGAATTCGGGCGACTCCAGCGCGAACTTGGGCAATGGTCTTGTCTGTCCGGCGAGCTTCTGTGGGTATTCCAGGGTGCATTTCAGGATGAACCAGGCGACCGGATTGATGTCGATCGCCGTCGCCTCACATCCCAGACGCATCGCCTCCAGCGGGATCGCACCACCCCCAGCGAAAGGGTCTAGCACCCGCGGAGCTCGACCGCCGTATGCCTTCCTGATCTCCTCACGGAACCAGTCCATGTCGGGGCTGTTCTCGTTCCCCCAGTGCAGGACACCCCCTTCGGTCCGCTCCTTGACGACCTCGATCGTTTTGCCGCCGACCTTCTTCTTCTGAACCTCGGTGATGACCTTTCCTCCGATCTTTTCCAGCAATTCCATCCGCTTCTCTGGTGTTCCCGGATCAGGTAGCAGCGTGGCAATCAGTGCCGCCCGGCACGCCGCCAGTGGTCGTCTGGCGGGCCAAATGTGGAGTGTCGAGATATGCCCGTGCCGGACGTTCTTCTCGTGGACCGAGTCCAAGGACGCCTGCTTGAGGGGGAACGCGACTTCGATGAGACGGGGGCGGTCGGTCATCAAGTTGTTCCTGCTCTGCTTAGCAAGGTCGTTCCCAGAATCGACTGTGGCCTGGTGGGTCCCAGTTCTCTTAGGAACCGCGATGCGATCGTACGACCACTTGCACTTCTGCCGCGGTTCAAGGGTATTCCTATTCGATGGGCGAGTTTTCGGGGAAGCTGTGTAATGCTCGAAAGAATGAGAGTCCTCCTTGCGCGTGTCACGGCCACGTAGAGGAGCCGGCGTTGCTCTTCGAGTTGCCGCTGTTGCTCTGCTGCCGTTGCGTCGTCATCAATTCGGGGCAGAGCGCCCTCGATACACCCAACGACTATAACCAAGTCCGCCGTAAGGCCCTTGGACTTGTGGAGACTCATGACACGGACATAGTCCACATCGCTCGGCATCTCAGGCTGTGTGATTCCCGTCCTAAGATTGTCGAGGAGAGACTGTGCATCGAGATCTTCGTCGGATAAGACCCCTGGGATCGATCGGATTGGTTCGGCCCATGCCTGATGATCGGGAAAGAGAACATCCGTCAGATTCGAGCCCACTCGCCCCTCCACCTGTGAGAGCCTTGATTCTAGCTCGTTGAAGCGATTAACAAGGTCACGGCAATTAGGGAGCTGAAGCGAGCCAGACGACATGGCCTGTAGCCCATCCCGGGGTGAGTCACCACTCTCGACACAGTACGCCCTTAGCCTCGCCCACGCGCCGCTTCGGAGCGAACTACTCCCGAATCCACACCAACATCGCAGCGCCACTCGATCCTCAGGGTTTGCCAGCAGCATAAGCAGGGTGAAGGCTTCCATCTCTTGAGAGGCCTCTGCTCGTTGGGGATTGCCCTCAAGTGCTTCCTCGGTAAAGAAGCTGTGAGCCGGTGCTCCGACGGCTCTCAGTGCGTCTCGGATGGCGTAGCCAAAGTTACGCCTTGGGGAAAGCACAAGCACTTGGCCTGCAGAAACCTCGCCCGAATCAATCCGGGAGTTGACGAATTTGGCAACGCCCTCAGCTTCCTCTTCCATGCCCGTCCATTGCACCAGGTAGACCTCGCCGCGCGGGTTTTCAGGCCACGGTCTCAGCAAGCGATTCGTGCGACTTCGATTGTTGGCTATAAGGCTGTTCGCCATTTCGACAACCAGGCTTGGGCATCTCCGGCAGTCCTGCAAACTAACGTCATGGGTCCCTGCATGGGTCTGAGCAAAGGTCGATATACCTGTGGGGTGTGCGTGCTTGAACGAGTAAATTGACTGGTCTTCGTCCCCAATGACGATCAGGCTCCCTGAGCTGGCGAGTATGTCAAGAAGAACCTGCTCTGCGCGGTTCAGGTCCTGGTATTCGTCAACCAGAACGTGTCTGTACCTACCCAGTTCCTCAATAGCGGGGTTATCACGTAAGTAGCTGAGAGCCTCGGTCACCAGTTCACCAATCAGCATTGCTTTGTGAAAGACCAACCAACTCTCTAATCTCTCCTCAAACTCCCTGTCGATCGGGTCATCACACCAACCTGGCTCGTCCGTTTGAAGCCTTGCCCATGCAGCATTAAATGCTTTCAACCTTTTCCCGCAGTCCCGCACTCCACCCACGAGCCCCCCGGATACATCCTCCAGCAAGAAACGCTCCTCGAAAGCCATCAGAGGTCGGGGAACGCGCCCCGTGAGGCTAAGGACCTCATCATGGGCAAGTAACCGGAAGCAATAGGAGTGCAGAGTACCGGCCCTCACCAGATCAACGCCTTCGTCCCCCAAAGCGAGCACTTCTTCTCTCAGATCCCTCGCCGCCGTACGTGTAAATGTACAAATGAACAATTCTCTTGGGTTTACGCCCTCCTCTAGCAGCCTGGCCATACGGCGCATCAAGGCGAATGTCTTCCCCGTCCCGGGGCCGGCCAATACCCGGATAGGTGAATGGTCGATGCCAGCTAGATTCCTGGTGGTATCAGATAGACCCTCGTCCCACAGGCTCACAGTTCCGCCTCCGCTACCCCGACGATATCGGGAGCCAAAGCGATCACGCTTCCTCTGGCCTTCACGATCAGGTTACCAAAAGGGTCGCGAACCCGCAGAAGCCTCGGATGCGGCGTGGCGCAGTCGACTACCACATAAAGCCAATACCGCTCTCGCTCATTGCACGCCTTCGCCCACTCGTTCTCCGTCAATTCCACATCGCCGATCCCGGCACGCCCCTTCACCTCGATGCCTCGTTGGCCGTGAACCGCGTGCTGTGACAGTAGATCAAAGCCGGGATTGTCCGTCAGTCCTGCCGCTCTCGCCAGGTGCGGTTTGGACACGTGCTTCACGACAGCTCCAGCGGCTTCCTCGTTTGCCATCGCAACCTTCATCGCAATCTCTTCGACCTGGGCATCGAACCGCTTCTGGTTCTGGGGGGCGTCGCTAGGCAGCACGAGGGCGAGAGCAAGGAATTGGATTGTCTCAGCATGTATCAAGTCTGGCTCTCTGCGGAGGCTTTCCAGTGCTTCCCGCCTGCTGTTCTCCAGGCTTTTCTGCCGTTCACGGACGCGGCTGAGGGGGCGGTCGTTCATGAGAGAGCCTTGATTCCGGCGTTGGTGGCGATCTTGGCAGCGACGTTCTTGAAGTCCTTGTACGCCTCGGTGACGGCGTAGGTGTGGGCACCCAGCGCACCATCGGCGGGCTTGAGGAAGAACATCGGCTTGCGGGCCTCCTGGGCCAGGGGCATCAGGCTGCGATAGTCCTTCAGCTTGGCGATGCAGTTACGATCCGTGTCGATGGTCATCTTGGGGTCGGGCTTCTCTTGATCGAGCACAGCCACGGCGTAGGTAGAAGGCATCCGGGCGATCCAGCGTTCAAAAGCCTTGACGGGGCGGTCGAGTCGAATGGAGTGACGAAGGACGATATAGCCGATGGGTTTGATGCTGCCTGAGGGCAAGAGCAAGGTTTCCACCGGGTTCTCGCTAAGCCGTTTGTTCCATCCGTCGCGCCACCCCCGGAGAGCTGGCCCCAGGTTTTGAAGACCCTGCAGTGAGAAGAGGTCGGGCCCCAGCGGAATGACCACGAAGTCCGAAGCAATGAGTGCAGCACGATTGATAGCACCGAGGTTGGGGCCGAGGTCGAGAAGGATGACGTCAGCCCCATGCTGTTGGCCTGCATTCTGCACGAGTC
>Ga0209517_10007635_pt1 | contig 12890 bp, 18 predicted proteins | sample PeaSoiMetSII2010_FD_187695 | JGI IMG/M metagenome (GOLD analysis project Ga0209517, IMG submission 187695) | Peat soil microbial communities from Weissenstadt, Germany - SII-2010 (SPAdes) (version 2) | ecosystem: Environmental > Terrestrial > Soil > Wetlands > Peat | place: Germany...
GGGGGGGGGGGGGTACAAAACCTACCCAAAATTCCTTACCCGCCAAAAAACAATTACCAACAGCGAACCATTGCCTAAGGAGCAATCATAAATGTCATCTTCTTCAGACAAATATCCAGCCAAGATTTGTGAACAGAGAAAAACCAATGGAGATCCCTGCCAATCTCCCGCTCTCCAAGGCAAGAGGTTTTGCCACTTCCACCAGGTAGTGGGCGCGTCGCCGATCAACATCGACAACGCCGAAATCAACCCCTCCTCTCACGTCTACCTCCCTCAACTCGAAAATGCCGCCTCCATCCAGTCGGCCATCTCAGAAGTTTGCGAAATGATGCTGCACCGCCGCATCGAGCCGAAAGAAGCTTCAGCCCTGTTCTACGCCATGCAGGTCGCGTCCACCAATTTGGGCTTCCTGAATGCCAATAACAATCAAAAGCCAAATTCGGAGACCAGTTCACATACGAGTTCCACAAAGATTTCCGAGAAGATCTCTCCCACGCCAGCCTCGCCCAAGCCCAATCGCTTGCCGCCCGGAACGATTCAGGCATGTAAGCAGCCGCAACGTCGCAATCGCCGCCAGCGTGCTTGATCAAAGTGAAAAAATCGGAAATGAAAAATCGGAATCGCTTCCCTCAGCCCTCGAACCTCCTCGCCATAGTAAAGTAGTAGTAAGCCCCAATCTGCAAGCCTGAGGAGTTTTCGATCTGAATCCGAGTATTCGCAACATCGCCATCATCGCCCACGTGGATCACGGCAAGACCACGCTGGTGGACGCCATGCTTCGACAGAGCGGCACCTTCCGCGATAACGAGACCGTGGCCGAGCGCGTCATGGACTCGAACGATCTGGAACGCGAGCGCGGCATCACCATCCTTGCCAAGAACACGGCCGTGTTCTATGCGGGCGTAAAAATCAATATCGTGGACACGCCCGGCCACTCCGATTTTGGCGGCGAAGTGGAGCGCGCGCTTAAGATGGTCGACGGCGTCATGCTGCTCGTCGATGCCAGCGAAGGACCGCTGCCGCAGACTCGTTACGTGCTCAGCAAGGCGCTCGAAGCGAACCTGAAGCCGATTCTTGTCATTAATAAGATCGACCGTCCCGACGCGCGCCCGCAGGAAGTTCTTAACGAAGTTTACGACCTCTTTATTGATCTCGACGCCAAGGAAGAGCAGCTTGATTTTCCTGTCCTTTATACCAACGCCAAGGCGGGGACGGCTGCCGTGCATCAGGGAGCAGCGGGCGAGGACCTGCGTCTTCTGTTTGAGTCGATCATCGACACCATTCCCGCGCCGCAAGGAGACGCGAACGGCCCGCTTCAAATCCTGGTCGCGAATCTCGACTACAGCGACTACCTCGGCCGCCTCGCCATTGCCCGCGTTTTTTCCGGAACCATGAAGACCGGAGAAGACGTCGCTATCGCCAAGCGCGACGGTTCATTTCACAAGACAAAAATCACCAAGCTCTTCAGCTTTTCCGGCCTCAAACGCACCGACATCACGGAAACGTCGCTGGGCGACATCATCGCCGTCGCCGGCGTTGAAGGCATCACGATTGGCGAAACGATAACCAGTGCGGAGAATCCCGCGCCGCTTCCGCCTATCGTCATCGACGAGCCGACGATTGCGATGCTGTTCACCATCAACACGTCTCCGTTTTGCGGACGCGAAGGCAACTACGTCACGTCGCGCAACCTGCGCGAGCGCCTGGAAAAAGAGCTGCTGACCAACGTCTCGCTCCGCATGGAAGAGACCGGCAGCACCGATTCGTTCAAGGTTCTCGGACGCGGCGAGTTGCAGCTTTCCATTCTGATCGAAATGATGCGCCGCGAAGGTTACGAACTGATGGTTGGCAAGCCCGAGATCGTCACCAAGCACATCGACGGCAAACTGATGGAGCCGGTCGAACACCTCACGGTCGACATCCCCGAAGAATTCGTCGGCGTGGTCATGGAACATGTCGGATCGCGCAAAGGCGAAGTCGCCAACATGCACAATCACGGCTATGGGCGCGTGCGCGTCGAGTTCCGCGTGCCCAGCCGCGGGCTGATCGGACTGCGCAGCACGCTCCTCACCGACACGCGCGGCACCATCGTCATGAACGCGCTTTTTGACGGATACATCGAGTGGCAGGGCGAAATCCCGCATCGTCCGACCGGCGCGCTGGTCGCCGACCGGCCCGGGCTTACGACCTCCTACGCTCTCTACAATCTGCAGGAACGTGGCATACTTTTCGCCGGCCCCGGCGTGGACGTTTACGAAGGCATGATCATCGGTGAGAACGCGAAAGACACGGATCTCGACGTCAACATAGTGCGCGAGAAGAAGCTGACCAACATGCGCGCCTCCACTTCCGACGAAGCGATCCGCCTGGTCCCGTATCGCAATCTCAATCTCGAACAGGCCATCGAATTCATCGCGGAGGATGAGTTCGTGGAGGTCACGCCGAAATCCCTGCGCCTGCGTAAGAAGATCTTGCAATCGAACAGGCGCAAGAAGGGTTCGATGGCAACGGTCGAAAGCTAATCGCTTGAATGCTCACTAACACGCCCCTGAAAAAAGGGCACGCTGATTTTTGCGCCATTTCTCCTTACCCACGGAGGAACCACATGACTGCCGCAGAGGCCGATGAAAATCGACAGGTGATCAAAGAATTCGCCAAGTCCGTGTCTACCCAGGCGCAGGTCGCCAATCGCATTTGGCTCAGTCTTATGACCGTCGCTCTAGTCGCGTTGCTGCCCAGGGAAGCGGCCACTGCGGGTAAAGTGAACCTGCCCTTCGGCCTTGGAGACCACGTTCTCCGTCATTGTGTTCTCTATGTTGGTCGTGCTCACGATTGCATTTTCTTCAGCTTACGCCCAACAGTTTCGTGCACAGCTACTGGCGCATTCGTTCTTGGACACAATCTCAAAGACTCGCGCTGGCTATATCGGAGCAGATCCACGGGAGTGGTTCGACATGCTTAGGCTGCCGACCTTTAATCGAGTCGCGCCTCTGGCTCAATTAGCCAGAGGACCTTTTCAGTTTTTCCGCGACAATGCACGTTGCCCCGCGTGGCTTCGAACCATAACGACTGTCTATTACATCTTGCTCAAATTCACAGCCATGCTGGTCTATTTTGGGCTACCCGCATACGCGCTTTTCAATGCTTACGGAAAAGCGCTCTCTGTTGGTTCCTGGCTGTGGCTTCTGCGTTTTGCCGTCGTGCTCGCGATGATAACGTTGCTCCAGGTATTTCTTGGCGACTTGCTATCGTTGAGGCGAGTCGTCCCGAGGATTTGGGGCGTTAACCCACCAAATACGGATCAACGGGAGAAAGTTAACGCGGGAACGACTGAAGGGTGAGAGCGATGGAAGTCAGCCGCCCCAAAGAAGAGATAGGCGCCAAGAAGAGTCTCCGCATGTTCCTCATCCCGTGCAGTTGCGGCGCCAGTTTTGCCGTTACCGAAGATTACGACCGCCGCGGAATGCACATCCGCAGCTTCATTCCCTGCCCCAACTGCGGCAAGCGTCACGATCCGCGCAATCGCCTGTTGACCCTCGACTACCAGGACGAACGCTTCTGGAAAGTCGGCGGCTGCTAGAGCATCGGGTAATCTCGGCGATCGGTCATCGGGTGACCAGACCGATGATCCGATCGAGCGACGACCCATTTGAAGGCGATCAGGGAAGGTTGTAAACTCAACCTACCACCACGCGCCCGTAGCTCCGCTGGATAGAGCGGCAGCCTCCGGAATTGCCTATCCCTGTAAGCCGCTGAAGGACAAGACGCATTTTAAGCGGGTATTAGCGTATAAAGACTGTCGCTCTGAGGCTCCCTACTGCTGAGCCAACTGCTGAGTAAAATCCAGCACCCCACCAGTGCGCTCCTGTAGCCGCTGCGCGTGATCTGCACCCCTGACCACCCCAGAGTATCACCAGATGATTCAACGCGATCCTAGCGCCTTTTGACCGCGCAAACTATGCACACCCCACACAAGATGGCCTCGGACCCACTCCCCTCCCAAAGGGTCCGAGATGCGCCTAAGCGCCCATTCTTTGAGCACTCCGAGGATCATCCGACGTGGGTGGGTTCGGACCCCTTGGCTATCTATTCCCCTCCGGCACCGTTGGCTGTAACTGCCGCATGGCAAAGCACTTAGCAGCAACCCTCAGTTCAGCTTCGCTGCCGATAGAGACGCCAAATCTCCGAGTTTGGGGGCCGTTAGTCTACACGCGGGGTTCGTGGCACCCGCATTTTTTGGGGATGTCCGTGCGTCAATTCTCCGAAAAATTCGTGTCTACTTCGATTGCGGACGCCGGGTCGGTGAGTGTAATCGGGATTTTTCACCAAATGACTCACCGAGTCATGCCCGGGTGTGATTGAATTTACCGTTTTCGTGTGATCTTGAATCACTTGACTATCTCTCCATCATCGTTAAAATGCGGGCCGAGAGTGAATATGGAGCGAAAAATAGAAACGAGAATAGAAACGCATGTAAATCGGACTGGCAAATGGGTTCGGGTACACCAACGCGGCGGCGAAGAGCCTGAAAAAGTACGCTTGCAGCGTGAGGTCACGGAACTTCTGGCTAAGCGACAAACTAGCCTGGCCGACGCACTAGACGCGCTTACCGCATTGATGCTCAATGTCCTCGGAAAGCGGTACGGCGAAAAGGACGAGTTCGACAAGCTTGCGTTTCGCTTTTCCGATGAGGTGAGCAGCTTCCTGGAACCGACGGAGCGTGATCTGCCAGTAGGACGCTTGATTCCGGTGGAAGGGCCTCGCGGTTGGCCTATGAAAGCTCGCCGGTTCATCCAGCGCCTTTTGGCGGCGAAAGCGCAGCCAAAACCTGTGACGATTGAAGACCGGCCCGAAAGAATCCGCCATTTGGCCATCGAAGTAGGCCAGACAATGAATAACCTCGCACCTTCTGACCTCCGCGTCGGTTTCAATGCACTCACCGGCACCTTGCTCACCGCTATCGAAGCAACGTGTGGGCGCGAAAGGGCGGACGAGTTCGACATACTTGTGGCCGGGTTCTCGAAAGAATTAACCAGGCTTTCCGGGTCCGGAGGAGAGCGGGTTCAGTAGTCATGATGAGACGTGATTGCGCGAAGTAGTCGCCAAAACGCGCAGGAACGTGCTCATAAGTTGTACTCTAGTTCCGAATTAGAAAAAATTCTACGGTCACTCTTGATAACAGGCGATTACACTCAGAACCACTACAAAGGGCTTCCCGGTTGGTTAAGGCGAGGTTAAGCCAGAGACGGTTAAAAACCCAAGAAGCGAACGACCCTACCCCAACAGGCCGTTGCTCTTTTCTCCCAGTTTAGTTAGGAGCACATACGGTTCGCCATTTTTACCACAAAGAGGGCGAGGGTCGTATCCCCATGGGACACTGCGGTCCCAACCCTTGACGCTGTCCCAATCAGGTTGCTTGCCATTCTTATAGAACGTGATAAAGACTTCGTGCCCATACGCTCCACCAAGGATGTCAGTGCCCACTACCTGAATGTATTTCTCAGCGATTTTCCACACCTCGACTTCTATAAAATCAGCCCCGCTTTGCATCCAGACTTTCTGCCCAACTACCAGTGCCTTGGTGTGTAATTGGTTCATGCTAACCCTCCCTTCAAGCGGTAGATCGTTAGTCGTTGGTTTGGGATCGAGCCCTTTTGCAGCCACCGCTACCACATTGGCACGTACGGACCGACCGCTGCGAGGATCGCTCCCTTGGGCGGGCGATCACAGCGCCGCCCGAAGCGTGTTGACGCTGATCCCGAGCTTCGCGGCAATCGGACGCAGCCCCAGACCTTCGCGCTGCATCTTGTGAGCCTTTGCTATGTCCACCGTTACCGGACGCCTGCCCAGTGTTGCACCCTCCAACACAGCCCGTCGTAGCCCTGCCTTCGTGCGCTCGCTGATAGTGATTCGCTCTTGCTTTGCCACGGCAGCCAACACGCTCAAAACGATGCCAGTCACCATATCGTTGCCAGTGTCCAAGAACGGTTGCGTGTAGCTTCGCCAACCTACACCCCACCCTTTCAACTGTTCGAGGTAGCCTATCGTCTTGACGATACCTTCCCTGCTCAAACGATCAAGCGCCCAAAACAGCAGCAAGTCGAACTTCTTCTGACTGGCGTCCAGCATCATCCGTTGGAACTGCGGTCGCTCCTTCTTTCCGCTGCCGGACACCTTGTCTATGTACTCAATCTCAAGTGTCCAGCCGTCCTGCGTCTCGATGAACTTCCTAAGCTCTAGCATTTGGTTTAGCTCATCCTGTTTCTTCGTGCTGACCCGGCCATAAATTGCGATTCTCATATAATTGCCTCTAAAACTACTGTATCATCAATAGACCGTTTGTCAACACATTTCTTTTCGTCTGCAAGTTCATGAATCCACGTGAGCGTTTTCGGTACCCTTTGTTGACACACGTCTAAGAAAGCAATCCAGACGGAGGAAATTTCTGTGGGGGTAGCCTGTGTTGTTTCGATGGTAGGGCGACGGAGCACGTTAGGGAAAAAGCCTATGTCGGGTGGAAGTTTTGGGCGAAAAATACGCGATCTACATCACAGTCCGGTGTAGCGCATTACCAACGTTCCAAACGACGCTCCGAATCCATGAGAACGTAGCCATGACAGCAATGCTCATCGTCATCGCGATCTACGTTGCTGAGATCACACCTTGGTGCCACGGGAGGACGCGATGCAAGTAGCCTATTGTGCAAACTGCGGTAAACACACTGGTCACAAGCGCAGCGTCGGCGTTGGTACTGCGCTGGGTGCTCTGGTAACAGGCGGTGCGTCGCTGCTGGCGGTGCCTGCCTATGGTAAACGCTGTGTCATCTGCGGACTGACTGTGGAACAAGCGGAGTCTTTGAGAGTGCGCTATTGCACAGGTTGCGGAAAGCCTGTGACCACTCCGTTCTGTATAAGCTGCGGCACGAAGAAAGTCTAAGCGCACAACAAATTTTAGTCCAAGGGGAGAGCCATGAAAACACTATTCGTTGCGCTGCTACTCACCGCCTGCTGCGGTTGCTATACGGCTACCCCAATACCTGCGCGTGTGAATAGGGTACGCGGGATAAGCTGCCATACATCTAGCACTGGGTCCAGAGTGTGCAAAAGCACGCTGGGAGAAACTGACCAGTACGCGTATCAAGACAACTCATCCATCACCGTCATCAGTGAGGCTCAGTATTACCACCAAATCGCGTTGTGGGATTGCTACGAGAAATACGATGTGCTGCATGACGGGTCGCATCGCGGTTGGGCGACTGACTACTGCTTGGATTCACTTACCACTGATGAACTGAATGCAAGGGAAACCGCGATGAACGACGAACTAAATGCGATGGGATGCAAGCACGGTATCAAATCGGCTTGCAAGAAGTAGTAACGATGAAAGACAAATTCATTCCAAGGGAGAGAGCCATGATTAACGTCGAGCTGAACGGTGGACGCTGTGCTTGTGAACATATGAAATACTCGCCCGAAGGAGCCGCCGAGATTCTGAAAGTTAAGCCCGATGTCATCCGGCGAGCGATCAATCTGGGCGCTATTGTCTTGGGCGCTGACGGCCTCATCTCGCACGAGGAGTTGTCGGGCTTTGTCGTCAAAGGATTCAAACAGCACAGATACGACGCGGCGGGCAACAAGTTACCGGGAGCGAAAAGCTAGTATGGCCTCACTGCTGGGCAAACAAGATCACGCAGAGATGGAGCGTCTGAAGATCACGCAGGCCGACCGTTTGCGCTTTGCTCGGATGCTGAAACCTTGCCTAAAGGACTGCCCAACCTGCCACGGCTCGTGCCTCCTGTTCACCGGGTACAAGCAACGCGGGGTGCAGCGAGGTTATGGTAGTTTCAAGTTTCGCAGGGGAAGGACGGTCACGGCTCATCGCTTCGCTTACTTCGCTGAGCATAGCCTGTGGCTTCTACCGGGCGGGGATGTGTGTCACGTTGAATGTCGGCATCGTGCTTGCTGTGATCCCCGGCACCTCTACCTCGACACCCACAAGGCGAATCAGTATGCGGTGACCAAGATTAAGACGCGGACATTTCCGGCGATGCCAGTACCCGGCCCCTTGCCCGTGTTAGCCCCGCGAGAAGCACGGGAGCAGGTACCGGGCGAGATTATCGTGTAGACAGTCCCCTGATTGCTGTACCTATTCTCAACTTCTGCCAAGCTCTAAATATTAGATAACTGATTGTCCTGCAATGACTTGCATCACATTGTACTGCACTTGGTTGTGGCAAACACCTGCTAACAATCACATTGTGAACACTTTGCACCTGCCAGCTTGCTGTAAACCTGCTGGGAACCTTGCTCCTGCTCCCTGTCCTGCCAATGGTGCGAGCTTCTACGGCCCGGATTCACAAGTGTACAGTGTACCGACGAAATACAACGTTGAAAGAAGCACCAGGACTTCACGAGCAACGCAGGTTAGTCGAGAAGTCTGATTAATCGTTTGGACTTCACATTCACAACTGGAACTGAGTCCGTGACGACCGTAGCCGATGCCGCTACGATTCGATTGAGCTCCGCCGCGCAGTCTTCCGCATCGCGCTCTTTGTCGAATGTCGAGCTGACCAATTTTCGGTCCGTGGCATCGTTCGCATTTACTAGGAACACTCCCCAGTACGACCCCTCCATCTTGACCTTACGAAACAATTTCATTTTGCTCTCCCCACACTGCCTGCCAATGTCATTTCCGCAAAACACCGGTACTGCGCATTTACTTCTGTAGCAGCTTGCCTGCCAGCCGTTCCCCTGTCTCCCTGACCGTCTCATCAATCACTTGGATGTAGTGCTGCGATGTGGTCTCGGCTTGCTTGTGGCGCATGATGGTTTGCACGTCCTTCAGGCTCCCCAGGTGCTGCGCATGGGTTGCGACCGTCCTGCGTAGAATCTGGAAGTTCAGCTTGGGGATACCGGCCATGGCTGCCAGTTCCTTCAGGACTCGCTTTTGATAGTTCCCTGCCGATAGGAACCCACCCTCGGAATTGGGAAAAATGAAATCGTCAGGTGCATAGTCGCGGTCGCTCTGGGCGTGCCATTCGACCAGGGCCATGACTGCGGCTTCGGGAACGGCCAGCCGTATCACGTCACCTGTCTCTGAAGTTTTCGTGTAGGCGCGTAATCGGTTGCGGTATACGGTCTCGGTGATGGTCAGGGTATTTTTCACCATGTCGAGGCAGCGCCAGCGCAGCGCAAACAGTTCCGAGGGCCGGAGGGCAGTCGTGAGAATCAGACGCAGCAAGGCCCGTTCACGCGGCCACCACGTAGCGGCCACGAGCAAGGCTTTAATCTCTTCGAGGGTCAGGTAAGGTTTGGCGGGTGATTTCACCCTGGGTAATTGCAGCGACCGCGCTGGATTCTTTTTGATGTAGTCCTGCTCGACCGCCTCAGCCAGTATGCTGCGAACGAAGAATCTGAGATGCTTGACCACTGAGGCAGAGCGCGTGCGTGCCAGTGTGTTCAACCATCCGTGCAGTTGCACAGAATCCACGTCCTCAAGGGCAGTAGCGCCGAAGCGATGCGTCAGCACTCGAAGCAGCTGGTTATTCGTTCGCTTCGTGCTGTCGCGCCAGACACCCTCATGGAGCGGTTTCCATCGTTGCTCAATGAAGTAAGCCAGTGTGACGCGAGAGTCCGCTGTAATGCCGACCTCTTCAACGATTCGCTCTCGCAGCTTATCGCGGGCGTGCGTCTTCGTGACGGAGCTAGTCGGCCCGATCTTGAAAGCCCGCTGTAGGCGCTTGCGCTGGCCTGTCTTGTGGTCTAGAATCCACTTGCTGTAGTGACCAAGCCATGAGCCTGACTGCCGAGTTAAGTAACCGTCCTGCCTCTTCACATGCTGAGTGTATGCTGAGTAGGCCACTCAGTCAAGACGGGGAAAATGGCCCATAGGTCATTCAATACACACTGTTTGCGCCCGTAGCTCAGCTGGATAGAGCGGCAGCCTCCGGAGCTGTAGGTCGGGAGTTCGAATCTCTCCGGGCGCGCCAGTTTTCCATTTCCCCCGCCATTGCCTTGGCCCTCGGCACGGTCCTGACCGCGCGACATCCGGGCTTGCGGCAGGAATCAGCGGGCGCCCAGCAGGATGACCGTCTCCGTCGCCCAGGTGCCCCGCAGAATGCCGATGCGAACTTTCCCGGATTTGTCCGATAGCTCAGCGGCCAACTCCATCGGCGTCCTTACTGCTTTGCCATCCACCGACTTGATTAGATCGCCGACCTTCAAAGATGCCATCTCCGCGACGCCTCCCGAAACGATCTCCACAATTTTCGCTCCGTCAAATTCCTGGGGCGCAAACAAGGCGCCGAGCGAAGCTATCGACATGCCGCGGCTCGTCACACTCAACGGCTGAGCAGGCTGAGCGGGCTGAGCGGGCCGATTGGTGGCGACAGTCCGGGGCTGACTTTCGGAAGGAGCAGAAGTGGTCTTATGCCAGGGCCGCGTCCAAGAACGATGAGACGTGGACTCAGCCTTGGGCTCCTTCGAAGGCTTGGGCTCACTCGGAGGAAATTCACCGCCAAATCGAAAAACGATTCCGCCAGAGACGCGGAAGTTGCTTTGGCTGGGAGCGGCGTAGTCCTTCAGGTGACGGGTGTACATATAATCGGCCGGGCCCAACTGAACTCCGACGTGACGAAAAAACCAATAATCAAGGCCAGCGCCCGCAGCTACCGCCACAGACATATCGGACACGACGGGCGAGACTGGAAGATCCAGCCGGTCTCGCCCAACCAGGCCGTGTACAAAGGCCGTGATCCGGCTTGAGCGATCCCCAAGCGTGAAGCGCGGTCCAAAGATGTAGGAGAAGTTGCTGCAGTTGAAAGTAGAACCGTCGCAATCGTTAAGCTGGTGGCCGCTGACGTCTGCCTCAACAGCAAGGTGATGAAACAGGCCGACAGAGGCGGAAAATCCCCAGCCGTTTAGAGCCAGCCGCTGAGTGGTCGCAGACGTGACGAAGCTCGCCGGCATGTCAAAGTTGAGGTACGAGTAGCCCCCGAATACGTCGATTGCCGGAACGTTCTGAGCGGAAGCGATGCCTAGAAGAAAGAGAGCCGCCAAAGCGAAGTGAACTAGTTTTTTCATGTTCCTTAGTGCGCCTCCAGGGAATGCAAAAAATGGCACAACTGACCGAATACAGAATCGAACTGGCAACCAGGGTCTGACCAGGGCCAGCCTCGCCAGGAACGATGTACGCTGCTGGTCGGGGCTTGTTTTACGTCAACACTTGCATAGGATTAGGGCGACCGCCGATTATAATTGCCGAGGGGGAAAAAGGAAAATGGGACGCGACGTGGGCCGCCGCTCGCGGAAACGTCGAGCCGCACAGCGACGAGCGAAAAGCACCGCGAGGAGGCTTCGCCACCAAACCATGCTTCAGGATACGCCTGAAAGAAAGCCCGCAGACTGCGCGCCCGGAGAGGTGAAGTCAGCTTCCCGTTTTGAAGCCCCTTCGCCTCCGCAGTTGCAAGCCACATTCCCGTCCCCCATCGACGTCAGTTGCGTCGCTATTGAACTTGGGTAACTCTCCGTTTCCTCTAAAGTCATTCTCCCGTTCAACCGATGAAATTTGAAGGGCGGCAATTAAGCCCTCGTTTTGGGGTGACGGCGAACACGCCATCGGGAGAAAATCTATGTCAACAGCGGCAGTTTCCAGCTTATCGATTTTTCAGGAGCTCCAGAGTTTCTACCAGAACCGTCAGAGCGATGTTAAGCAGCTCGGCAGCGCTCTTCAAAGTGGGGATCTGAACGGCGCTCAGCAGGCCTACAACGCCCTGGCTGCGCTTGGGCAAGAGGGGCCCTTCGCCAACGCCGAACCTTTTTCCAAGTCCAGCCGCGTCCAGGCCTTCGAGACCATCGGCCAAGACTTGCAAGCCGGCGACTTGGCGGGAGCGCAGGCAGCCTTTGCTACGCTTACCGGCAAACAAAGCAATCCTGCAAGTTCATCACAGGCGACTGCGCCGGCGGCCGTAACTCTCACCAGCACGCAGCAGAGCAACGCCTCCGGCGCTGCGCCTTCGATTTACCAGCAACTGCAAGCCTACCGGCAGCAGCGGCAAGCCGATCTCGCACAACTCGGACAGGACTTGCAAGCCGGCGACCTGAACGCAGCGCAGCAGGACTTCAACACCCTGACCGTACTCGGCCAGAGCGGCCCCTATAAGAATGGACAAACGTTTGCGAGAGCCGACCGCGCCCAGGATTTCCAGACCATCGGTCAAGCGCTGCAATCCGGCGATCTAGCCGGAGCCCAGTCGGCCTTCGCAAATCTTGCCGGCAGCTTCGGCAAGCAAAGCCAGCAGGCCCAGACGGCTATTTCAGCCTACAACTCCGGTGTTCCCGAGATCGTCCTCAACTTGGAAGGCGCGTCCGGCACCAGCGCCACGACTGGATCAACAACACCGGAACTCGTCGTCAACCTCGGCCAGGGAAGCAGCTCTTCGTCCGCTTCTCCCGAAGAGGTCAAAATCAATCTCGGCAGCGGCAGTGCAGGACCGCAGGTCACTATTGACGAAAATCAGGGACAGAGCGGCAGCAACGCCGAGCAAGTCACCATCAACCTCAATCAGACGGAAAATTACGAGCTCATTTTGAACCTGCTCAATTCCACCTCGACGAACCAGACTCAGAGCAATTCCAGCAATGCCCTGAGTGTGAGAGCATAGTTCTGCGGGCATGGCTCTTCGGGCGCGGCTCTGCCGGCGTAGACTCAAGTCGCACGCCCGGCACGGCGCCGCAAACAATGGGGGCGTTTCGGGAGTGTCTCCACCCCCCGCCCCGGCGCTGATGCCAACTCCGCGTGCGCGATCCACAACCTCTCTTGCCTCTAACGGCCTTTTCTATTTCACGAGAACGTCAATGAAACGCCGCCCACAGGTCTGGATGCTGACCGCA
>Ga0209517_10007637_pt1 | contig 12887 bp, 14 predicted proteins | sample PeaSoiMetSII2010_FD_187695 | JGI IMG/M metagenome (GOLD analysis project Ga0209517, IMG submission 187695) | Peat soil microbial communities from Weissenstadt, Germany - SII-2010 (SPAdes) (version 2) | ecosystem: Environmental > Terrestrial > Soil > Wetlands > Peat | place: Germany...
ACTTCAGGCGCTTTCGATGGATGACCGACGAGGAAATCATCGAGCATCTCACGATGGTCAAGGGAATCGGGCGATGGACCGCCGAGATGTTCCTGATGTTCAACCTGTGGCGGCCCGACGTCCTGCCGGTTGACGATCTTGGCGTCCGCAACGCCGCGATGAAAGTGTACCGGATGCGCAAGCCGCCCACCGCCAAACGGCTGCGGCAACTGGGTGAGCAATGGCGGCCTTACCGGAGCGTCGCGACCTGGTATCTGTGGCGGAGCATGGCGATCACATTGCCGGACGGCAGGCCATCGCCCCGCCAGTGATCGGCAAACGATAGACGAACTATAAGCAAACCATAAAAACGATCAGGAAGGAGTCCCACCATGCGTCAGATCAAATTCGCTGTTTCGCTGCCCAACCACGACTTTGCGGCTGCCCGCGCGATGGCCGAGCGCGCCGAGGCGCTGGGGTACCATTCGGTCTCGATGGACGATCACTTCTTCATGCGCGGCCTGATGGAAACGCCGCAGACGCCGCATCTGGAGTGCTTCACGGCGTTGAGCGCGCTCGCCAGCGTGACGAAGCGTGTGCGGCTGGTGCAGATGGTCACTTCGATGTCGTACCGCAATCCCGCTCTGCTCGCGAAGATCACTTCCACGCTTGACCATATCAGCGGCGGCCGCGTGACGGTCGGCGTCGGCGCGGGATGGTTCCGCGAGGAATACGCGGCCTACGGCTTTCCGTATCCGTCGAACGCCGAACGCATCGACCAGCTCGCCGACGGAATCAAGGTGCTCAAGGCGATGTGGACCCAGGACGAGCCGACTTATCACGGCCGCTACTTCAAGATCGAAAAAGCCTGGAACTTTCCGAAGCCGGCTCAGAAACCGCATCCGCCGCTGGTGATCGGAGGCTCGGGCAAAAACGTGCTCAAGATCACGGCGGCCGAGGGCGATATCGCGAATCTAATCCCGCCGATCAAGCGCGGCGAAGTGGATCTGAAGGACGCGCTGAAATTCGACAAACCCGAGCTTGCCCGGCGGATCGAAACGCTGCGCTCATACGCAAAGGCGGCAGGCCGCGATCCCGGCGCGATCGAGATTTCGGGCAACAGCTACGTGCTGACTGCGGCCGACAAGAGCACCGCGGAAGCGATGGTGCAGGCGACCGCGGCGGCGATGCAGGTCTCCGACATCGAAGCGGCGCGCCGCTCGCCGCAGGTGCTGGCCGGGACGATCGACGAGGTCAAGCGCGAAATCCGCTCGCGCATCGAGACGCTGGGCGTGACCTATTTCTTCCTGGGTTTCCCGATGCCCGACGGCCTCGAACTGTTCGCCAAAGAAATCATGCCCGAGTTCACGCGGTGACCCACGTAGTCGGAACGCGCCGGCTCCAATTTAATCGGGTAACACGACAATAAGAGGAACATATGAAGCGGTACTTGGCTGAGCTAGTCGGGACGTTCGTATTAGTCTTTGGCGGTTGCGGCGCGGCGGTTCTGGCGGGCGGCAAAATCGGCTTCGTCGGAGTGGCATTCGCGTTCGGGTTCTCACTCCTGGCGATGGTTTACACGATTGGCCCCGTATCCGGATGCCACATCAATCCGGCGGTCACGTTAGGACTTCTTCTCAGCGGGAAATTCGAAGCGAGATATGTCCCGGGCTATGTCGTCGCACAGATCGCGGGCGGGATTATCGCGGCGGGCGTTCTGCTGATTGTCGCGGGCGGCACGAGCGCAGGATACGATCCGTCGGCGGCGGGATTTGCCGCCAATGGTTATGGCGCGCATTCCGCCGGCGGATACAGCCTGCTCGCGGCGTTTGTCGCCGAAGTGGTTCTGACCTTCTTCCTGGTGTTCACGGTGCTCGGCTCTACCGATGTCAGGGCGCCGGTCGGCTTCGCAGGGATACCGATCGGAATCGTACTCGTTCTGATCCATCTGGTCGGAATTCCGGTGACTAATACTTCGGTCAACCCGGCGCGGAGCATCGGACCAGCGTTGTTTGTCGGCGGATGGGCGCTCGGCCAACTATGGTTGTTCATAGTCGCACCTTTGATCGGAGCAGCCGTAGCTTCCGGCTTGTATGGAATGGTTCGCGCCGAGCCGTCGATCCCGGCCCGCGTTGCAGAGGCCGCGTTACCCAGCGAACAGAGAGAGCGCAGGCGATGAGATCCTGACCGGCGCCGAGTTCAAGCGCGAAATCCGCCGCAGATCGAGACGATGGGCGTGACCAATTTCTTCCTGAGCTTCCCGATGCCCGCCGGGCTCGAACTGTTCGCGAAGGAGATCATCCCCGAGTTCACGCGGTGAGTTGCGCCGACCGCTCGTTTCAGGCGATCAGTGCGCTAGTTTCGAGCGATCCGTCGCGCGGCGGATGGGGCTGTCTCTGACTCCCTCTGCCGCATTCTGTATGGAGCCGTGCAGTGACCTAATTCTACCTAACCACGAGGAAGGAGAGACCTTCCCTTCCTCACGCTGACGCCGTTAGTGAACCTCTTCGGCGACCCCGTCGTAAGCAGCAGTTCGCCGCCATCCTTCATGCTGAATTTCTTCTTGAGTTCCTCCTTCAGCCTGTCCATATGTTTTCTGAACATGGAACCCTTTTGCTCATGATCAGCATCGTAACCGAAAACAACCAGCCGAGGTATAGGGTCTAGCTGCAAACGATCCAGACAGGATAACGGCAGCCTGGCTCCCAGAACCCTCGTCCCATGGAGGCCATTGGCCAATTTGATCGAGGTCCTGTACGCGTTCAAGATTTCAGTCTGCTGCTTTTTGAGTTTCTGGTGGTATTCCCATAGCTGATGTATTACCCTTGGCTCGGAGTCAGGCCGACCCCCGAAGGCGCTTCTATATGAGTAATGCTTTGCTTCAAAGAAACGGAGAAACAGTCCATCCCTCTCCTCCTGAGCGGCGCAAAAGTCGATGCGCGAGCCTTTTCGCTTAAGCCCCAGGACCTCGGTAGGCAAGCCCAAGTCTGAGTTCTCGTCAGCCGATTGGGCGCCAGCTAGAGCGATTTCTGTATCCACTACGTTTTCGTTGGCTAGTATAATATGGTGTACGCCAGTTTTTTCCACACCTGCGAGTACGTCGGTCCACCATTTTATATCCTTAATGTCACGCAGGGACCGGATAAATATTTCAGCATGCGGGCTCACTGGAGAGCCATTGACGCATGGAATATACGGCTCGTCTATTTTCTTCTTGAGTAAGAATTTGTAGTGGACACTAGCACGCTGACCGTCTGCATCTTGTTCAACCTTAGCTATGCTGCAACCATTTCGATAGACATTCAGGTAGTCGTTGCGGATGGCTATTAGGGTATCCGGGTCACCGGCCAACACACGCCACCACTCATTCTTGTTCTCATATTCTTTGTTGAGGGCGGTTACCATCTCAGGCGGAAGGTGTTTTTGAAATGTCATAGATTGGCGTCGCTCCTCGAGTCTCCGGTGTGTCGGCTACGTTAAGTTTTCTTGACTCAAATGTCCAACCATTCCCCGTCGTTTGCTTGCTGGACATTCGGGAAAAAGCTTTGAAATCGTTCGGGGGCAAAACTGTGAATCGGGACCAGGCGCTTGGGCTGAAGGGCCTGCACCAGCCTTTTCAAATCAGACACGCTGGCGTGGCCCGAGGTGTGATGAATCTCGAAGCCGATACCGCGCCCCGCACACCAAGCCCTTAGATCGAAGCCGCCCCGCTCCAGGTATCCGGGCCAAAGCGAATAGAACAGTTTGGCGCCGGATAAGGCGTGTTCAAAGTCAGGCGCCATCGAAGGCCGGAAGATTACCGTCAGTTCGCCCGTTCGCTTTGCGATCTCTTCCGGATAGATTCGGCGCGGATAATAGGGGGCGACCAGGTCGAAGCTTTTATCTCTGACAATCTTTCGCTTCATTGCAGACGGCAGAAAGACCCGCAGATCGGACTTGCGCGGGCTGGGCAAAGTCTTGCGTCCGAGCGCGTCAAGAATATGCGCTAGGTACAGGTCCGCCACGAAAGTCCGTCCGACCCGTTTGCTTGCGCGAAAGAAAGTCACAAACCGATCGATGTTCTGGGCGGAAAAGCAAGCCAGCGCCAGTCCGGATGTGAGCTTCAGGCTCTCGACTATTTCATCTTCCAGTTCGCTTTCGGTTTGGGTGCGCTCCTTTTTGTCGTCGCGCCCGATGGTCGTGCCCTCCATCAGAAGCACGTCGACCCCTCTCGGCGCCGTCTCCAGAAATTCGTCGAAGAGCCGCGCCTTACGGCCATGTGCCCGCAGGTCGCCGGTGTAAAAGAGGCTTTGGCCGTCGGCTTCAACCAGAAAGGAATAGGCGTCAAACGCAGAGTGGTCGTTCAGGAAAGGCATAATCTGAAACGGTCCGACCTCGAAGCGGCGTCGATGTTGGTAATGCGTGACATTTTCAAATCTCATCCCGAAGGAACCGAAGGGAATGGTCGCGCGCAGAATCTTTTCAGCTTCACTGCCGATGAAAATGCGCGTATTCGCCGGGGTCTTTTGCACAAGCCCATAGTGATCGAAATGGGGGTGAGAAATTACGATACCGAGAAAGCTGTCATCGCCTCCCATCAGACCGTCAATTCGGGGAAGTTCCACTTTTGCTGGGTCGGGCGCCGCGAGCGGCATCCCCATGTCCAGCAGCAGCATCTTCCCGCACGAAGACAGCTCGATGCAATTGCCGCCAACCTCTTTCGTGCCGCGATGTATTCGCACGCGCATTCGTTCTAATTGATCAAACGCGGGGGATGAGAAACCGAGGCGAGGGAAAATTGCTCCTCGATCAGTGATCGGATTTGCGAGATCGTGTCCGGACTTACATCAGCGTTCCGTCTACCCTTCACTTCCAAGTGAACGAGCTTGCCGGAACCGTTAATTACAAGCGCGGTCGCTCGCTCCGAACCCTTCCAGGAATAGAAGTACACGGCTCCTTCGAAGACTTCCGCTATCAACTTGTGAAGGCAACTTCGCATTTCCCGCGCTTCACGCCGCATTTCGGCGGACGAGCTTAGCGGCTTCAGACGATCATTCCCGGGTATTGGAGCCTCCGGGAATGGCTCTCGCGAAAGTAGCCGCTCCCGCCATGCCTGCAGCCGCGCCTTCAATTCGGGAAAAGATTTTACGCGACCCAAAGACTTGATCACACCGCGCTGAAGCTCGCGCGACAGATCCCAGAGGTAGGCCCTAAACGTAGCCTTAATGGCGGCAACGGCCTCAGGCTTTTCGAGAATTCGCAGCAGGTTGGTAAACAAATCCAGTCCGGAAGGTCCCAGATCGCGCGCAAAATTTCGGGAGAGAGGTGCGTTGCGTGCGCGAGTACTTTCGCGGTCTTGGGCTGTCTAAGGTATCCGCCCAACCTCACGTAATCAGCGCGCCGGCATTCGGTCGTGTTCAGTTTGGCGAGCGCCTTCAGGCCCGAGTCAGGCCAGGTGAAACCGTCGCAGAGTCGTCCGAGAAGTTCGCCGCGCTTCTCGTGCATCATCGCATTCATTAGGGAAATCCTTGCTTCAGAACTAAGCTTGCGCGCTTCTGCCAGAGCGAGACACGCGCAAACGTAATGCGGTCCTGAATGACGGAGTTCCGTCCGCAAGAATTGATCAAAGCTCGGAATTGCGCGAACGCCTTCCGCGAGGACGATTCTCCATCCAGCGCCGAAAGCCGACCCTGGGTTCCACTCTGCGCTTCCTGCAGACACTAACTCATCTGTGGTATGGGGCTACGAGCGCTAGAAGGTGATGACTGTACGGATCGATTTTCCCTGGTGCATCAGATCGAACGCCTCGTTGATGCGTTCGAGCGGCATCACGTGCGTGATCAGGTCGTCGATGTTGATCTTCTTCTCCATGTACCAATCGACGATCTTCGGTACGTCTCGGCGGCCTTTGGCGCCGCCGAAGGCGGTGCCCTTCCACGTGCGACCGGTGACGAGCTGAAAGGGACGCGTCGAGATTTCCTCGCCCGCTGCGGCGACGCCGATTATCACGCTCGTTCCCCATCCGCGCTGGCAGCATTCCAGCGCCTGCCGCATCAGCTTCACGTTGCCGACGCATTCGAAGGCGAAGTCTGCGCCGCCGCCGGTCAGGTCGATTAGATATGGCACCAGATCGCGTCCCACTTCCGACGGATTGACGAAATGCGTGGCGCCGAATTTTTCCGCGATCGCACGCCGCGCCGGATTCAGATCGATCCCGACGATCATGCTCGCGCCTGCAATGCGCGCGCCCTGAACCACGTTCAGTCCGATCCCGCCCAGTCCGAACACGGCCACGCGATCGCCGACCTGGACTTTGGCGGTGTTGATCACCGCGCCGATTCCGGTCGTCACGCCGCATCCGATGTAACAAATCTTGTCGAAGGGCGCGTCTTCGCGCACTTTGGCCAGCGCGATCTCCGGCACGACCGTGTAGTTGGCGAAGGTCGAGGTCCCCATGTAGTGATGGACTTTCGCGCCGCGAAGCGAGAACCGGCTCGTGCCGTCGGGCATCACGCCGCGTCCCTGAGTCTCCCTGATCGCGGTGCACAGATTGGTCTTGCCCGAGAGACAAGGCCGGCAATTGCGGCACTCCGGGATGTAGAGCGGGATAACGTGATCGCCCGGCTTGAGCGAACTGACCTGCGGCCCAACTTCGACCACCACGCCGGCGCCCTCATGGCCGAGGATCGCCGGAAAAAGACCCTCGGGGTCGGCGCCGGAAAGCGTGTAGGCGTCGGTATGGCAGACGCCGGTCGCCTTGAGCTCGACCAGCGCCTCGCCCGCGCGCGGACCGTCGAGATCGACCTGCTCGATTTGCAGCGGCTGTCCGGCCCGGTGCGCGACTGCCGCTTTGACCTTCACCGCCGGATGATCCTCGATGTCTTCAGGCCTGGATCGGCGGGCGCTGATAGCCGCCGAGCTCTGATTCGAGCGCGCGTGCGACCGCGAGCACGGTCTCTTCCTCGAACGCTCGCCCGACGATCTGGACGCCGATCGGCAATCCCTCGCGATCGCGCCCCGCGGGAACAACTGCGGCGGGCAGGCCGGCCAGATTGACCCACGTGCTCGGCCATCCGGCGCTGTGGACCGGCCAGGTCTGGCCTTCGACCTCGACGGCCAAGCCGCCCTGCGCGAAGGCGGTAGTGCAGGAGACCGGACAGATGATCACCGGATGGCGTTCCATGAAGATCGCGAGCTCGGCGCGAAACGCGTCGCGCTCGACCGCAGCGGCGAAGAACCCGGACGCGCCGATATCCGGCATGGGCGGGAACAGCAGCCTGAGCCGTTCGCGCGATAGCTTGAGGTTGTTGCCGAGCATCGCGAGCAACAGCTTGTTGCCGTCGGGCGTGAGATAGCGAATCCAGAGAGCGGCAGCGTCTGCGATCGGCGGCGTCTTCTGATCGACCGGGACGCCGATTTTATTGAGCGCGCGCGCAGCGCCTTCGACTGCGGTCCTGATCTCGGGCGCGACCGGCATCGGTCCGCCGCTGGTGAAAAAGGCGCAGCGCAGGCGCTTCAGGTCCACTTGCTCCGGGCGCGCTTGCGCCGACGGCGCGGTGTGCGGCGAGCTCGGATGCGGTCCGCGCACGAGGTTGTACGCGAGGGTGAGATCGTCAACGAAGCGCGCCATCGGACCCAGCACCGCCATCTCGATCCACGGCGGCGCCATCGGCGTGAACTCGGGGATTGGTCCCACCATCGCGCCGTTGGGCGGCACCGTGCCCCATCCGGGTTTCAGTCCCACCACGCCGCAGAAATGCGACGGCACCCGAATCGATCCGCCGATATCGGAGCCGAGGCCCAGCGGCGAGAAGCCGCACGCCAGCGCCGCCGCTTCACCGCCGCTCGAGCCGCCCGGCACGCGCTCGAGATTCCACGGATTGCGCGTCGCGCCGAATACCGGGTTGTCGCAATCGTAGTCCATCGCCATCTCGGGAAGGTTGGTCTTGGCGATCACGATCGCGCCCGCAGCGCGCAATCTCTCGACGGCCGGCGCGTCACGGTCGGGCACGTGATGCTCGAGGATTTTCATCCCGTTGGTCGAGCGAACGCCGGCGGTCACGATATGGTCCTTGATCGAAATCGGCAGTCCCTCGAGCGGTCTGGCGTCGCGGGTCTGCGCCAGCCGGCGATCGGCTTCCTCGGCTTCTTCGAGCGCGCGCTCCTCGACCAGGGTGACGACGGCATTGACCTTGTGATTGAGCGTCTCGATTCGCTCGAAGAAAGCGGCCACGAGCTCCGTAGAAGAGACCTCGCGGGCGCGCAACAGGCTGACGAGACGGGCGGCGGGTGCGAAACAGAGTTCGTCCACAATTGGCATCGGATACTAACCTCCTGGACGCTGGCGCGATCAGGATTTAGCATCGCAGCCCGCGCGATGCACGCGGACTGCGCCGCGAGTCCCCGGCTCGCGCCAGCGCGGGTTCAGGAGAGCGCGGCGCGCAACTGCTCGCGATCGAATCCGGCGATGATACGCCCGCCCACTACCACCAGCGGGCGTTTCATGAGGCGCGAGTCTTCCGTGATCAGATCGATCGCCTGCCGGGCCGTAATCTTCCCCGGGTCGAGCCCTTTGGCCTTGAACGCCGGGCTCCTGGGATTCAGGAACTCGCGCGGATCGCGGCCCTTGAAGATCGAGGCTACCTCCGCGGCGCTGAGCGGCGTCTTTGCGTAGTCGCGCTCGTCGACTTCGACGCGCAACTCATCGCGGATAAACGCCCTGGCGTTGCGGCAGGTGGTGCAGGTCGAGCGCCAGAGGAAACGCGCCTTTTTCATCCCGCGGTCATCCCGATGCTCCGGTCGATGCTCCGGCCGGCGCTCTGGTCACTCGATACTGCGGTCGGTCCGATTGCTCATCGGCCCGGTCCCCTGATCGGTCGCAGCCGGCAGCGCCGGAATCGCCGGCGAAGATGACGCGACGGCCGCGCCGTACGAACCCGATGATGCGGTCGCCGAAGCAGCTCTTGCGGGCGCCGGAGCAGTCGAGGTCGGACCGGTGAAGCTGATCCGCTGAGTGCCCGCCAACATGGCCGGCGTCACGACATAGTCGCCGCCGAGCGAGCTGCGCCATACGGTGTTGGCGACCTGGGTATTACCCCCGGTCACGGCCCATGCGCCGGCGCCGACCAGGCTGCCGGTCAGTGCATAGAGCATCTTCGCCGGGATGTAGGGAATATTGGCCAGCAGCGAAAGCGCGCCCCATCCCACGCCGCCCCAGTTGACTCCGCCCTCGGCCGGCTCCGGAACCTGCTGGGTCTGTTCCGGGGTCAGCGGGTTGAAATCCTGTGCGAGCATCGGCGCGGGCATCGCGAGCAAAACTGCCAGCGCCATCGCGGTTATCGAAAACCTGTGCCTTGCGTAAAACATCTTCAATCCTCCTCAACCACGACCTTTATTCGGTCTTCACCACAGCATCTTTGGGCAACAGTTCGAGCAGATCGCGAAAGGCGCGTTCCAGATAGTCGCGATCCTTGGATTCGAGCGTAAGCTTCACGCGATATTCGGGGTTGTTCAACTTGGGATACGAGCCGAGCAGGAGCGCGGGAAACCGGGACAGACAGGAATTGAGATGATGCGCGATCGCGCCTTCGTTCGCACGCACGTAAATCGCGTGCGAGTAGTACGGATCGGCGGTGAACCGGCTCATCAGCGCCAGCAGCTTGGCTTCGAAGATTTGCGGTATTCCCGGCAGGATGTAGACGTTTTGGAACTGCACCGTGGGAAACCATCGGTCGCCCGCGTGGTTCAGCACCGCTCCCTCGGGCACCTCCGCCATCTTGAGGGCGGCGGCGGTGTTGACGTGATCGATAAAGTGCTCGTGAATCAGGCGAGTCAGTTCGGGATCCATCGTCAGCTTGCGGCCGAACGCGCGTGCCACGCCTTCCATCGTGACGTCGTCGTGGGTCGGGCCGACGCCGCCGGAAGTGATCACCACGTCGAAGCGCTCGGCGCAGTGCTTCACCTCGTCGGCGATAGCGTCGAGATGGTCGGGCACCACGGCGATCCGCTCGAGCGCAACGCCGGCCTTGCGCAACTCGGAGGCCGCAAAGTATGCGTTGGTGTCCTGGACTTTGCCGGAAAGAATTTCGTTACCCACAACCACCAGGGCGCAAGTGCGTTCTCGCATAGCGTGCCCCGTTCCTCATCACCCGCGGGAGCATTATCGCAGCCTCCCCCCGCCTCCGGCAAGGCGGTAGGAGTACCTACGATTAGGGTATGACGAGCAGAGCCGAACCGGGATCCGCCAGCGCCTGGACGAGGCGCCGCGAGAGGTTCTGATCGAGGAGCAGCCTCAAGAGGATGGAAGCGCGTAGAGCCTGCGCTCGCGGTCCGCAGCGAAGGCAAGGCACGCGCGGATGTCCTCGGCAGTAAGCTCAGGAAAATCGCGCAGGATTTCGGCTTCCGACATGCCGGAGGCAAGATAGTCCAGGATGTCGTAGACCGTGATGCGCATCCCGCGGATGCATGGTTTGCCGCCGCGTTTTCCGGGCTCGAGCGTGATGAACTTGCGATAGTCCATGCCCCTCTGAGATTAGGCCGAGCCTACCGTTGCGGCAAGCCGCGATGGGTGCCGAGATAGAGGCCGCGGCCCATCAGGCCTTCGGGGTCGTACCGCACGCTCATTCCCGCCGACTCGAAGGCGCGCGTCATTTCGGCGCGCGTGAACAGCGCCAGCTCCATCCGCTCGCTGTAGTGTTCGATTCCGATCGGCGTGCCGCGCAGGTAGTGGAATATCAACAGGGAACGGCCGCCTTCGGCGCTGCTGAGGCTCATCCGGCAGACTTTGTCGGCGCCGGCGCCGCGCGGAATTTCGCCGAGGTGGATGAACTGTCCGCCGGGATGCCACGTATCGGGAGTGAACCATGGCTCGACGATCAGCACGCCGCCGGGCCGGGTGTGACGGGCCATGCAACCGATCGCGCAATCGAGCCGCGCGGCCGTTTTGACGTTGCCGATCGCGCTGAACAGGCAGGTGACGGCGTCGTAGGTGCGGCCGAGATCGAAATCCGTCATGTCGGCCTGAGTATAGTTGCCGGACGGATTTTTCGTTCGCGCGGTGCGGAGATAGTCCGGGTTGATATCGACGCCGTCGACCGCGTAGCGATTCTTGAGGAATCTGGAATGATTCCCGGTGCCGCAGGCTACATCAAGGAGCGTGCGCGCGTTGGGCACCGCCTCGCCGACGAGTTCGGCGATTCGTTCGCATTCGCGGGCGTAGTCTTTGAAGTGGTAGATCGCGTCGTAAAGTTCGGCGCTCTCGACGAAGGTTCCGCCGCTGCCGCTACTTTCCATCGTCGATCGTCAGGCCTTCATTGAGTGAACCCGAGCGGAAGCCGCGCGGATCGATAGTCACGGACTGGAAGCCGATTTGCTTGAGCTCGCGATCGACCAGCTCGCGGGTTTCCGGCTTCAGTATCCGCTCGATCTCACTCGCCTCGACTTCGATCCGCGCCAGCTCGCCGTGATAGCGCACCCGTGCGACCTTGAAGCCGAGCGCGTGCAGGAGCTTCTCGCCGCGTGCGACTTTCTCCAGGCCTTCGGGCGTGATCGTGGTCCCGTAGGGGAAGCGCGAGGACAGGCACGGCGACGCGGCCCGATCCCAGGTGCGAAGCCCGAGCCGGCGCGAAAGCTCGCGCACCTCCGCCTTGCTGAGCTCCGCTTCGACCAGCGGATGGCGCACCCGCTTTTCGGCCGCGGCCTTCATTCCGGGCCGATAGTCGTGAAGGTCGTCGAGGTTGAGGCCGTCGGCGATCTCATCGATTCCAAGTTCGCGCGCCTTCGCTTCGCAGACCGTGAACAGGTTGGTCTTGCACAGATAGCATCGGTTGACGGGATTGGCGGCGTAGCCGGGAATCTCGAGCTCGTTGGAATCGACGATCAGATGGCGCACGCCGATCGCGCGCGCCATCGCGATCGCGGTGTCGCAGTCCTCGTCGGGCATCGTGGGCGAGGTGGTCGTCAGCGCAAGCGCGCGATCGCCGATCGTGTCGTGGGCGACCTTGACAACCAGGGTCGAGTCAACGCCGCCCGAGAATGCGATCAGCACGGCCTTCATCGGCGCGAAGATTTCGCGCAGCCAGCCGAGTTTGGCTTCGAGCGAGTCCATTACCTGCAGGCGGCGGAGGCCTGACGAATCGCTCCGCGTAGATTCCTCACTTCGTTCGGAATGACAAAACTCGGAATTACAAAAGCGTCGGGCGGCTCAGATTCCTTCTGCTTCGAACAGGTCGGTGGTCAGGTAGCGCTCGCCGGTGTCGCAGAAAACCGTCACTACGACTTTGCCCTTGCCGAGGCGGCGCGCGATCTGCAGGGCGGCGCAGCAGTTCGCGCCCGATGAAATTCCGACCAGCAATCCTTCTTCGCGCGCCAGCCGCCGCGAATGGAGCGCCGCGTCCTCATCGCCGATCTGGATGATCTCGTCGTAGATCTTGCTGTCGAGATTTTCCGGCACGAAGCCCGCGCCGATCCCCTGGATCTTGTGAAACCCCGGCTCGCCGCCGGACAGCACCGGCGAATTGCGCGGTTCGACTGCGGCGATCAGGAGCTTGTTCTTAAGATGCTCGCGGAGATAGCGGCCGGCGCCCGTGATCGTTCCGCCGGTGCCGACCCCAGCGACAAACGCGTCGATCTTGGGCAACTGCTCGACCAGCTCGGGGCCGGTGCTGGCGTAGTGCATTTCGGGATTGGCCGGATTGCTGAACTGCTGCGGCATGAAGTAGCCGGGATTTTCGCGCACCAGCTCCTCGGCCTTGGTGATCGCGCCATGCATCCCGCGCGTGTCTGGCGTGAGGACCAATTGCGCGCCGTATGCGACCAGCAGCGAGCGGCGCTCCTCGCTCATCGTATCGGGCATCGTGAGGACGAGCTTGTAGCCCTTGACGGCGGCGACCAGCGCGAGGCCGATTCCGGTGTTGCCACTGGTCGGCTCG
>Ga0209517_10007639_pt1 | contig 12886 bp, 9 predicted proteins | sample PeaSoiMetSII2010_FD_187695 | JGI IMG/M metagenome (GOLD analysis project Ga0209517, IMG submission 187695) | Peat soil microbial communities from Weissenstadt, Germany - SII-2010 (SPAdes) (version 2) | ecosystem: Environmental > Terrestrial > Soil > Wetlands > Peat | place: Germany: Weissenstadt...
CCCGACACGCTTGCTCGGTGTCGAACCGAGCCTCGAAATCGGCCAGACTCCGGGGATACTCCTCCACAGCCGGCCATGCTACAGGTTGGGGCCACCTGAGTCAAGTAAATACCCCCTTCTTTTTTATACTCCGTTCTCGCCGAAGGCCGTGGGGCATTCACACCCCTCGCCAAAATATTCACTCAAATCTTTCAACCACTTCCCGTCATCACCCGCGGCCAGCCCGAAAATGTCGTGCTAAATATTCGATCGAGGAGACCGCGTATGACTTCACCACTTAAGTCCGAAACCGCCCGCATCAACGGCGCGCAATCTCAAGGACCCTTAACCCCCGAAGGCAAAGCCGCTTCGTCCCAAAACAGCCTGCGCCACGGCCTATGCTCGAACCAAGCCGTGCTCCCCGGCGAGGACAAAGAAGAGTTCGAGCGCCACCGCGCCAGCTACATCAAGCGCTTCCAGCCGCGCGACCAGCCCGAACAAGACCTAGTAGAAACTCTGGTTGCCGCCCGCTGGCGCCTGAACCGCTTGATGAGCATCGAAGCCCAGCTCCTGGAAAACGCCGAAGAGCCCAAAGACATCCTCAAGGCGCTGTCTCTTTTAACGCGCTACGAAAACCAGCTCAACCGCACCTTCGATAAAGCGCTCCAGCACCTGCAAGCTCTTCAAGAGAATCGCCCGACCGCCAAAAACAGCGCTGTACGAAACGAACCCAAGCCAACCTCAAAATCCGACCAGGACCTGCTGCTGCAAATAGAAAAAGCCATGCGAGCGCCCGTGCCAACGCCGAATATCACCCAAAAGCACCCCAACGCAGCCGTGTAGTGTCCTCAAAACAGTCCTGACTCGCGTCCTCCGCGCCTCGGCGAAAGACGGTGTTTCCGAAACACACCCGAAGTGTGCCCGATTTGCCGCGACAGGCGAGACGACGCAGGGGCCAGCCATGGTCCGACAACGCGTGGAAACGCGTCACTGTCCCCTTTTAGGTTTGAATTCCCGCACCTGTTTTTCGGCCTCGGCGAGTTGCTTCGGATTGAGCAGTGATCGAACGCTGTCGCGCTCCGCTCCGTACTTTGCCGCATCGCCCGACGCCGCCAGTTCCAGCCACGCATAACCCTGCACCGGGTCGCCCGCGACACCACGGCCGTTCAGGTACGCACGCGCCAGCCGATACTGGCCCGCCGGATGGCCGCGCTCGGCCGCACGGCGATACCAGCGCGCGGCTTCTGCGTCATCCTGCTTCACGCCGCGACCTTCGGCGTAAAGGTCGCCGAGGCTCGTGGCCGCCACCACGTCCTCCTGATCGGCCGCTTTGCGATACCAGCGCGCAGCTTCCGCAAAATCCTGAGCGACACCCTGAGCCACGCCCGAGCCCGCCGCGTAGAGCTGCCCCAACGTGAGTTGCACAGAACTGTGGCCGGGCTGGTCGGCGAGCTTCCGATACCATTTCACGGCCTCCGCCGGATCCTTCGCCACGCCCTTGCCGTTCAGATACATCTCGGCCAAAGCGAACTGCGCGCTGGCGAATCCCTGGTCGGCCGCTCGCCGATACCACACCGCCGCTTCCGCCGCGTCCTTCGGCACGCCGATGCCGTCCTCAAACATCGCCCCCAGATCCGCACAGGCGTCGGGATAATTCTTCTCCGCCGCGGCGCGATACCAGATGGCCGCCATCCCCAGGTCTTTGTGCACGCCGCGCCCGTAGTAAAAAGCCGCGCCGAAATTGAACATCGAAACCGAATCGCCCTGCTGCGCCCCGAGCCGGTACCACTTGGCCGATTCCGCAAAGTCCTGCGGCACACCCAAGCCGTTGAAGTACTGGAAGCCCAGATTCTGCTGCGCCAGCGCCACGCCCTGGTCCGCCGACTTCCGGTACCACTTCGCGGCTTCCGTGAAGTCCTGCGGCACGCCCTCGCCGTGCGCGTACAGGTAGCCGAGATTGGCCTGCGCCGACGGATGATTCTTGTCCGCCGCCTTCAGATACCAGCGGCGCATCTCGGCCAGGTCCGGCGGGACGCCTTCGCCGTGGCCGTACATGTAGCCGAGATTGACCATCGAGGGCGCGTGCCCCTTGTCCGCCGCCCGCCGGTACCAGCGCATGGCTTCCTCGTAGTTCTGCGCCACGCCGCCCTGGCCGTTTTCGTAAAAGCCGCCCATGGCGAACTGCGCATCCAGCGAGCCGGCGTCCGCCAGCTTGCGCACGTCAGCCAGCGTCTGCGCGGCGAGCGCGGAGCATACCAGAAGCGGAATGAGCGCCAGCTTGAGCATGAAACAGGGCCGGATACCCAACCAGGATTCCGGCCCGGAGCGAACACAGAAAGCCCCCCGAAAACCTATTTCTGGCCCGGAGCGTTGTCCGCGTTCTGCCCGCGCGTAATCGTGTTCGCCTTCGCCTCGCCGCCTACCGTGCGCGCCCTGTTTCCCGCGGGAGCGTCGCGAAGGCGGGCGCGGCACACCATTCTCGTCCACGGCGCCTGCCTGCAGCGGCATGATCTTAATTGTAAGCCGATCGCCCTTTTCGGACAAGAAACTGTCGGCCCTAAATGGGGTATACTTTCAACGACTGGAAGGCCACGAAGCTAATTCCGGGACACTTCAATCTTGAAGGAGAGACCCATGGATTCGAAAAGACCTAATCGCAGGGGATTCCTAAAAGGCGGCGCCGCGCTGGCCGGTCTGGCCGCGGGAGGCGCACGAGTTGCGAAGGGCCAGATACAAGGGACGCCTGCCAAAAAGATCGACGAGTTGATCGCCTACGGTGAGCGCTCCCGTTTCGTGACCTCGGTGCGGATGCCCGTGGCCGAGAGGCATTCGCCCGATGAATTCGGGCTCACCTTTCACGTCTTGACCCCGCTTCAGGATTCGGTCGGGATTATCACGCCGTCGTCGCTCTTCTATACCGCGACACACCGCGGCGCCTTTGTTCCCGACATCAACCCCCGGGAGCATCGTTTCATGATCCACGGGATGGTGGACCGGCCGCTGGAGTTCACCATGGACGAGCTCAAGCGTCTCCCGTACGTATCCCGCATGCACTTCATCGAGTGCCTGGGAAACCGTGCCAGGCCGACGCACAAAACCGTTCAGGAAACGCACGGATTGACGAGTTGCGCCGAATGGACCGGTGTGCCGTTGTCCTTGCTGCTCAAGGAGGCCGGTGTGCAAAACTCGGCGTCCTGGATCGTCGCGGAGGGCGCGGAAGAAGTGAAGGGCGCGTCGAGCATCCCGCTCGCGAAGGCCATGGACGACTGCATCGTATGCTACGCGCAAAATGGCGAGCCGCTCCGTCCGCAGCAAGGCTTTCCCCTGCGGCTGATGGTTCCCGGCTTTGAAGGCATTTATCAGATCAAATATCTGCGACGAATCAAGGTCGTAGACCGCTACTACATGACCTATGACGACTACGGGCACATCAATCCGGACCCGAAAGTGGCCGCATTGACGCACCAGATCGGACCGAAATCCGTCATCACCTTTCCTTCCGGTGGGCACCAGTTGTCAGGCCCTGGCTTCTACGAAGTCTCCGGCTTGGCGTGGTCAGGCGCGGGCGCCATCCGCGGCGTGGAGATATCCTTCGACGGCGGCACGAGCTGGAAGCAGGCTGACCTTCGGACACCGGCCTATCCAATGGCGCACACCCGGTTTGGCTACCACTGGAACTGGGACGGAAAGGAGTGCACGCTGCTGTCGCGCTGTACCGACGAATTGGGCACGGTGCAACCCACGCGAGCCGACATCGCGAAATACTGGAACCAACCCTTGGATAAAGTCCGGATTCAAGGGGCCGACAATGCCGCTCAACCCTGGAGAGTCGCCAGCGACGGGAGCGTTCACAATGGGCTTTCGTAAACTTTGCCTGGTTACGGCGGTCCTCGGGATTTGCCAGACTGCCTGGACACAGTCGCCCACCTACGGCCTTGGGAAGAGCCCGAGCGCGGAAGAAATCCGCGCCTGGGATATCGCCATCAGCCCGACGGGAAAAGAGCTCCCGGCAGGCCAGGGGACGGCCAAGGAAGGTGCGGCGCTCTACGCCCGGAAAGGGTGCGCGGGATGCCACGGGGCCACGGGATCTGGAGGCCATGCTCCCACGTTAATCAGCAGGAAAGGCGTCCAGTCCGCTCCTGCCACGCCTTCCATGCCTTCGATGCCTTGTCTCGCCCCTTGTGTGAACGACGCCAACACCATGGGGGTTCACTCGCCCTTCGCGACGACGATATGGGATTACATCAATCGCGGCATGCCTCTGGGGAAAGAGGGGACGCTCACGCCCAATGAGGTGTACGCCCTCACCGCCTTCCTGCTGTACAAGAACGACGTCATCAAGGAAGACGAGGTGATGGACGCCCAGAGTCTGCCAAAGGTCAAAATGCCGAACCGCGATGGATTTGCTCTTCCGCCGGAGTGGAAGCACGGCGAGCCAAGGCTTCAGGGTTACCCATAACCCCCAAGTCAATAGGAGCCGCGAGACCATGAACGCGGAGAACCAAACGCGCGACCGTCCGTCATCACGAACAGTTTTCGACAATCACGAACGTGATGTCGTCGGTTTGCGGCATGCGCTGAGTGAATTCCTCAACGGCCTCTAATAACTTCTGTTCGATCGCAGCGCTTCCGGACGGCGCCCATTGTTTAATGATGGTCCTCAGTCTACGCTCGCCGAACACTTCTTCGTGCTGATTCTCGGCCTCCGTGAGGCCATCGGAGTAGACCACCAGAATGTCTCCGCGGTTAAGCTGTAGCGGGCGGCTAGAGTACGTCGCGTCCGCGAAAATGCCCAGAAAGAAGGCATCCGAGGCAAGGTCTTCGATCTTCCCCGTGGCAGCCCGGAACAAATAGGCCGGATTATGTCCCGCGCTGATAAATTGTCCCTTGCCATCCGGGCTCAAAAGGAACAGAAACAGGGTTACGAACTGATAGTCGAGGGATTTATCGCAGAGCAGTCGGTTGATGTGGTTCAAGACCTCAGGCGGTTCCCTCCCGGCGCGAAATTCTACGCTCAACGCGCCCAACACCATGGAACTGAGGAGGGCTGCCGACAATCCCTTGCCGGAGACATCGGCCAGGACCCCTATCCATTCCCCTGAACTCAGTTGCTGGAAATCGTAGAAATCCCCACCCACATAGCGTGTGGGGGCATTGAAAGCGTGGATGTGGAAATTCTCAAACGATGGTAAGAAACGAGGCAGGAGGCTTTTCTGAGTTTCTTGCGCTAACGCTAATTCCTTCTCGCTCTTCTTTTGTTCTTCCAGAGTCTTGAGGCGGAGGATCTCGCGGGTAGCCTCCAATTCCCGTACGGTCTGTTCCAGCTCCTGGCTGTGGTGCTTCGCTGCTGTGTGCAGAAGGCGCACTTCCAGCATGTTGTGAACCCGCGTCAGCACCTCCGCCAGATCAAAAGGCTTGCTGACGAAATCCTTCGCCCCGGCCTGGAGTGCGCGCAGCTTGTGCCCGGGCTGGGCGGTGATGACCAGAACCGGAAGGTAACCGTCCGTTTCGATTTCCTTGAGACCGTCCATGACCTGAAATCCATCCATCCCGGGCATCTGTAGATCCAGCAGAATCAGGTCGTACGGATTCTTCCGGTGAAGCTCACAGACTTCAAACGGATTCATGGTCGACGCGAGCGATCCATAGCCGGCCTCGGCGAGCATTCGCTCCAGCAAACAGACATTGGCAGGTTGATCGTCGACAATCAGGATGCGGGCTTCACGAATCTTGGATGAATCGATCATTTACCCACGTGCTGCTGGACCAGCCCTTTTTCTGCAAATTCCAGCGCCACGTTCAGTGTTTCCATGAACTCACTGACCTTGATTGGTTTGGTGAGGTAGAGGAAGAATCCTGCGCGCATGCCCTGCTCGATATCGCGGGGCATGGCATTGGCGCTGAGGGCGACCACTGGGATATGCGCCGTCGCGGGGTTTCCGCGCAGGATTTTCAGAGCCTCGATACCACTGATGTCAGGCAGATTGATGTCCATCAGGATCACGTCCGGCTGGGAAGCGCCGATGAGCTCAACGCCGAGTCTCCCGTTCGTCGCGGTCAGCAAGCGCAGGTCGGGACGCCGGAGAAGGAGCTGCTCGACCAGCTTCAGGTTCGCCGGATTGTCCTCGACATAAACCACAGTGCGCAGCCGCGCGCCGTTCGGCTTTGGCGGTTTCGCCGCTGCAGTCGACGCGACCTCGCCGATCGCAAGTTGGGGCGCAACAGTTTCAATGAGCTCCACCCAAAAAGTACTGCCCTCTCCCACGATGCTTTCCACCCCAATAGCGCCGCCCAGCAGTTCCACCAGCCGCTTCGTGACCACGAGGCCGATACCTGTGCCCTCGGCGCCGCCGGCCTCTTGTCCCAAGCGGTTGAAGGGTTGGAACAACTGCGCCAGTTGTTCCGGAGCCAACCCCTCGCCTGCGTCCTTAATGCTGATCCGAATGCGCTGCTCGGCGCTGGCTATGGAGTTCACCACTACGGCTCCACCCACCTTGTTGTACTTGATGGCATTGGAAAGCAGGTTAATGAAAATCTGTTTCAAGCGGGTCCGATCGGCGCTGACATACTGGGGGCTGTCGAAAATCGGGAAGGTCATGCGGACGCTGCGTTGTTGCGCCTGCGGTTCCACCATGGTCTGGCATTCGAGCAGTACCTCGGCCAACGACACCGGTTCCTCCGACAGCGACACCTTCCCGGATTCGATCACCGCGAGATCCAGGATTTCGTTGATGAGCTTCAGTAAGTGCCACCCCGCTTGGAGAATCTGGGCGATGCTTTCCTTGTGGGAAGGCGTGAGCGGCGCGGAGCCGGATTCCATCAACTGGGCGAAACCGAGAATCGCATTGAGGGGGCTGCGCAACTCATGACTCATGCTGGAAAGGAAGTCGGATTTCGCCAGGTTGGCTTTCTCCGCCGCGGATTTGGCGATCTCCAGCTCGACATTCTTCTCCTGCAGTACATGTTCGATCTGTTTTCGTTCCGTGACATCCCGCGCCGCGGCGAACACGCCCTGCAGCGTCCTTTCCCGGTCGTAAAAGGTAGTCGCATTGTAGGAGACCACGGTTTCCTTGCTGTCCCGGGCGCGCGCTGTGAGTTCGTAGTCGGTCACCTTCTTTTCGCTCAGCACCCGCTTGATGGCCGCTTCAGCCCGTTCCGGATCGGTGAAATAGTTCTTGAACGGCGCGCCGATCAACTCATCGCGCGTGCATCCGGTGAGCGCCTCCATCTGCCGGTTGACGTCGGTGATGATGCCGCGCGGGTCGGTGGTCATCAAAGCGTCGATGTTGGACTCAATGAGAGAGCGCGTATAGAACTGTTGGTCGCGCAGGCGCTGATCCAGCTGTTTTTGCTCGGCTTCGACCTGCTTGCGCACGGTGTTGTCGGTGCCAATCAGGAGATAGCCGATGATGGCGTCTTGGGCGTCGCGCAACGCTGTGACCGACACGACCGCTGGAAAGCGGCTCCCGTCCTTGCGGATGTAGGTCAATTCGTAGATGTCCTCGATCCCGCGAGAGGCCTTGAAGACCAAAGCTTCAAAACCCGGCGTGATCGGCGTGGCGAGTTCGAGACTCAAGGTTTTGGCGCGGGCGATCACCTCCTGCGGATCGGAAATGTCGGCGGGAGTGATCTTATCCACCACTTCGATGGCTTCGTAGCCCAGCATCCGCTCGGCGCCGACGTTGAATAATTGAATGACGCCCTTCTCATCGGTGGCGATGCTGGAAAAGTTGGCGCTCTTGAAGATCGCGTTTTGCAAGGCCCCTGCTTCGACCAGGGCCTCCTCCGCCTGCTTGCGCGCGGTGTTATCGGTGCCGATGAGGAGATAGCCGATGATGGCGTCTTGAGCGTCGCGCAACGCAGTAACCGACACGACCGCGGGAAAGCGGCTCCCGTCCTTGCGGATGTAGGTCAATTCGTAGATGTCCTCGATCCCGCGAGAGGCCTTAAAGACCAAAGCTTCAAAGCCCGGCGTGATCGGAGTGGCGAGTTCCAGGCTCAAGGTTTTGGCGCGGGCGATGACCTCCTGCGGATCGGAAATGTCGGCGGGAGTGATCTTATCCACCACTTCGATGGCTTCGTAGCCCAGCATGCGCTCGGCGCCGACGTTGAATAATTGAATGACGCCCTTCTCATCGGTGGCGATGCTGGAAAAGTTGGCGCTGTTGAAGATGGCGTTCTGTAAAGCCCCGGTCTTAAGCAGAGCCTCCCGGCGGCGAACCTCGGTGACGACATCCATGGTGCCGGCGACATCATTGGGAACAACAGAGGGAACGACAGAGTCTTTGATTTGCACGGAATGGGTCCAACCTTCGTGGAGCTAGTTAGTTTCTCCGAATTCCGGCGCTACCCAAGAACGCAATCCGGAACAGATCGGCACTCGCAGCACCAGCATTTACTTAGAGCAGATGGGATACCAACGGACGGTTTGAATCTGGGCGGAGCGTCAACGTTACGGCAGGCGTTTGACAGTAACGATATATGGTCACGTGCCCAAGGGTGGTCACAGAAACTACGAGAGGTCCCCTACTTGCCGTCCACGGAAAAGGCCAGCAGGACGTTGCCTGGAGATCCACCCGGACTGGAGTATCCCGAATTGAAGAAGACCGTTCCGCCCGCGATCACCGGGCCGGGCCCGTTGAGAGAGCCGCCTCTGGCCGCAACACCGTCCACGGTTTCATACTTGCGCACGGTATCGAAGTCCCATAGGATCGCGCCGTCTCTCGTAGAATAAGCGCGCATATGCCCGTCGACCGACCCCGAAAACGCCACGCCCGCAATGGCGCTGACCGCCGCGGACTGAGCCGGGCTGCACGGTCTCCGGTCACCGCATCCCGGAGGCGCTGTAAACCAGACCCGCTCGCCATTGTCGAGGCGCAACGCTACAATTCCACCGCCCACCTTCGGATCGGCGTCCGTGGCGCTGGTAAGGCCGCTGGCGGCCAGCGTGCCCTCATCGAACGGGAGCCGGATGCGGCCCAAGTCGGAGATGGCCACGTACACGTTGGATTGGTCGGCTGCGGAGCCCCACTGCACTCCGCCGAAAGTCCCGCCCTGGCCCACACGAACCTGCCACAGCAATTTACCGTTGTCATCGGGATCGAGAGCGTGAACCACGCCGGACTTCTGGCCCGCGATCAGCGCCCGCCGGCCGCTCGCGAGCGTGATCAGAATCGGGGAAGCGGCGAAATCGAAATCCGGGGCCGACTCGTCCGGACAGTTGGTCTTATCGGGCAACCGGCAGGCCGAGGTCCAGGCATCGCCAGACGTCATCTGGCGGGTCCATAGAATCTTGCCGGTCCTCAGATCCATGGCCATGAAAGCGTCACTGGTCTTAGTCGCCGGCTGGCTGTAGTTGTCGCCGGTGGTGACATAGATCGCATTTCGCTTCTCGTCGATAGCCGGCGTGGTCCAGATCGGCACACCCGAAGGACCCCACAGTCGCACGCCCCTTGTATTCTTGGTGGTCGGTTTCGCCTCTTCATCAATAGTCCAAGTCTTCCAGACCTGTTTGCCGGTGGCCGCATCCAGAGCGACCAGGCTGCCGCGGAAACGGCAGCACTCATACGTGGGCTGCACCGCGAATACTTCATCGTTTCCGCGAACCGGAACGTAGAGCTTGCCTGCATGGAAGACGGGAGAGCCCGTGATGCCGGCGCCCGGCGTGTCGTCGACCTTGGTCTTCCAAAGCAGCTTGCCGGTCGAGGCATTCACCGCCCAGGCGAAGGCCCTCGCATCGCCAAAAAACGCGGCATAGACCGGACCGGAATCCGTCTCCACCTTCCCAATGCTGACCGCCGTCCGTACCCGGGACGCCGTATCGATTGACCAGTAGACACAACCCGTGGCTGCGCTGAGCGAATAAACTCCGCCACCTGGACTGGCGACAAAAACCCGGCCGCCCGCCACCGTGGGAGCCCCGTTCGATGTGGCCAGGATATCGCCGGGGTAACCGAACGCCCATTTCAGTTTGAGACGGGGTACCTGGCTTCCCGTCAATCCCGCCATTGCGGCATCCTGAAAGCGCGCGTTGGAGGTGTTCGGGCCCCAGCCGTTCCACTGCGGACCGGCCAGGGGGTTCGTGAAGTCATCCGATCCCGGGGGACACATCGCGGCTGAGGACAAGACTGTGGCCAATGGCGCCGTCCCGAGCTTCTTCTCTGTCACGAATTCGGCAATCGCGCGCCGCCCTGCCGCCGGCCAGCGCGCCGCCATGTAGACCATCTGACCGGTTTCCATGGCGTCGAGAACGCGCTCCGGGGACATGGCTTTCAATGCCTGGCGCTGCGGAGCACGCTCGACGCCGCCATCGTGGCACGGAGCGCAGCTCTGCTTGTACATGGACTCGCCAGTCTGCGGCTCTCCGCCTCGTCCTTGCGCCCAGAGCAACTCCGTAAAGATGAGCCCCGAAGAGCCGAGCCCCGCAAAGGCGAGCAAGAAGCTGGTCGAAGCCGCGGCCCAACAGACGGACGCCCTCATCGCGCGGTCAGTTTAGCACAATCGTCCTGCGGCACGAAGAAGTGCGAGGGGACTGTCGCGAGGGGAACTATCGCGAGGGGAACTGTTGCGAGGGGAACTGCGAGGGGACACCTTGTTCCCGCGAAAAGATTGTTCCGGCTTCTTGAACGCGCAAGGGTTTTGCAGTATATTTGAATCTCCAAGGCCAAGATGCCGCGTTGCCTTGTCGCAGTTAGTGCGATCAAGGAGGGTACGCGGATGTTCTTGACACGACGTAAGTTCTTATCGCGGGTCGGGCAGGCGGGGGGCTATGGCGCCGCCTTTGCCACGATGAATGCCCTGGGGCTGCTGCCCCGGGCTGCCTCAGCCGCTTCTCAAATCGATCTCCCTAAGGACGCCGGAAAGGGTGTGCGCATCGTCATCCTCGGCGGCGGGATCGCAGGACTCGCTTCAGCCTATGAACTGGGCAAGGCCGGGTTCGAATGCACGTTGCTGGAGGCCCGGGATCGCCCCGGCGGCCGGAACTGGACCATTCGCAACGGCTCAACCATCGAGTTCGTGGACGGCACGCGCCAGACCGCGCAGTACACTGGCGCAAACAGCTACATGAACGCCGGTCCAGCGCGGTTGCCCTCCCTCCACATAACGATCCTGGGCTATTGCCGTGAACTGGAGGTCCCCCTGGAGGTGTTCGTCAACACTAGCCGCGCCGCGCCGATGGTGACCGACAAGGCCTTCGGCGGCAAACCCGTCGAGGACCGCCAGGTCGCCAACGACACCCGCGGCTATGTCGCCGAGTTGCTCGCAAAAACGGTGAACCAAGGCGCGTTGGATCGGGAACTCACCGGGGACGACCGCGAGCGGTTGTTGGCGCTCTTGCGATCCTTCGGGGATCTCAAGGAGGGTTATGCCTATAAGGGATCGACGCGGTCCGGACTGACGCACATGGCGGGGGCGGCAGACGTCACCGAAGAGGGGCGGGCGCCACTCGACTTGCACGCTCTGCTCGATTCCGGTTTGTGGTCGAACCTCACCCAGGAAGAATCTCTGGATCATCAGGCCGCGATGTTTCAACCGGTCGGCGGCATGGACCGGATCCCCTACGCATTCGCCAAAAAGCTCGGGAAGGCGGCGCATTTCGGGGCGGTGGTGAAGGAAATCCGGAAGACGCCGCACGGAGTCAGAGTGGTCTACACGCAGAACGGAGCGGAGAAGAGCGTGGCCGCCGATTACTGCATTTGCGCGCTGCCGCTCAACATTCTCAGGTCCATCTCGAGCGATATGTCGCCCCAGGTGCAGAAGGCGATCGCCGAGGTTCGCTACGGCGATTCCTATAAGATGTCCTGGGAATCGAAACGCTTTTGGGAGACGGACTACAGTATTTACGGCGGCATCTCCTGGCTGCAGGGAGGACCGATCAACACCGTGTGGTTCCCCAGCGGGGGCATGCACACCGATTACGGCGTGATCTTGTCCGGGTACGGCAACCAGAGCCTTCCGGCCTTCGCGGCGCTGCCTACCATGGAAGCTAAGATCGCGGCGTCCAAAGCCGCGGTGGAGCGGCTTTTCCCGGGGCGCGGCAAGGAGATCCATAGCCCCATGTGGGTGGCCTGGGACAAGATCCCGTTCAATCAGGGCTCCTGGGTGGGGCAAGGACCGGGCTATTTCAATGGTCCCTACAAGACTTTCCTCGAGCCCGATGACCGGATCTATTTCGCCGGCGACCATTGCACGCACGTGGTCGCCTGGCAGGAGGGCGCGGCGCTGTCGGCCCACCGGGCTGTCTCAATGCTTGCGGAACGGGTGCGCGTGTCAAAGGCATAGACGTTAGAAAGGACACTCGATGAACCTCAACAAGACGGCTGCTGTGATGCTGGCGATCTCCGTCAGCGCCGCGGCCCAGACAGCGGTCAAGCATATTCAAACACCGAATGCCGTGATCGCCTCCGCCGTGTGGGCCGGAGACACGTTGTACGTGAGCGGGCAATTGCCCAACCCCGTCACGCCGGCGGATCGGGACAAGGGGACACCGGCGGTTTACGGAGACACGAAGACGCAGGCGGGCAGCGCTCTGGGAAAAATCGCGGCCTTGCTCAAGGAGCAGGGTCTGGGGATGGGCGACGTGGTGATGATGCACGTGTACCTGGTCGGCGATCCGGCGAACGGAGGGCGGCTCGATTTCGCGGGACTGAATGCCGCTTACAGCCAGTTCTTCGGAACCAAGGAACAGCCCAACAAACCGGCGCGTAGCGCCATGCAGGTGGCGGCTCTTGCTGCGGTGGGGCCGCTGGTAGAGATCGAAGTCATCGCCGTGAAAGCGAAATAGACCATTTTCTGAGATAATATAGACCAGCTCTGGCGATCCGGCTGCAAGCAAGAGATGGCGAAGGCCTATTCTGACGATCTACGACGGAAGTTGTTGGAGGCGCATCAGCAGGGGGAAGAGAGC
>Ga0209517_10007640_pt1 | contig 12885 bp, 10 predicted proteins | sample PeaSoiMetSII2010_FD_187695 | JGI IMG/M metagenome (GOLD analysis project Ga0209517, IMG submission 187695) | Peat soil microbial communities from Weissenstadt, Germany - SII-2010 (SPAdes) (version 2) | ecosystem: Environmental > Terrestrial > Soil > Wetlands > Peat | place: Germany...
GAACACCCACGAGCCGATCTCCTGATTGATCAAACAGGTGTTCTTGCCGATCCAGCCCAGGCCGGCTTGGCGAGCGTAGGAGCGCTCGAGCAGCGGCGCTGTGTCGACACAGATCTTGTATTCGTGACCGCTGCCGAGTTTCCTGGCCAACTCTTCCAGGCCGCGCCGCACCACGTGGTGATAATCCTCGCCCCAGGCGTAGCGCGAGACCCAGCCAAGCCCGGCGTCCTGCAACTCGGTCGAGCGCGGTTCAGGACCGTTGTACAGCTTGCCGACGCAGATGATGGATCGCGCGCTGGCGAGTAGCAGCTTGGGATCGGTTCGAATATTCGCGCGGCGATCCGTGAGATAGCCCATTGCGCCCGCCATCCCGCGGTCCACCCAATCGAGATAACGGCGGCCGTCGTCGGGCAGAGGCTCGGCACGCGCGACCCCCGCGAGTTGGAAACCGCTTTCTCGTGCCAAGCGCTCAATTTCGGTCGCGGTCACGATTCCATAATATACACTGAAGATTCACCATGAAGCTGAACAGTTACACCATCACACAAGGCAAGGACCGCGCCCCGGCGCGCGCGTTCCTGAAAGCCATTGGCCTCACCGACGAGGACATGAAGAAGCCGATCATCGGCATCGCCAACACCTGGATCGGCACCATGCCGTGCAATTTCAAGTTGCGCGAGCTGGCCAAAGACGTCGCGCAAGGAATTCGCGACGCCGGCGGCACGCCCCTGGAGTACAACACCATCGCCATCAGCGACGGTATCACCATGGGGACCGAAGGAATGAAAGCTTCGCTGGTCAGCCGCGAGGTTATCGCCGATTCCATCGAACTGGTAGCGCGCGGCCACATGTTCGATGGCATCGTCGCGCTGGTAGCCTGCGACAAGACCAGCCCCGGCGCGGCCATGGCGCTGTTGCGGCTCAACACGCCCGGGCTCATCCTGTACGGAGGGTCCATTCTTCCGGGCCGTCACAACGGGCGCGACCTGACGATTCAAGATGTGTACGAAGCCGTCGGCGCGAATTCGGCGGGAAGGATGTCGGACGAGGAACTCCTGGCGATCGAAAATTCCGCGTGTCCTGGCGCCGGCGCGTGCGGTGGACAATTCACCGCGAACACCATGGCGACGGTGATGGAGCTGATCGGTCTCTCGCCCTTAGGCACAGCCGCCGTACCTCAGGTAGACGCTCGCAAGCACGGTGTCGCAGCGCGTTGCGGACGGCTGGTGCTGGACCTGGTGAAGAACAATCTGCGTCCGCGCGACATCGTGACGCGCAAAGCGATCGACAATGCCATCGCATCGGTGGCGACGACGGGCGGTTCAACGAACGCCGTGCTGCATCTGCTGGCCATCGCGCGCGAGGCCGACGTGCCTCTCGGCATCGACGACTTCCAGACGATCAGCGAGCGGACGCCGCTGTTGGTTGATCTGAAGCCCGCGGGCAAGTTCGTCGCGGTGGATGTCGACAAAGCGGGGGGCATCGCAGTGATCGCGCAGCGCCTGGTCCAAGGCGGATACGCGGACGGTTCCGCGATGACGGTGACGGGGCGAACGCTGGCCGTGGAAGCCGCGGAGGCGAAAGAGACACCGGGGCAAGAAGTGATTCATGCGCTGAATAACCCGATCAAGAAGTCGGGCGGTCTAGTGATTTTGCGAGGGTCGCTCGCGCCGGATGGTTGCGTGATCAAAGTCACCGGTATCGAGCGAAGCGAACAGCGCGGCCCGGCCCGCGTGTTCGAGTCTGAGGAAGCAGCCATGGCGGCGGCTCTAGGCGGAAAGATTCACGCCGGCGATATCGTCGTGATTCGATACGAAGGTCCGCGCGGAGGGCCCGGAATGCGCGAGATGCTGGGCGTCACCAGCGCCATCGTCGGCGCAGGGCTCTCCGATAGCGTCGCTCTTCTCACCGACGGCCGGTTCAGCGGCGCCACGCGCGGATTCTGCGTGGGCCACGTCGCGCCCGAAGCGCAAGTGGGCGGCCCGATCGCGGCGATCCAGGAAGGCGACACGATCCATATCGACATCGCCAACCGGACAATCAATCTGGAAATTCCTGAGAACGTGCTGCGCGAGCGGCTTACTAAATGGAAAGCGCCCGAGCCGCGTTACCGGACGGGGGTTTTCGCCAAATATGTTGCGCTGGTGGGATCGGCGTCCGAAGGGGCGTTGACGACGCCGGGGTAAGAAGAGGCCGACGAGGGCGTCGGCTGCGGTCCAGGGGGACCGCCCCACTTCAGGAGATTCACTGCAGGTACTTGTTAAACCAGTTGAGCTCCTCGTACAGTACGTGCTCCAGCGACTCTTTGCCGCGGTAGCCATGCGCCTCCGCGGGGAGCATCACTAGACGGACCGTGCCGCCGTTGCCTCGGATGGCGGCGTACATTCGCTCGGACTGGACGGGATAAGTTCCGGTGTTGTCGTCGGCCTCGCCGTGGATCAGAAGGATGGGAGTCTTGATCTTGTCGGCGGACCAGAAGGGCGACATCTTGGTGTAAACGTCGGGCGCCTCCCAGAAGGTGCGGGTCTCAGCCTGGAAGCCGAAGGGGGTCAGCGTCCGGTTGTAGGCGCCGCTTTCGGCCACCGCCGCTCGAAACAACTTGGAATGCGCCAGCAGATTCGCGGTCATGAATGCGCCGTAGCTATGACCGAAGATTCCGACCCGATCGCGGTCCACAACGCCCATGTCGACGGCCTTGTCCACCGCGGCCTGCGCGTCCATGACCAGTTGATCCACATAGGTGTTGTTGACGGTTTCCGCGTCGCCGATGATCGGCATGGCCGCGTCATCGATGAGAGCGAAGCCATTGAGCACGAACAACTGATGGTAATTCAGTTGGCTGAACGCTTGAGCAGCGTGTCCGGTCACCTGGCCCGCGGTGTCGGCATCGCTGAACTCGTACGGATACGCCCAAACGAGTGCTGGCAGTTTCGTGCCCGGTTTGTAATTGGCCGGAACGTACAAAGTGAACGATAGCGGCACGCCGTCGGCGCGCTTGTAGGTGACCAACTGCTTCTTGATGCCGGCCGTTTGTGGAGCGGGATTGGGAAAACTGGTGAGAGCCTTCACCTCGGAACCGCTGTGGATGAAGTAATTCGGCGGATCGGCGGGACTTTCGCGGCGCGTCAGCTGGTGCGTGCCGCTGTCGTCGAGCAGGGCCGCGATGGTTTCGTACGCGCTGGCATCGGATTGAAAAAGCCGCTGGACTTTGCCGGTGGCGAGATTGAAACGGTCGAGGAACGGATGGTCGCCGTTGGGTGAGGCTCCTTCACCCTGCAGATAAATCTCGTCGCCGGATTGGACCACCTGGCGGCGGCCGTCGGGCGTGGTCTTCAGGACAGGATGCCCGGGATCGTGATAGGCATCGCGTTCATTGAGATTGAAGAGAAGACGCGCCTCGGCTCCGGGCTTGTCGAGACTGATTTCGAAGGTGCGTTCCATGCGCTTGACGCGCTCATAATCCACGACTAACGCTTTGCCGTTGTCGAGCGGCTGGATGCTCCGAAAACGCTGCTCGGTTTTGAAGATTTCGTTGGGCGGCGCGCTGAAGGGAGCCGCTGTCATCACGATTTTGTCGCGGTTTGGGACCTTGGCCTTGGGATCGCCGCCGTCCAACGCTTCGGCCCAGAGCAGCGTCGCCGGCTTGTCTTGTCTCCATTGGTAAGAGCGGGGACCGGTGCGAACGCCGGCGAGGGGAATGCGTTCGGCGAGGGGCAGACTCGCGACCTTGTATTCAACTTTCGCGGCCCGATCCCAGACCTCGATTTCTTGCGGGAACTCAGGGGCACGCAATTGGTAGGAATACGGCTTATGCAGCCAGCCGACCAACAAATGGGCTTGATCGGGAGACGGGCGGACCAAGGTGTAGACTCCGGGCTTGCCGAGCGGGGTAGATTTTCCGGTGGCCGCATCCAGATACACAAGCTGCGAGGTGGCGTAGTAATCGAACAGGTCTTCGTCGTGGATTGTGGCCAGCAGGTCTTCGAAAGTCGGCGCGGGACCCGCCTTGCCCATGCTCTCTTGCACGTGGGGACCGGTGGGGATGACGGGCTCGATCGGGACCGGCCCGCGCGCGCCGGGAACCGTACTGACAATGAGGGTGCGATTGTCGCCCAGCCACTGGACTGCTGCGGCGCCGGCGATCTGTACGCCGTTTACGCTGAGGCCGGGGATCCGCCGCGTCTGGCCCGTGGATGGCGACCCGATCCATAATTCGACGCCGTTGGCGACGGTGTTGGTAAAGGCAAACTGCTTGCCGTCGGGGCTCCAAATGGGAGCGCCGAATTTCCCATCGCGAGGCAGAGTGATCGCGATATCCTCTCCGCCGGGCAGCCGTTTGATCGCCAGGGAGACGTAGTAGGTCGCCATGTGCAGGCCGTTGGTGCCGGCATCAATGCGGAGGCCGGCGAGCCGCAGAAACGGCTGCGCGACCTGGGCAATGGCAGGGTATCGGACGGCTTGCAGGAAGATCGCGTAATCGCGCTGCGGGCTCACTGAAATTGCGGGAGTGGGCGGGGCGTTTAAGACGTCGCGAATATCCTTGGGGGGCTGCTGGTAACCGGAATCGCCAGCCCAAACGAGGGCCGTGAGGGCCAGAAGCAGGAGCGGGAATCGGGCAATCATGCCCGATTTTACACTACCGCTTGCTCACGCGCGCGGCTCGGTTCAGGAGTTAGGCGGTGACGTGGGCATCCAGCATCTTTTGGACATCCGTTTTACCGACCGCGCCCACCTTCTGCTCGACGACCTTGCCACCCTTGAACAGCAGCAGCGTGGGGATGCCGCGGACGTTGTAGCGCATGCTGGTGGCGCCGTTTTCGTCCACGTTCAACTTGCCCACCTTCACGCGGCCGGCATACGCCTCGGCGATCGCGTCCACGGTCGGCGTCATCATGCGGCAGGGGCCGCACCATTCGGCCCAAAAGTCCACCAGGACCGGGGCCTCGGAGTTCAGGACGTCCTTATCCCAGGTCGCGTCGGTAAATGTCAGAGTATTCGCACCAGCCATATTCTTCTCAATCTCCCCTAACTCAAATAGATGCCGAAACCGGCCAAAGGATTCAGCTTGCCAAAAGCCGCCGATACAACTCCACGTACTCGCCGGCCGAGGCGCTCCAGGAGAAGTCCTTCTCCATGCCTCGCCGCATCCTGCGCGTCCAATCGTCCTTATTCTGGAAGGCCTTTAGGGCCAACCCCACGGACTCGAGCAGGGCGTCACCGGAGTAGTCTCGGAACTTAAAACCGGTATCTTCATCAATGGTATCATCCAGGCCGCCGGTGGCGCGGACCACCGGGACGGTGCCGTATTTGAGGCTGTAAATCTGGTTGAGACCGCAGGGTTCATACTGGCTGGGCATCAGGAACATGTCGGCGCCGGCTTCGATCCGGTGCGACAACCCGACATCGTAGCCGACCTGGACGCCCACTTGATCGGGATAGGCTTGGGCCAGCGCGCGGAACATCGACTCGTGGACCGGATCGCCCGAACCGAGCACTACCAGGCTCAGGTCTTCCCGCAGCAGCCGTGAAGCAGCATTCTCCAGAATGTCGAAGCCCTTCTGCGACGCGAAGCGAGAAATAATCGCCAGGAGAGGCCGATCCAGATGGTCGACGGGCAGCCCATACTCGGCCAGAATGGCCCGCTTGCAGACGCGCTTTCCCGAAAGATCGCCTGGGGAATATGTTTGCGCGATGTGCGGATCATGCTCGGGATTCCAATGGCTATAATCGACGCCGTTGACGATTCCGGTTATGGGGCCGTGCTCCAAGAGAAAGCCGTCCAATCCGAAGCCGTACTCGGGGGTTTGAATCTCACGAGCGTAGCCCTTGCTGACGGTGCTGATGGCGTCCGACCAGGCAATGCCGGCTTTCAGGAAATTGACGTCGCCAAAGAAGTCGAGTTGCTCGGGATTCATCCAGCGCGGGTCCAGACCGATTTGCTGAACCACTTGCGGGCCGAAGATGCCTTGATAGCCGAGGTTGTGAATGGTGAGCAAGGTCTTGACGCGGAGGAACGTCGGATCGCCGCGGAAATGTTCGCGCAGGTAGACGGGTGTAAGCGCGGCCTGCCAATCGTGCAGGTGCATAAGATCGGTCGCGAACAAGTGACGCGCGACGCCGACGGCTGCGAGCGAAAGCACCGCGAAGCGCAAATGATTGTCGGGGAAGTCGGCCGGGCCCGAGCCGTAAATACCGTCGCGATCGTAGAGGGCGGGGCAGTCGACGAAATAGTAGCTGACGCCGCGATCGGTGGCTTCCTGGATGTCCACCATGTAGCCGGGGCCGAGGGGAATGTAGAGATTGCGGTAGGCTTCGCGCGGGGCTTGCGGATAATGATTTTCGCGATAGGCGGGAATGACGACGGCAACGTTTTCGCCGCGTTCGTGGAGGGCCGCGGGGAGGGCGCCTAGAACATCGGCCAGGCCACCTGTTTTAGCAAAGGGCGCGGCTTCGGAAGCCACCATCAGGATATTCATGCTGGCCGAATATTCATTGCTGAAGGCTGACTGTGGGGCGGACGCCCTCGCCCGCGCTGGACCCCCTGGTCCGGCTGATCCATCTCACGATACAAAAAAGCCGACGAGGGCGTCGGCTGCGGTCCAGGGGGACCGCCCCACATCCCGAGCTGGTTCACAAAATCAGTTCCGGTTCTCCTTATGAACCGCGTCCAACACGCCGTTGATGAACTTCACGGATTCGTCGCCCGAAAACTGCCGCGCCAACTCCAGCGCTTCGTCGATTACCACGGCGGGCGGCGTGTCCTGGCGGCTCATTTCGTAAATTGCCAGGCGCAAAATATTGCGGTCGACAATCGGCATGCGCTCGAGTTTCCAATGAGCCGATTTCTCGGAAATGCGAAGATCGATGGCGGCCGCCATCGCGGAGGCGCCGTTCACGAGTTCTTCCATGAACGCATCGCGGCCGTCGCTGGGCGAGTCTTCGTCATCTGGTTCCTCGGCGGCTTCGGGCGCTCCCTCGGCGCGCAAGGTGTCATAAAACGCGTGGATGGTCTCGTCCATGGGCCGCTTGGTCATGTCCCATTGGTAGAGCACCTGGAGGGCTCGCTGGCGGGATCGGTGACGGGCGGCCATTTGCCTATTGTCGCAGGCGGTGAATGAGGCGCGCCATTTCGATGGCTGTGACGGCGGCGTCGTACCCTTTGTTGCCGTCTTTGCCCCCCGCGCGATCGATGGCCTGCTGCGCTGTGTTGGTGGTCAAAACGCCGAAAGCGACCGGAATTCCAGATTCAAGTTGCACCGCCATGAGCCCGCTGGCGGTCTGCCCGGCAACGTAGTCGAAATGCGGTGTATCGCCGCGAATCACTGCTCCAAGCGCGATAATCGCATCAGGTTTCTTGCGTTCCGCTATCGTTTTGGCTGCCAGAGGCAGCTCCCAGGAACCAGGGACGTCGACGACCTCGATGTCGACGGCGCCCGCGCGTTTCAACGCATCCAGCGCTCCCTCCAGCAGCCGGTCCGTGACGAAGCTATTGAATCGCGCGCACAACACCGCAAACCTCAAGCCGCGCGCATCAAGAATTTCTTCGATTGGTTTTCCTTCGGTCACTTTGGTGAGATATGGGATACTTGAGGTTCAGCCCCATTCTACCGCATGAATCCAGCATTCATCCGCAACTTCTCTATCATCGCGCATATCGATCACGGCAAGTCGACCTTGGCTGACCGGTTGCTCGAAGCGACAGGCGCGCTTCCACAACGCGAAATGATGGAGCAGGTGCTGGATACGATGGACCTGGAGCGCGAGCGCGGGATCACCATCAAGGCGCATGCGGTGCGGTTGAATTATCGCGCCGACGACGGGCAGCTTTACCAGCTCAACTTGATCGACACGCCCGGGCATGTCGATTTCACCTATGAGGTTTCACGCAGCCTGCAAGCGTGCGAGGGCGCGCTGCTGGTGGTGGACGCGTCGCAAGGCGTGGAAGCGCAGACGCTGGCGAACACCTACCTGGCGCTCCATCACAATCTCGAAATTATCCCGGTGATCAATAAAATCGATCTGCCGTCGGCCGAACCGGAGAAAATACGAGAGCAGATCGAGCAGTTGATTGGATTACCGGCGCAAGACGCGATCCTGGTGAGCGCAAAGCAAGGCATCGGCATCAAAGACGTGCTGGAAGCCGTCGTGCATCTGGTGCCGGCTCCCAAAGGCTCGCCCGACGCGCCGTTGCGCGCGCTGATTTTCGATTCGTGGTTCGATCCTTACCGCGGTGTCGTCATTTTGGTGCGGGTGGTGGATGGAACGCTCCGAATGGGGCAGAAGATCAAGTTGTGGGCGACGGGCGCGCTTTGCGAAGTGGAAGGCGTCGGCTATCAATCGCCCAAGCCGGTCCCTTGCGAAGAGCTTTCGGCCGGTGAAGCTGGGTTTCTGTTCGCGAACATCAAGACAGTTTCGGACGCGCAGATCGGCGACACGGTCACGAGCGTGGAGAATCCCGCTTCCGAGCCGCTGCCCGGTTTCCAGGAAATCAAGCCGATGGTTTTCGCGGGGCTGTATCCGGTGGAATCGCACGAACACGGCCGTCTGCGCGAAGCGCTGGAAAAGCTGAGGCTCAACGACAGCGCGTTCAACTTCGAGCCGGAGAATTCGGTGGCGCTGGGATTTGGTTTTCGCTGCGGATTTCTCGGGCTGTTGCATCTGGAGATTATCCAGGAGCGCCTGGAGCGCGAATTTCAAATCAACCTGATCACGACCGCGCCCGGTGTTCGCTACAAGGTGACGGCTATGAACGGGGAGCTCATCGAAGTCTACAATCCGAGCAAGTTTCCCGATCCTTCCGTGATCAAGCACATCGAAGAGCCGATCATCGACGCCACGGTGATCACGCGCGAGGAGTATGTGGGCGAGATTCTGAAGCTGCTGGAAGAAAAGCGCGGGTCGCAGAAAAAGTTCGAATATATCGGGACCGGCCGCGTCCTGCTGCTATATGAGCTGCCGCTGAACGAGATCGTTCTGGATTTTTACGATCGGCTGAAATCGGCTTCGCGAGGCTACGCGTCGCTCGATTACCAGCTTGCCGGTTACCGTGTCTCGCCGATGGTGAAACTGGACGTGCTGGTGGCGGGCGAGCCCGTGGATGCTTTGTCGATGATAGTTCACAGGGATTTCGCGTATGAGCGCGGCAAGCTTCTGATCGAGCGGTTGCGCAAGCTGATCCCGCGCCAGATGTTCGAGGTGGCGCTGCAGGCCGCGATCGGCAACAAGGTAATCGCGCGCGAGACCATCAAGGCGATGGGCAAGAATGTTTTGGCGAAGTGCTACGGCGGCGACATTTCACGCAAACGCAAGCTGCTCGAAAAGCAAAAAGAAGGCAAGAAGCGGATGAAGCGGGTGGGACGGGTGGAGATTCCGCAAGAGGCGTTCCTGGCGGTGTTGAAGGTGGGGGACAGCGATAGCGATTAACAAATCCGGATACAAATGCTCCGCAGCGGACACACTAGAATGTGTACCCAGCTGTTCCCACGGATGATCTTCCTTTTCGTCACTACTCGCTACGGCACCGCGTCATCGCGTGGATCAGCCGCCATCTGTTTGATCGCGTCACCTATACGGTCCGTCACGGTTTGATTCGTGGGGTGCGGCGTAAGGGCGGGCTCGGGTGGATGCCGATAGGCGCACAAACCAAGGAAGAAACGTTCTGGCATGCGCTTCCGCTGGCCGGTTTGGTGGTTTACGATGTTGGCGCCTATCATGGCATCCTGACTCTGTTCTTCGCTTCGCGATGCTCGCGGGTGATCTCGTACGAGCCCAACGAAACCAATCATGCCCGCCTGGTCGAAAACATTCGGCTCAACGATTTGAACAACGTCCAAGTCCGCAAGCTCGGCGTCGGCGCGCAGCCTGGCAGCGGGACGCTGCGCTACAGTCCAACGATGGCGGGCGGCGGAACGCTCGATCCGAATGGCAGCGCTCCGATTTTACAGGCCATACAAATCACGACGCTCGATCACGACCTCGCCGCCTCCGCGCTGCCGGCGCCCGATCTGATCAAGATCGACATCGAAGGCTGGGAGCTGGAAGCGTTGAGGGGCGCGCGCGCGACGTTGGACGCACATCATCCAGCCCTGTTTCTCGAAATGCACGGAGAAACGATGCGCGAAAAGAGACGAAAGGCGAGCGAGATCATCGCATTCCTGCGCGAGGTGGGCTACCGGAATATCGATCACGTCGAAAGCGGCGCCGCTATCAGTCCGGGCAATGAGGAGGTCGCCGCAGAGGGCCACCTGTATTGTAGGTACACTGCAATAAGGACGGCCACATGCCCTATCAATACCTGAACGCATCCACGGACGGCCGGGTCGGCGTAATTACGCTGAATCGTCCGGAACGCCGCAACCCACTCTCGCTCGAAATGATGTACGAGCTGATCGCCTGCCTGCACGAGTTCGCTACCAGCGGGCAGGTCCGCGCCATCATCCTGGCCGCCGCCGGCAAGGGCTTCTGTTCCGGCCACGACTTGAGCGAAATGGTGGGCCGGACCGTGGCCGATTACCGGCGCCTGTTCGATGTATGCACCGAGCTGATGACCAAGATCCAATCCATCCCGCAGCCGGTGATTGCGCAGGTGCAGGGCATCGCGACGGCTGCCGGATGCCAGTTGGTGGCCACGTGCGATCTCGCGATTGCCAGCGATCAAGCCGCGTTCGCGACACCCGGCGTCAAGCTCGGCCTTTTCTGCACCACGCCCATGGTCGCGCTGTCTCGCGCCGTGGGACGCAAGCGTGCCCTGGAGATGCTGCTCACTGGCAAGTTGATCGATGCTTCGACTGCCGCCGAGTGGGGGCTTGTGAATCAGGTGGTCCCCGCCGCCGAGCTCGAATCCGTCACGCGCGAACTGGCTTGCAGAATCGCCGAGGCCAGCAGCTTCACGGTCGCGCTGGGCAAGCAGGCCTACTACACGCAGATCGATCTCGATCAGCCCAAGGCATACGCCTACGCCAAGGAAGTGATGACGATGAACTCGCTTGCGCAAGACGCGCAGGAGGGTATTTCGGCGTTCCTGGAAAAGCGCGTGGCGTGCTGGAGCGGGAAGTAGCTCGCTCTACTTGAGTTTGTAGATAATCGAGAACCGCGTTCGCGCGACCTCGCGATAGTTGCCCAACCAATCGCGCAAGTCGGGATAGCTCGTGATCGCGAGCGCCGGATTCAGCGGGCCAAGCCCATCCACGATCCAAGTTGGATCGCTTGCGATCAGCTCGCGGCGGTTGCGCGCAGCCCACTCAGGTGCGAAGGCCTCCGCTGTGGTCAAATGCCGGTCCGCCAAGACGCCAGTGAGCGGCTGCGAATCCAAGAATCGGCTGCCAGCCGGCATTCGGGTGTAGGTGAAAATGTCCGGCCGATAGCCCCAAACCAATAAAGTTCCGGCAGGCGTTATCCGATCCACCGCGGCCTGGCTGTCTTGATTGAGCGCGACGTCGGTCCAGTTGGTTTGGCGGTCGTGAGCGAGGTCGTTCGCGAGCATCACATAGCGCGGTCCGAAGCGGATCAGCGGGATCAATAGCAGCGCAAGTATCGCCACGCGGCATCGTCCCATCAACGTGTACCCGCGCGCGGCCAGCAGTGCCATCACCGGCAGCAGTTGAAAGTAGTATCGTGGGAAGAATCGCCAGCCCGCCGCCACCGCTACCAACGACAGGAGTAACCAGGCCGCCATTTCCCAGCGCCAGCGAGCTTCCCTCCACAACGCGACCGCCGCGCCAACCACTAGCGCACTCTGAAAGCCCGCCCAATTCGCCGTCCTGATGAATCCGGTGGCAAGCGCGAAGGTCTGTTCGGAATACATCGCGCCCCAGCGCCAGACCTCGTCCACGTAGGGTCGTCCGAACCAAATCAGGGCCACGATGTTTGGAATCGCGAAGCCTGCCGCGAGCCACCCCGCGCCCCGCCAGGCAAAAAACAGGCAAGCCGCCAGAACGAAGAACGCTTTGGCGTTCACCAGCAGCGCGACCCCGGCCACCAATCCGCTGAGCAGCGGGCGGCCGCGCCATGCGAGGTAAACCGCCGCGATGTGCGGCAGCACCATCAACAAATCCGGCGCCAGCGCCATCACCGCCGCGGGAATTCCAAAGGTCAGAAAGAATCCGAGCAGCAGCGCCGCCGCCAAGCCCTCGCGAGGACCCCACAAGTCCCGCGCGAATCGCCATAACATCAGGCAGCAGGCAAAGACGAAGGCCGCGCCCGCGATCCTGAGCAGCGCTCCCATGCGCGCGTCCCACAGCAAATACACCAGCGCGGAGAGCGGAGGTTTGTCGAACCAGACGTCGCGATAGAGTGCTTTTCCGCTCAAGATTTGGATCGCCGCGGCCGCTGGATACGCCTCCTCCACCCAAACGATCGCGGTGTGACATAGCCGTGCGGCGAGGAGTCCCGTGAACAGAAGCGCAAGCACAAGCCGGCTGGACACGTTTGGTCCAAGATTGTCGCGCACGTTTGCGCTCGGAATCACCTATTGAATATAACTGGTGATTGGAAACAACGTCGATGGACCGCGGCAAGAGGCTCGATCAGTTCTTGCGCGAGCGGCTTCCTCAATACAGTCGCGCCCGGTTGCAGGATTGGATAGAGCAGGGACGCGTGTTGGTCAACGGTTCGCCCGAAAAGCGTTCGTTCCTGCTGAAGGGAGCCGAGCGCATCGACGTTGAGCCCGGCGAACTGGCCCCGTTGCGCGCCACGCCCGAGGACCTTCCGCTCGAAGTCCTGTACGAAGACGGCGATGTTATCGCGATCAACAAGCTCGCGGGGATGGTGGTTCACACCGGCGCCGGCCAGCACTCGGGCACTCTGGTGAATGCCGTACTGCACCGTTTTGGAAAGCTTTCGGGCGTTGGGGGCGACCTGCGGCCGGGTATCGTGCATCGCCTGGAC
>Ga0209517_10007641_pt1 | contig 12884 bp, 13 predicted proteins | sample PeaSoiMetSII2010_FD_187695 | JGI IMG/M metagenome (GOLD analysis project Ga0209517, IMG submission 187695) | Peat soil microbial communities from Weissenstadt, Germany - SII-2010 (SPAdes) (version 2) | ecosystem: Environmental > Terrestrial > Soil > Wetlands > Peat | place: Germany...
GCTTCCATTTCCAGCAACGGCAAGCCGGATCCCGCGATCCGCTGGAGCCTCTCGGGTTCATCGTGTCCCGGGTCGTGCGGCAGCGTCGATGCCAGCGGGAATTACACCGCACCGCAGATTCTGCCAGGAAATGCTGGCGTGGCCTTGACTGCAACGAGCACCGCCGATCCTTCCAAGCAAAACTCGGCGAGCGTCCTGATCACCAGCGATTTCTCCATGCAGCTCAGCGCCCCGGCAACCGTGCAACCCGGCGTGACGACGGCGCTCCTAGCCACCATGACTCCGGTTCCCGGCTCGAATCCCAGCAGCTCTTTATCGTGGTCACTTTCCGGCGCGGGCTGCAGCGGCAGCGCCTGCGGGATCTTGACGGTTACAACTACGCAATCCGCCGGTGGGAACGCGATCGCCGACACGGCCAACTACACCGCGCCGGTCACCGCCCCGCAGCCGGACACAGTGACCGTAAGCGTCACGCCACAAGCTGATCCCACGAAAAGAGCGCAGGCCAACATTACCATTGCGCTGGGCGCTGGCCTCAGCATCTCTCCGCCGACGGCGACGCTGGCCGGAAATCATCGCATCACGCTCACCGCGTCCCTGTATGGCGCCGCCAACAATGGCTTGGTTTGGAGCGTCAACGGCGTGTCCGGCGGCAACACCACGCTGGGGCAAATTTGCGTTGTGGGATCGAGTCCCTGCCAGATTCTCGCGAGCGGCAACTCCACCCAATCGGACTATCTCGCGCCCGGTGCGATCCCCGCGACGAATCCGGTGTCCGTAACCGTCAGCAGCGCCGGCAATCCCAGTCTCTCTGGTTCGGCGCAGATCACGGTGATCAACCATGTGCTGGTCAGCGTGCAGCCGAACAACGTGACGCTGCCACCATTGGGCGTGCACGGATTCACCGCTTCGATTCTCGGCACCGACAATCAAAACGTCGTCTGGCAAATCCGGGGCACTGGCTGTACCTCGAGCGGCTTGTGCGGTTCGATCACGCCGGCAGGCGCCTACACGGCCCCCGGCGTCGCGCCCACGCCCGATGCTTTGACCGTCGTTGCCATCAGCCAGGACGATACTTCGCAGTCAGGCAGCGCCAGCGTCACCATTTCCAACGGCCCAGACATTCTGTCGTTGCATCCCGCCAGCGTCTATGCCGGCGGCGCTGATGGCTTCACCCTCAGGGTGGATGGCAGCGGCTTCGCACCCTCACAACCGGGACCTGGCTCCGTATTGCAAATTGGGGGCACCGCGCGTGTCACGACTTGCGACACCGCCAATTCCTGTTCCGCGCCGATGAACAGCTCCGATGTGGCTTTGACCGGAAATCTCAGCGTGCAAATTTTGAACCCCGACACGAGCGCGTCGAACGTCGTGGCCCTCGTGGTCGTGCCGCCTGGCAACGGTGAGGACGTTATCACGCTGACCAGCAGCTCCCCCGCGGCGACCGCCAAGGACATCACTGTCGTCGAACCCACATCCGCCGCACTGGATACCTCCGATGCCAATCTGGATCTCGAAGTGGCCGCCATCGGCATGTTCACCACTTCCACAAATACTTGTACCCTCGCCGGGAATCCGATCCCACTGGTGCGGCCTTCCTCCGGCAACGCCGCCGCGGACATCTGCCTTTTTTCCCAAGCCGGTTTCGACACCAGCATGAACTACACGGTTTCCGGTTCCGGTGACGTCGCCGTGATCGCCAGGCAGCCTGCGGGCCTCGGCATCATTCATCTGACTCTGCAAATTCCGGCAACCGCAACGCCCGGTGCGCGAACTCTTTTCATTCAGAACGCCAACCTGGATCGTACCGCGGCCTCCGGGGCCCTGGAGATCCAATGAGGTGCGGGAGACCACGATGAGTTTCGTACAACGCCGCCGCTTCTTGTGGCTCCTGCTCCTGGCAGGGATGCTCCTGATTGTCGTGACGGCGCGCGCCACGACTCTTGTGCGGCTGCGCTTCCCGGATCTCGTGCATTACGCTTCGGCCATCGCGCGAGTGCGATGTGTCGGCGCCGACACCCGCGTCGAGAATGGTGAAATCTTCACCGACACGCGCTTCCACGTGCTGGAAATCGAAAAAGGGCAATTGCCGGCACGCATCGTAGTGCGCCAGCCGGGCGGAAAATTCCAGCACCTGGTTTCCCACGTGGAAGGAACTCCGGAATTCCGCGTCGGCGAGGAAGTCTACCTGTTTCTCTGGGGCCGCCCGGGCAGGCAGTTTTATGTTCTCGGCTGGTCACAAGGAACTTTTCGCGTGCACCACGATGCACTCTCCGACAAGGAAACTGTCACGCAGGATTCCGCTGAAATTCCTGTATTCGATCCCGAAGTGAATGCCTTCACGAAGATGGGTGTCAAAAACCTCCGGATTGATGTGTTCCAGGAGCGCATACGCCGCGAAGTCTTGCGGGCGGTGCCATGAAGAATGTCCTTGGTGGACCGAGAGTTCTTTACGGCAGTTGAGTTATGGCTCGGAAGTCAAGGAGTGAGGCGGGCGAAAGGCGAGGCGGAAGCAAACCATGCGAGTGACGCTCCGAAAACTTGGCGCCATAGGCGTCGCCGCTTTCTACGGGCTCTGGTCTGGGGTCGCCGCACATGGGTACGCGCTCAACGAGATTGTGCCTGATGTCCGCCAGCCGGCCGGAGTTTCGGGGGGCTCGGCCTGCCCGGTTCACGCGCACCAACTGGCCAGCGCGGGCAGCCTGTCTTTTCGCTGGAGCACGGTGCTCGGCAGCAATCCCACAACCATCCTGACCCAAGACCAGACCCCCGCAGGCAGCCTGAATGAGATTGAGCAAACCATCCAGCAGTCGCTGTCGGTGTGGACCAATGTGCGTGGCACGACGCTCACACCCACTTCCCTAGCTCCGCTGACGCGCATCTCCTCCGCAAATGCCTGCGGCGTCGACGGGCTCAACTCCATCTGCTTTGACCAACCGGACATGGCCTTCACTCCCGGCGTACTGGCTTTTACCCGCGTCGTCACCGCAGACTCCATCGGCATTCAAGTCGGCAGTGGCCCCGCCTCCACGGAAGTTGGCCAGATCCTCGACGCTGACATTTATTTCAATCCCAGCGATTCGCTGACATCATTCGCCACTCCCCAGGCGTTGAGCGCAAGTCCGAAGTCCTACAACCTGGAATCGATCCTCATCCACGAACTGGGCCACACGCTGGGATTCAGTCATTCCGCGGTGTGGAGCGCCATGATGTTTCCGTTCGCTCCAGCCCCCGGCACGTTTGCCGGGCAACGGCCGACGGCGCAGCAACCGGACGCGCCGTTGACAGATGACGATCGCACCGGCTTGCGCGTCCTCTATCACGATCCGAATGACACGCTCTATGTGGGCTCGATCCAAGGGCACATCATCCCTGCAAATCCCATTTCGCTCCCCTCGGCGCCTCCGGGAGTCACGGGAGTATTCGGCGCACACGTCGTGGCCATCGATGCTTCGAGCGGCACAGTCATCGCAGGCACGCTGGGTGGTTGGAGTTGCACCGCGCCCGGCCCGGTGCAGTTCGACGGCAACTATGAAATCGATCAGTTGCTCGTAGGCCAAAGCTACAAGATTTACGCGGAACCCTTGGATGGCGCGGTGGCGCCAAGCGATGTCAGCAATGCGCTTGTTTCCCTCTGCCGCAATTCCACCACGGATCCGGGCTGGCCGCCGCTGCAGGGCTGCGTGGTGCCGCCGGCAAATACAACCTTCACCGCGCGAACGCGTCCTTCACCATAAAATCGGCTGGGGAAATTCACCGCCGGACTTTCTGAACCTGACGCGACCCGTCTATTTCTTTGACCCTCGCCTAGCTGTGCGCCGGTACCATCCAGCCTCCGCCAAACAGCAGACCCGGCCCTAGAGCATTTCCATTAATTATATAGCTTGCAAAACTCGTTGGCCTGTGGCAGAGTGGGCTCATGCGAGCCATCCCGATTTCCCTGCGCAAGCGCATTCTGCAGCTCTACGAACGCGGCAAGAGCACCTGCGAGATCGCGCAGTTTTCCGGCTTCTGCGTGGCCGCGGTGCGCCGCGTGCGTCAGCAGTTTCGCGAGCGCGGCACCCTGGAACCTCAGACGCATTTGTGTGGACGCAAGACACTGCTGACCGCGGAGCGCCAACAACGGCTGCAGCAACTCTTGGCCGAGCAGCCCGATGCCACCCTGGCGGAGTTGGGCGCGCGCCTGGACCGTCGCTTCCGCACCTCCACGATCGATCTCTGGCTGCGGCGGCTGGGTTGGAAGTTTAAAAAAAACTCTGGCCGCCGCCGAACAAGAGCGACCGGACGTGGCCGAAAAAAGAGCGCGTTGGCATGAGCAGTTGGCTGCGGAACTGACCACCCATCTGGTATTTGTAGACGAAAGCGGTGCCAACACCAAGATGACGCGCCTGCGTGGGCGCGCACTGGGCGGGCAGAGACTGCGGGCGCGCATCCCGCATGGATCGTATCAAACGAGCACGCTGATCTCCGGCATTCGCTTGGCGGGCCCTTGCGCGTCTTGGCTTTTTGAGGGCCCGATGAACGGCGAAATGTTTCTGGCTTGGGTGCAGCAGGGCCTGGCACTCACCCTGCGCCCCGGCGACGTGGTCATCCTGGATAATTTGGCCACGCACAAAATCCGCGGAGTCCGCGAAGCCATCGAGGCCAGCGGTGCCCGGCTGCTGTATCTACCGCCGTATTCGCCGGACTTCAACCCCATCGAGCCGATGTGGAGCAAGATCAAACAAATCCTCCGCAGTCACGCTCCCCGCAACGACGAGCAACTGCTCCTGGCGGCGAAAAGCGCCTTTCAGTCCATCACCACCGCCGATTGCCAGGGTTTCTTTTTTAGCGCTCGATACGCTACATAATAACTGGAATTGCTTTAGCGACGCCAGGAATATCGGCTTGCGTTGAGCGACGGGCTGTTGGGAGGCGTGTTGCAGCGCAGCATGCAAAGCAGCGCCACAGGTCGAAGCGCCCAAATTCCCTCTGGTGGCCGCAATGGGTGGAAATGAGCTTGCCGGCACCTTCAACTGTTTCGCCAGAAGTGTGACCAGCCGCGGATTGGGCTGGTGCGTGGCAAACGCGCCGGCCTCCTTGCGCGAAAGTCCGCTCCGGCGCTCCACTTCATGCAGCACTTTCACCATGCGGTTCACTGCGGCGCGAGAAAGTGCTTCCCCGTTGAATTGCACCGTCAAGCGCCCGCCGCCGGCGTCACTGACGGAAATTGCTTCGGCATACTGTGCGGCACAACCAAAAAAGAATTCTCCCAGTCGGTACGCTGTGCGGTTCCCTTCGGGCTTTGTGCTCGACAGCAGAAATGCGCTTGCGCCATCGCCGAATAGTCCCCCGAACTCCCCATCGGCGCGCCCGGGACGCAGGGACCTGCTGTGCACATCCGCGCTCGCCACGAGGATTCGCATCCCCCGGCCAGACGCCAACAACGCCTGAGCCACAGCCAGCGCCTGCACAATTGCCAGGCAGCCGCTGCCGACATCGAGGGCGCTGCAAGACTCCGGCAAACCGAGCCGCGCATGCAAAATCGCGGAAAGCGACGGGTAAGCGTGGTGCGTTTCACTGGCTGCCACGATCCAATCAATGCCGGGCCCTCTTTCCTTGCCGACCGGCATCAGGGGCGCTGCTGCTTGCGTGCCCAGCGTGCCCTCATTTTCCTCTTTCGCCGCATAGGCCAGCGACACAATCCCGGCGCGGTGGCGCAATTTGCCGGAAGGCATCCCAAAAGCGCGGTCCACCTGTTCCGAGGGAACCACCCGCGAGCCAAAAGCGCTGTTGGATCCGATGACGAAAACTTTCGAGAATGGCAACTCGGGACCCCTTACGCTTCTCAGCGGATGCAACACTTTGCAGTTACGGCTGAGGAAGTATCGTCCAGCGATGAGAACTCTATCATCCAGCAGACGCGCTTCTATTTCCAGTGCAGATCGTCAAATCGCCTGTGGCTTCTCTTGCTCAGAAATACTCGATGGCCTCCGGGGAAGTCCGGAAGGCGTATTGCTCTGCTTGAAGCCTGAGCGCATCTTCGAGCGCAGCCTCTCGACCGTGGGCGAACAGTGAATCGCTGGTGACGTCCGCAAACCCGTGCAGTTGAAGCAGCCGGTCCTCGGCGTCTCGCTGCGACTCAATGACTCCTCCGCGTCTCAGGTGCAGCGGCACAGCGCCTTTCCTTACAAGCGTTGGACAAATGAGCAGAAAGCGGTGGCAGTGCAGCGGATCTTCTTCGGCGCAGAGGATTGCTGTCGGCGCTTCGCGGGCACGCGTGATGGCGCGGTCTAAGGCCTCCAGAAAGTCTGGAGCCTTGCGCCGGCCGACATAATCCACCAGGCCGTTCGGCAGGTAATAGCGCGGATCCAGAGGGCGCCCGCCAAGCTGCTCCCCAAAAAACTCGTACTGTATTTTCGCCGCGGTAAGCCGCGATTCCAGCGGTTCGCGGTTGAATTGCGGATACCGAAAGCTTCCGGGCCGGCTGCGAATATCACAAAGCAGTTTGATCTCGTGGCGCAGAAGCGTGCCGAGCAGATCAGACATCTCCAGATTGGAGTGCCCCAGGGTAAACAGCTTGGGTTGCTTGGTGGCCGGTGCTGTCATGAGCGCATTCTGTTCCTTGGAAGTGTAACGCGTTCCACCCCGCAGGGTGTCTGCCTGCCCGGCCCCACTTTGCGTTCTGGCGGCGAGCGGAAAAACTCCGGAGTTTCGGGGGTCGGAGCTTAAGCTCCGACATTGGATGCTTGGTTGTCATCTGGCTTTAGCCCCTGAGAAAATGGTTTAGGCCTTTTTCCGCACCCTGCTAAAAATTCGACCGATTCGCGCGCTGACGCGCTTTCATTTTCCTTTAAGATGAGGCTTTGCTTGAAATGGCTTCCACTTCGCTGACCACGCGATCGAGTTCGTCAATCAAAGGGTTGTTGCCCGCCGCGCGAAAGGCCGTGATCAGCGCGCGGTAGTACCACAGTGTGCCCTCCATTTTCCCCGTAAAACGCTCGTACACACTTACGCCGTGCACTCGCACGTCATGCAGAATTTCCCGCGTATTGGAGAGTTTGTCTGCGGCGGACACCATTCGGGTGTCGGCTGCTTCGCGGGCAACGCGCGCGACGTAATCTTGCTTGCGCTGCAGCCACGGCGGCTTGGGTTCGCCGTACGCGTCCGTGCAGCCGTCCACAATCTCCGCCACGCGCTGGCCGAATTTCCGGCGGATTTCGCGCAACCGCGGCAGGCCGCCCTGATCCTCCACCGCGTCGTGCAACAGAGCGGCGATGGCCATCTCCTCATCGCCGCCGTATTCAATGACGATGGAAGCGACTCCCAGCAGGTGCCCGATGTACGGCCGCTCGGTGCGCTTGCGAATCTGGCTGGCGTGCAGCCGCGCCGCGTAGCTCAATGCGGAAATAAACTTTCGCGAGAGGGCAGGCTTCGCCCCAGTTTTACGGGCACTGTTGGTTTTCTTAGATTTCACCGGCGTCGCGTCTTACTCAGCAGGCGCAGAATTTCCAAGTACAACCAGATCAACGTCACCATCATGGCGAACGCGCCATACCATTCCATGTATTTGGGAGCGCCCATGCGCGAGCCGGTTTCGATCAGGTCAAAATCGAGGACCAGGTTCAGCGCCGCGATAATCACCACAACCACGCTGATGCCGATGCCCAGCGGCGTGCTGCTGTAGAGAAAGGACATTTGCGAGTGGCCGAACAGGCTCATCAGCAGATTGAGCGCGTACACCAGCGCGACCGCTCCGGTCGCTGCCATCACACCAAGCTTGAAACCCCGCGTGGCGCGCACTACGCCGGTCTTGTACGCGAGCAGCAGAACGAACAGCACGGCAAAGGTCAGGCCCACCGCTTGCACCGCAATACCCGGATAGGACTTCTCAAACACCGCCGAAATGCCGCCAAGAAAAAGCCCTTCGAGCAGCGCATAGACGGGCGCCGTAATCGGCGACCAGGTGTTCTTAAATACCGTCACCAACGCGAGGACGAAACCGCCAAGCGCCCCGCCGATCATCCACGGATAAGCACCTTCCGGGGTGGGAGAATGGGCCAGGCCCCAAGTCCACGCCGCCGCAATCACCACCAAGAAAAGCAGCAAGCCGGTTTTGTTGACCGTGCCCTGGATGGTCATCGTTTCACCGCCGGCAATCGGCGTGGCGAACACTTTTTCCTTCAGAACGGGATTATTTGAGCGAAACAGCTCTGCCATCGAAATGTCCTCCAGACCGTAAATGGGGCGCGGTTATTAGGATAGCATCAACGCGGCAAATCGCGCGGAGCCGTTCGCAGAGCCTCGTAGCAAGGCGTCACTCATTTGGTCTGATGTGGGGAAAAGCTTGGTAGCGCTAACGGGAATCGAACCCGTATTTCGGCCTTGAAAGGGCCGCGTGCTAACCGTTGCACCATAGCGCCACAATCGTGGGGAATACAACCTTTTAAGTATACGAGAAACCCGCTCGACGCGCTACGCGGGGCGGTTAATGATAAGTTTAAAGTTATAGATTTTTGGTTTCGGAACAGCACCTCTTTGGTCCGGGGGACCATGTGCTCGCGTCGAGAGTTTTACTTAGAACTTAATACTTATAACTTAGGACTACTCTCCCCCCTGGCGGTCCTGCCACTCTTCGCGCCAGGCCATCTGAACCGCTTCAAGCTTGCTCTCGTTGGACTTCAGCGGATCGCCGGCAAACCCCGGCAATTCCGTGATCCATTTGTGCATATCCGTAAAGCGGACGGTCAGCGGATCGACATCGGGATACTTGTCCGCCAAGCCGATGGCAATATCATCGAGGTTGTCCCAGTCAAAAGTATGCGGCATGAGGGTTCCTCAGTGGTCCAGTTCCTTGGCGTAATTCTTGTTCCAATCGGGGATTTCCACCACGATGTCCGTGGTGCCGTCCGGCACGGTCTGGCAACCCAGGCGCGACTTGGGCGTTATGCCTGGCGCTTCGTCGAGTTCGTCGAGTTCCGCATCCGTGGCTTCGTTGCAGGATTCCAGCCCTTCCTTCACGAGCACATGGCAGGTGGAGCAGGCGCAAACACCCCCGCAGGCATGGTCCAGGCCCATCTTGAAGCCCTCGGAAATGTCCAGGATGCTCCCCGGCAGTCCGTTGTGGCCGTACGGAAACTTTTCCGGATCAACCTCAACGGTCTTGCCGCTCGGTAGAAAAGTGACCTTGAACTTTTTGGTCGCCTTCTTGTACTTCACTTCCTCGATGTACGGATTGCTGCCACCCATAGTTTTTCTCCAGCCAAATCACGAACTTTGGTTGCTCGTAAGGGCGCAGCATGCTGCGCCCTTACACCAAAAACTCAAAATGCTAGACCTCCGCCAACTTCTTGCCCTCGAGCGCCGTCTGCACCGCCGAAGTCATCAGCACTTCGGCCAGATGTTCAGTGACGTGATTCAATTCATCGATCTGCCGCCGGATCAGCTTGTAGTCGCTGCCCTTCACCGCTTCTTGCAGCGCGGCAACACTGTCATCCACGTTCCGCCGCTCCGCCGCCGCCAATTGTGCCGCCTGTGGATTCGCCAGCGCTTTCGCTGTGGCCGATAAAATCGATTCCGCTTCGGTGCGTGCTTCGATCACCTGGCGCTCCGCGAAATCCTGCTCCGCGTATTCGATGGATTCCTCGAGCATGCGCTCAATGTCTGCGTCGTTCAGCCCATAACTGGGCTGTACCTCAATCGTGTGCTGCTCGCCGGTACGCAAATCCTTTGCCGCCACCTGCAGAATGCCGTTGGCGTCGATAAGGAATTTCACTTCGATGCGGGGTAGACCCGCTGGAGCCGGAGAAACGCGCAAAGTAAAGCGTGCCAGCGAACGGCAGTCCCTCGCTAGTTCGCGCTCGCCCTGTAGTACATGGATGTCGATCCCCGTCTGATTGTCCACGCCCGTGGTGTAGAGCTCCTGGGCGCTCGCGGGGATCGTGGAATTGCGCGGAATGACCTTGGCCACAGCGCCGCCATAAGTCTCGATGCCAAGGGAAAGCGGCGTAACGTCCAGCAGCAGCATGTTCTTCACGCCTTTATCCAGGATATTGGCCTGCACCGCTGCACCCAGTGCGACAACCTCATCCGGATTCAATTCTGTATGCGGCTTGCGGTCAAAAAACTCCTGCACCGTGCGGCGAATTATCGGTGTGCGCGTGGTGCCGCCAACCAGGACGACTTCATCCAAATCGCTGGGCTTCAATTGCGCGTCGGCCAACGCCTGCTTCACCGGCGCCATCGTACGGTCGACCACGGGGCGAATCAGGGCTTCCAGCGCGCCACGAGTGAATTCGCGCACGAACACATTGCCGTTGGGCAGCGGAAATCGCAGCGTGGCCGTCGCCGTTTCGGAAAGCTGGTGCTTGATATCAATCAGCGCCTTGCGGAGTTCCTGTGCCAATTCCCCATGCGGTGAAAAATCAATCTGGTCGTGCTGCAGAATCTGTTCGTGAACAAAAGCCTGCAGCAGATTGTCAATGTCGTCGCCGCCCAGGTGCGTATCGCCGTTCGTGGAAAGCACCTGGTAAATGTCGCCTTCGCCGGTGGAAATCAGCTTGAGCACGGAAATATCAAACGTGCCGCCTCCCAGATCGTAAACGGCAACCTTGCCCCGCTGTTTTTCGTGCAATCCATACGCCAGGGCCGCGGCCGTCGGTTCGTTGACCAGGCGCAGCACCTCAAGGCCGGCGAGCTTGCCGGCATCCTTGGTGGCCTGGCGCTGCGCATCGTTGAAATAGGCGGGCACGGTGATGACCGCGCGGTCCACCGTTTCGCCGAAGTAGGATTCCGCCCAATTCTTCAGCTCCCGCAATATGAACGAGGAAATCTCCGGCGGTGTGAAAACTTTATCGCCGAGCTGCACGCGGATCACATTCCTGCTTGCGGGATCGATGCGGAACGGGAACAGCTTCAGTTCGCTTTGCACGTCGGAGGGGCCGCGGCCCATGAGGCGCTTCACGGAATAGATGGAGCGCTCCGGCTGTGTCAGCAAGCGGCGGCGCGCCGGATCCCCAACGATGATGCTGCCGTCCAGATCAATGCTGACGACGGATGGGCACAGTGTGCTGCCGGACGGCCCCGGAATACACTTCGGCTCGCCGGTCTTCGCATCCACGTACGCGACCAGACTGTTCGTTGTCCCCAGATCGATGCCGACGATCTTTCCCATGAGCAGTTTTCAGTTCTCAGTCAGAACCCGGGCCCGACGACCACGTTACAGTAATTCTTTTTGAACATTCACCACCAGATTGCGAATGTACGAGCGGCGGTTCAACAGCTCATTGAGCTGCGCCATGATCTTGCCTCGGTCCGCCACATTCGCGCCCGCGTCGATGGCCTTGTCCCATTCCCTCGCTTTGGACTGTAGCGCGCCATCAACATCCTTCAGCTTCTCTTCAAAGCTCTTTTCCGCGACTTCCAGGCCGCGTCGGAGCGAACCAGTGTCGCTTCCTTCAGCCTTGGCCTCGCGGAGTTCGTCAAGCGATTCATTCAGCTCGAATACTTCCTCGAGCAGTTCCGGAGGCGCCTGCTGCCTGTTCTCGCCATTTTTGCGCGTGCCCTCGATCGCCAGCAGATATTCCACACGCGCGATGGGGTCGCGCAGCGTGCGATAGGCGTCATTCAGTTCCGAGCTGCGCTTAAGTGAAATTTCGCGTTCCTGCTCTGTCGCACTGACAAAATTGTCTGGGTGCAACTTCCAGCTAAGCTGTAGAAACTTTTGTTCCAGCGCGCCCATTTCGATCCAGAGCTTGCGCGGCAACTCGAACATCGCGAAGTAGTCGCTGCCCTGCGGAAGCTGCAGCAATTTGCCGCATCCCGAGCAGAAGTGCGTGCCAATGGTGCGCTCGTGGCAATTCCAACAGACGAGTGGAGGGTTTGTGATCGGGAGTTGCGTGGACATTCTCAAATCTTCTTTCTTCTTCTTGCTTGCGATCTACTCTCCCAAAGTGCGTCGAAGCCTCCGACCACCGGTATCGCAAGGAATAAGAGGAATATGAGGAGATTCGTCACTATCACTCCCCAACACAAAAAAAGTGGCTGGCGATTGCGGTGGCCAACCACTGGTCAGACCGAGTCAGTAACCGCCCGGGCACAGACCGAAGTCCGTGCTAACGCTAAGCCGTAAACGAACTGCCGCAGCCGCAGCTCCGCGCGGCATTCGGATTCTGGAACACGAATCCCTGCCGCATGAGCGTCTCCTCATACTCCAGGGTGGTGCCATTCAAATACAGCAGGCTCTTGGGATCGACAAAGATCCTCGCGCCGAATTCCTCGAAGACTTTGTCGCGGTCACGCGCCTGCGTATCCAGCCGCATGGCATAAGACAACCCGGAGCAGCCGCCGCCCTGCACACCAACGCGCAGGCCGCCCTTTTCCGGAGACACGCCTTCCTTCGCGAGCAGCGCGAGGATTTTCTTCGCGGCATGCTCGGTTAAGTGAATTACCGGCCCGATCTTCTGAGTTACTTCGGTACTAACTTCGGTCGCCATAATTCCAATCCTAACAAACTTCACGAGCCAATAACTCGACAGCATCCTCCGACGGCCAACCCTCACCGCCGGAAGACGCCACTAACGCCGAGCAGAGATTTAGTGAGAGGCTTTCTCGTGCTCGGGAACTTCCACCCCGTGCTTCTTCTTCCAGTTGCCGATGGCGGCCTTAATGGCATCCTCGGCGAGCACGGAGCAGTGAATCTTGACCGGAGGCAGAGAGAGCTCGCGGACGATGTCCGTGTTCTTGATGGCGAGCGCTTCTTCCACCGTCTTGCCCTTCACCCATTCCGTGGCGAGCGAAGAACTGGCGATGGCCGAACCGCAGCCGAAGGTCTTGAACTTGGCTTCTTCAATGACCTGCGTCTCCGGATTGATGCGCATCTGCAGCTTCATCACGTCGCCGCACTC
>Ga0209517_10007643_pt1 | contig 12878 bp, 16 predicted proteins | sample PeaSoiMetSII2010_FD_187695 | JGI IMG/M metagenome (GOLD analysis project Ga0209517, IMG submission 187695) | Peat soil microbial communities from Weissenstadt, Germany - SII-2010 (SPAdes) (version 2) | ecosystem: Environmental > Terrestrial > Soil > Wetlands > Peat | place: Germany...
TCGACGTCGACAGCGAACGAATCCGCCGAAAACATGTGCTGGGCGGCCTGATCAACGAGTACACCCGCGCCGCCTGAGCATGGAAGACCTGCAGGTCACCAGCCGAATCCTAATTTCGAGCGGGACAGGTCCAGATCGCCGACTATTTGCGATCGGACAACCTTCCAGTCGTTGTCTCGACCGTGCCCAGAATTCCCCGATCGGCGCCCCACCAGGGGTGCCGCCCTCCTGCCACACATCGATCGTCAGCCCGCCCGCGGGAGCTACGAAACTGCTTCAGCCCAATAACTAGCAACGTCCTGAATCGCGCTCAGAATGGCGGAATCTGTAAGTCTAGATTCGTTCAGGGGCAGCAGGTCATCGAAGTTAAGGACTCCAATTGGATCTCCGAATCTACGCCGAAAAACCGGGAAGCTTAGCACCGACCTGATCTGCTCCCGCTCCAGGATCTTCATATTCGTCACCTCTACTCTGAATGGGAACGCTATGCCTCGTTTAGCGAGCTCCCACTCGCCGGGATAGCCGCCTAGCACGGGCACCTTCAGTTCTATTGCCTTGCTAGCACAGCTGGCATCACCGATCTCCCAATTGTTATCCACTTCAAACTTCCCGTACGCCGTGCTCTCATACTTCATTCGCAATGTCTCGCGATCTTTATCAAGCTCCATGTAATTGGCGCGCACCTCTCTAATTCCATTCGCGTGTAGGAACTCAACTGCAGTTCGAAGGATACCGTCGGCCGCACCACGCTCACTCGCTGTCGAAAGTATGCGCTGAGTCTGAAAGAACGAAATCAAAGTGGCAAATGAACCTAAAGCAAGTAGCGCGAATATCGTCCAGCCGTGAAATGCCGAGGCTAGCGCGAGAAATACCGGTCCGACGAAGATTCGGACGAACTGACTCCAGAAGCGATTCATGTTAGTCTCCCTCCTCGATGGGAGGCGTCACTTGCACGAGACTGTTAAGGTCCGATGACATGGTCAGATTGAATAGGACCCCATTAGAGAGCTCCGCATCGCGTGAATCCTTGGTGTCCCAGAAGACTCTCTTTAGCAGTCCAGCCAGAGTAGACGGAAGGTACGCTTCTGAAGCTTCCCCAGGCTGACTGGCAGTGAATCTAACTACAAGATGCTGACTGGCTGCAATCTGCGGCCACATGCCCGGGAGCTTCGCAAGACGTTCCGGTGCAAGCACACCGCCAGGTTCATCGGGCGTTGCAATGACTACCTGTTGAATTCGCGAATTCAATATCGCGACAGCGCACATAGGGCACGGTTCGAGAGTCGTGTAGATTATTGACTCGCTCGTAACGGGGGTCTGCGAAATCGGCCGTACATAGATGTTGCCGGATGACTTCGCGACGGCCCTAGAGTCAACCCAAGCAAGCGGTTTGCTTGCCGAGTTGTCGGCATCTCTGCGGAGGAATTCACGAAGGTTGCGAATGGCATTTGCTTCAGCGTGACCAAACGGATCAGATTCGGAGATAGCAGTGTTTCGTGCAATGCTTACAAGCTCGATGCCGTTAAGCCTGAGCACAAGTGCAGCCGCGATGCCATAATCGCCAGCTCGGCTTGCTTCCGCAGCCCTGCTGAGCAGAATAGTAAAATACTCCTGCGCAGTGAAAGGCTCTGCCGAGGACAGGCTAAGTTCGAGATAACTGGCGATTTCTTCATTTGAAGAGTTAGGGGCCGAGTCGCTCAATGTCCTTCGTCTCCTCATTGGCGGTAGGAAATCAATGTGATTCATTTAATGGATCGGCAGGGCGGGGACTTCCGGATCATACCGCGTTTTAGCTGTTGTTGGCCATAGGTCAGTTATGAACGGCGCGCCCGCCACTCCACGTCGCCATTGCGCGGTGTCAGATCAGCGAGGAGGTCACCGGGCGGCGGATGGGAGGAACCCGGTGCGCCGACAGTTAGCTGGTCAGAAGGGGAACGGCAGGGCGGGGTGGCGTTCCCAGGCGGTGATGATCGCGCCGTTGCCCATCTGCCGATCCGGTGATGCCTGCCCTCCCATGCCGCATCCAAAGGCGCGGTTTCGGCCCTGCAGGTCCGCGTGGAAGGTCGTCAGCGCTGCTGCTATCGCGGCGGCCGTGTACGTCGCCGCTCCGGGCAATCTAAAAGCCCACACACGATAATGTCCAGGTCGGACATCCGCTTCTCGGCATGTGCGGATTAGCCAGGACAGACCGGCTCAGGCAGCGTGCGAAGATTATCACACCATGGCACCATAACGTTGCTTATGGTGCGACGCTGACGGCCGCGCTGATCGGCACGGTGCGACACATATCGAGCCCTCTTTGCGCGCTCAACTGCCCTTCCATGTCCCGCGCCAAGTAGGTCGGCCCAGGAGATCCGGGACTGAACTGCGCGGGCGTTCTTGAGTGGCAACGGTAACCTTGATCATTTCGCCGTAGACGACAGTGAGCAGAGGACGTGTCTGGAGTCCTGCCATCGAATCTGGCCCAACACTCAGCGCCTTGGTCGATGGTGAGCGGGTCAAGAACGGAGAACCGGGCCAGATGGAGCAGCACAGGCGCGGGTTGGGCCGGATTCAGTGGCACCGGGCCGACGTTTCTGGCGCGGGACATTTCAGCTCCATCCGCCGACGGGTGCCAGACAGAGCCGGTTGCATGTTTATTCATGATCGCGAAGCGCGGGAACGCGCTGTCATGCCGCGAAGGGTGAATCGCACCATCGGATTCGGGTTGATGACAGGGATTGGCCGCGTCGGCAAGCGACGGTCACGACGCTAGGTTGCGCACTCCTGCAAGAGGCGGTTGACCCAGGCTCTCGGCGGGATGTCGTCCAGGCTGAGCAGATCGGTCTTGGGCGAGATCTGCCGGTGCAGCACGTCGTCGGCCTGGAGCTTGAAGTCGAGCAGCTTGCGCATGTAGCTCTTGTCTGTCTGGCTCCACGGGTAGTTGCTTGCCACGGCCGCGAAGTTGGCGCATCCCAGCAAGGGAGGGATGTGGTCGAGGATGGCCCTCAGTAAGGCGTGTGCGGCGTAGGCATTGCCCCGGATGTGGTTGTCATTCAATTCGTCAATCAGCTGCAAGAGCTTGGCGCGGTCGAACCGGTCCGTTGCCTCCTGGGCCTTCATGGCGGCGATTAGCTGGGCGCCGATGTAGGAAGCCTGCGTGACCGTCACGGTGCGCCCCGCACGTGAGGTCCCGCTCGTGGCACCGCGAGCGAAGACCACGTGCCTGGAGGCCTGGTTCACCGACTCGACATGCCACCCGGCTGCCCGCCAGGCAACCGCCTCGACCTTATTGTCGTTCCCCCACCACGCGCGATGATTGCGCGCAGAAGCCGGGAGCGGACCGACAAGCTCTTCCACCTCGGCAAACGTCATCCGCGCTTGGTCGCCAGGGCGGCTGGCGAGGTGGTCACGCAGCGGGTCGTACTTCCCCACATCAACCTCCCGGGACTACCTCAGCCGAATGATTGGACCGTACCCCTATCACGGGCCCTGGCAGCGACCAGAGCGGTGGCAGTGGGGCACATCAGGCCCGCAGGTAAACCGTCGCGGTCAAGCCAGATGGACATCCAGTCCCTTCGGGAACTCCAGGTACCGCGCCGGATGCTTGCTCAGGCCGCGCCTGGCACGGTTCGCAGGCCTCGTGGTCGCTGCCTGGCGGGTCGCAGTGTCGAAGCATGACGCACCTCAGCGAGTTACTCCCCGTCCCGTCCAGCCACATTACCGATCCTGGCCAGCTGCAGCTCGCTGCGGCGGCCTACCTAGCCCGGTTCAAGGGCCCATCCCGTGATCACACCGACTCGGACCTGCGTTGCTACCTCACCTGGTGCTCCGACCGCAGCCTGGATGCGCTGGTCTCCCAGCGCCCGCACCTGGAGCTGTACATCCGCAGGATGCAGGAAATCCGCCGGTTCAAGCACTCCACCGTGTCCCGCCGGTTCTCCGTGGTGGCCGGGTTCTACCGGACCTGCGTCATCGACGGCGTGCCGGAGCACTCCCCGGCCGAGCATGTCCGCCGCCCGCGGTGCCGCCCGAGTCACCCACTCTCGGCTTCACTCACCTGCAGTTCGAGACCCTGCTCACCGCCGCCCGCGAGTCCGCCAACCCGAACGACTTCGCCCTGGTCGCCATGCTAGGGCTGCTGGGCCTGCGAATCTTCGAAGCGACCGGCGCGGACATCGGCGACCTCGGCGAGGAGCACGGCCACCGGGTGCTGCGGGTCTGCGGCAAGGGCGCCAAGGTCATCCTGGTCCCGCTGCCGCCGGCGGTCGGCCGGGCGATCGACCGCGCCACTGGTGCGCGGGCCAGCGGGCCGATCCTGCTCAGCGGCCGCGGCACCCGCGCACATCTGCCGCATTGAGTTAGGCCCGGGTAGCGTGCGCCGTCGATGGTCAGCTCGACCCGCTCGTTGTAGAAGCACATCAGGCCGGCGATTCCTGCAGCTGAGGGAATCGGGGTCTGGTAGCTCCACACGAGATCGTCGTGGATCTCGTCGCCGACCTGCACCGACCAGTAGGACGCCTGGCCTTTGAACGGGCAGGTCGTCTGCCGGGCGGTGGGCCGCAGCAGGTCAGTGCGCACATCCTCGCGAGGAAGATAGTAGCGGGCCGGCAGCCCTGTCTCGTGCAGGACAACGGCCCGGTCGGACTCGGCGACCTTCTCGCCACCCACGGAAACCTCGACGCGGGCATAGGCTGGCATGATCGTGATCTGGTGCCCTCTAGCCATGTACCTGGCAACCACCCGGCAGCCGGAACGATTCCGGCACACCAAACCTCATGGCCGCCACCAGCGCAGACCCGGCCGCGGCCAGCTGCTGACCGCCGCCGGGTCACGCCGCACGAGGACAAGCCCCGCCGCCGGGCCAGCCAGCAACGGCACCCGCATTCACCGCTGACGAGCGTGGCCACGCTGGCCGCCTAGCCCATGCGGGGAGATGTGGTTGTGATCGTCCTGGGCGGATGGCTGGATGCCGCTGCGCCGGGCGTTCCTGGTGCGCGGGCCGACCCGCACGGGTGAGGACGTGGCGGTCGGCACCCCTGGGCCGTTGCGTCGGCGCTGACCGCAGGCGGCAATGCCGTCTGCCCTTGAGCGCGCTCAGAGTTTCACTCTTCTGCCGCTGCAGGCGTGCCGCGCCTTGCCTGTCCAGCTGCTGCGACACTTAGGGCATGCAGGCACGCCGTGCCGTCGTTGAGCACATGAGCTTGTGATCTTGGACCAGCACGTTGCGGAGGACGTCGGCCCATGCCATGCGCGGTCGCCGGTACCGCAGGCGGCAGCAGCATGCTGGCTGTCGGCCGTGTGCGGAGCTTTCCACTAGCCGCTTGAGTCCCGGCGGCAGACTGGTCGCCGCTCGCGACTTCGGGACGATGCCGAGAGGGGCGGCTTGTCGCCAAAGCGTGGTGACGGTGCGCTGGCGCGGATGAGCAGTAGCGGGCGAGAGGTAGAATTGACTGCCAGACGGGACGCCCCGGCCGTGGTGCGGTTTAGTGGAGTGTGATGGCAAGCGGGATCATTGACTCGTCGACTCTTTATGAGCCAATCCATCTTTTCCGTGAACGGAAGATGGCAGCCACGTCTGCCTGGACCTGGCGCTGTAGCGTCGAGGTAACGAACGCATTGATACATGGCCGCCAACTGGGTATTGCTCATACACCCGCCCTGTCGCTATACCCGGGGCCTTGGGGATACATCCACCGGCATTTGAGTGATCAAGTTCAATTGCTTACTCCGCCTGTACGGATACAGCGTGAGGCGCGCGAGATCGCTAACAGCTGGGCGGCCAGCGACGAAGGTGCTTCTATTCTCAGGAGAAGCATTGAGCCTTCATATTACCATTCTAGAGGTGATCAATCGCGAACGAGTTTTGTTCGCTATCAAGAAAACATGGTCGTGCACACTTGGCCAGCACTTGTCGGACCTCAAGAAATCTTCGAGAAGCGGAACATACGTGTGATATCTCAGATAACAGGTACTTCGCAGAGGGAGCTGCGTCGGGTTTACGAGGCGTCGAAGGACGGCCGGAGTCTCCGTCGATTTGCAGCCGATCCTTCCTCCGATAATGAGTTGCTCGCGATCGTTTGGCATGCTTTCTTGGTTGACCTGTTGATTCGCGGGAGATATCATGATGAAGTAGCCCGTATGCACGGTAGCCAAGTTCTTCATCATCCAGCCAGGAGTCCCATCCTTGGGCGGCTTTACGGGACCCATACGCGATATGGAGTTACTAATACCGACCGGGCATTCTCGAACATCCTTCTTGCCGGGTCATTGGCTGAGCGCACACAACAGAAGCGGATAGATCTGTGGTTGGAGAATATTTTCAAGGCAAGAAAGGCTGCACAACAGGGCGGTCTCGATCTCGTCGCACAGGAAGACAACAAAGTCGCGGAACGCATCGCTGCCGAGCGGGCCATGGAGCTGGGCCTACGTACGCACGCACTGTTGTTTGACGAAGTTACGGATGCGGCTATCGCGACAGGAACGGGACTGATGACATCGTTCTTACTTAGTGGATGGGTCGACGTGGCTATCGCGGTTGGTATGTATGCGGCTGCGAGGTCCGAAGAGTTGGGAAGTAGGGCTGGTCGTTTAGCATTCGAGCGCCGAAAGCGACTTGGAGAGTTCGCATCGTCCGGCGCCGGCAGGGTGGAACGTGAATGGTCGTAGTTTCCGCACCATCTTGGAAGCGGCCAGCAATGGCCGGACGTTAGACGTCGCCATGCCCAAGAACGCATCGGGAACGTCCGCTTGCTTTGCTGAGCGTGCCACCGCCGAACGCGCACGGTGTGCGTCACTCCTAGGTCGGCCGCTTCTGCCGCGAACAGGTACGTCGGAACCTAGGTTATACGGCGCGATATGCGAGACCTTGCGCGACGGTGGCGGCAGCTGCCATGCGTGCAGGCCTTGTCGTTCGCGAACCCGATACGGCCTTGAGAGTGGTGCGGATCGAGTCGGTTGTCGGTCGGCTTGGTCGACGGGCACCGCGTGGCTTGAGGCCTGCGGAGCTGGCCCGCCGGGATGTGACCTGGACGTCATGCTTTCAACTTGCCGACGTGGGCGCTCACTGGAAGCTGCCGCGGCATCGAGGTCACGGCAGTTGACTACCTCTGCAACCACATCGACGTGCTCGCGCGCGGCGGGCCCAGCAGGTGCTGTCCTCTCTGCTGGGTTACTTCTTCCGCTTGCGTGGTTTGCTTCGCGGACGGGCTGGCCTGGGCGGTGTGGCCTTCATGCTCTCCAGGGGGACGAGTTGCGATGCATCCCGATCCAGGTCTGGGTCGGGCCCCGGCTCGCGGTTGTCGAACAGCAGCCGGAGAAACTGCGTGCCCCTGGAGTCGAACAGCATTAGAGCGGCCCGAGGTGCTCCTACCTGATGTTTCTTGGCGGATAGGTACGGCGCGAGGTAGGAGCTAGCCGCGTCTGCGGTTTCGTCGCGGCCGCAGCAGGCCCACACGAGGACGAACGGCGTGCCCGCGGTGTCGGTGAGAATGTGGGTAGCGGAGTGATGCTGTCCGTCCTGTTTGACCCGACGGGCTAGGTCGCGGGCGTAGCGGCCGAAGGCGCGCTGCGCCCGGGTATTTCCCTCGAGCAGCATCGTGGTCGTCGATAGCCAGCCGGGTTGCTTGCTGGCAGTGATGTCGTCGATGAGTTTGAGCAGTGCGGCGTCGCCGGGCAGGGCCGGCTTATCCGCCGGGAGGTGCGAGGGATCCAGTTGCGCCTCGTACCAGGCGTCGAGAGGTTCGGTCTGGCTTTCGACGATTTCCCGCTGCTGGCGTTCGTAGCGACGACGCGCCGCAACCGTCGGTTCACCGCTCCACGGGAGGGCCTCGGCAACCTCATCGGGGTTGGGTTCGACGTACATACCGCGGTTGAGGAAAAGCAGGTACAGATCAAGTTCGTCGACCGCGAGGTACTTCGTGGTGGCGTGCGGGTGTGTCCGTCGCCGCAAGTAGAGGAGCAATTCGCTGGGCCGGTCGAGAAGTTCGCAGATGATACGAAGATCGTGCAGCGACACGGTCCACGGAATGTGATCGGGCGTTAGAACCCCGGCGCCGACGAGCATCGCTGTCGCGGTGCTGACGCCCGAGAGGTCTTCCAGGCCGACAGCGATGGTGTGTATCTCGCGGACATTGCTGACATCAATCCACTTGTCATGGTCACATCGAATCCGCTTGTCCGTGACAATCCGCTGGCGCAGTCGATCAGCCTGGCTCGCTGCGGCGGTGACAATGTCGCGAAGTTTGCCGTGAAGCCGACGCGCGACACCTCCACGCGCTTCCGCAGTGAGCGCGACCGACTTCACCTCTACGATGAAAGCGACGTCGTCGATGAGGATGAGGCCGTCCGCCTCCACTCGCTTGGTGAACTTACTCGGATCCGTCTGAGGAACCACTGCGGTCGGATCGGGGACAAAGTAGTTGAACGAACGATGGACCTCGGCTCCCGGAAGTACGCCGACCAGCAGGTCTATCGCAGCGTTTTCCACCCATTGACCACGGTGGTGCTCGTATGCAGAGGTTCTACCCGCCTCCTTCAGCTTCGTCTCCAGGACCTCGCGGACCGCAGGAAGAGCGAGACCGTCATGCACCAGCATTCGCCGACCATCGGCATCTGCGACGATTGGTGCCGTGCGGAGCGGATTGTCCCCGCGGAAGAACCGGTCCATCACCTCATCGACGTCTCTCGGACCCCTCAGGGTGAAGGTATCGATCACAGCTGCCACCGTGTCGAGGGGCAAGCTGGACTCGTCGGCGACCGCCTGAAGGTCGATCACTGCAGATTGGTCGACATAGGTCGTCAGGTCCTGGATGGCGGCATAGATCTCTTCGGCGACCGCCTGGTGTTCTGGGTCGAGGTCTGCGCCGCGGCTGGGAAGCTCTGGCGCGTCGCGGCGGCGCTCCCGAGCCCACGCCGTGATCAGCGGCATGCTGGCGACACGCACTGTTTCCATGCGTTCGAACCTGCGCGCTAGCTCTTTGGCTGACAGCATACGGACGGCCTCGAGAACGTTCACTGCCTCGATTCCGGAGAAGCCCAGCACGGTGCGGCAGTCGGCACCGACGTCCGGGTCGTTGAACAGCCCGCGCAAGGTATCCAGCAACATATGTGGATACACGGGGTTGCGGAGCATGACCTCCCGCTGCGTCGAGTGGTACACCACCTGGCTCAGTGCATCCGTTGGCGGCGAGTCGAACAGGGCGATCATGGCGCCAGCATCCAGCGCTGCTTGTGCAGCCACCTGAACGTTCGGCGGATAGAACTCCGCATCAGGGTCGCGCGCGGGCGCAACGGCTCCCGCCGCGTCGCGGCACACCAGCGTCAGCGCGATGAGTTCGAGGACAGCAGCGGAGGGCTCCACCCCGTAGACGGCACGAGCCACCACCATTCCGGTTCGGACACTCTGCACGACGCGAAGCACGCCGTGCCCGCGAGCTTGGACAACCAGATCGTCAAGCCCCCGCCGCAGGTCCGCACGCGCCGCCGCCGCCGCTTCCTCGAAGCTGCTCGCGCCGCGGATGTAGCCAGCGAAGCGATCGAATGCCCCCATGATCGCTTCGACGGGCCCGGCCGCCGCGTCCGAGCGCGCGTGCTCCTGGCGAGCGCGCGCCTGCGCCCGTTGCTTCTTCGCCCGACGGGCGCGCCGCTGACGCCCGGTCGTCATGACACGATCACGACAGCTAACCTACGGGCGCACTACGACGCAGCGACGGATGTCTGCCGAGGACGAGCCGCCTCGTAGCTCCGATCCCGTGCATGCACGAGGCCGCGCTGGAGGTAAAGTGCTTCGGCTTGCCCGCATCTCGGTGGATCTTATGCTGATCGCACCAAACATCACCACAAGCACCGGGACAACGCGCCTCTTCGAGCGCGCTCCATCAAATACTCCAACTCGCATAGCGGATCATATCGAAACGCTATTGGACTCGGCTTAGCGTTTGGTTAGATATGGCGTCGGCAAGGACCTGGCGTATCGGGGTAGGCGGGTGGCTGGCGCAAAGATCTCTCGCTCTGCCGACGGCCCGGCGGTACCCACCGAGGTCGACCGTACTGCATAACTATGCATCGCTACCCCGCCCACCAAAGACGCGCTTCTGCCGCATAGCGCGCGCTACAGCTGTGACGCGATGGACTAATGAGCTGCCTCGTACTGGCGCATGACGCCGACGCTGATCCGGCCGCGCTCGGAGACCTTCAAGCCCGCCGCCTTGGCCCAGCTCCGCACCGCAGCACGATCGGCTGAAGGGCTGTCCTGGCGGCCGGAGCCACGGCGGCCGTTGGCACCGGGTATCCGCCGGCCGGCCTCGGTGAACGGGGCGAGTGCCTTCTCGAGCTTTGCCCGGTTCTTGCTGGCGAGGTCGACTTCGTAATTCACGCCGCCCAAGCTGAACGAGACGGTCTCGGCGTTCTCCGAGCCATCAAGATCGTCGGTGACAATCACAGACACGCTTCTGACCATGACACCGGATCGTCCAGCCGGGCTGGCGCATTGTCAATGCGGCAGGCCGGTGAACTAGGCTGTGTGACCGTAATGTCAGCAGCTGCCGGGGCGCTCGCAGCGAACCAGGGCGGCGCACGGCGCGTACCTGTCGTGCTAGCCGCACTGGGTCGGCGACGATCCGGCGACGGAAGCACAGCATGGGCAAGTACCTCGACCAGCCGGGCGGTGGTCTTGGGGACCCCGGTCGCGTCTGCGCCCGGCGCCTCGGAATCCGGCGGTGCGGCCGCGCACCTCCGTCACACTGAGTGACGGCGACTGATACGGAAAGCGCGCACGGAGCCGCCGATATGGTCGGAAACTGTCGGCCATGGACTTCTCCCGGTGCGATACGGCCAGATAGTCAGGCCGCGGGAACACGGCCCCGGCGCCAGCACGAAGTAGACCCGACCCGCGACAGCAGCTCCCGTGCGCCGGCCTCCTCCCGGCAACGCATCCACCAGCTCGAACGGCACGATCCGGGTCAGCTCGCCGCAGCGCGGGCCGCGCCGGTTACCGCTCCTGGAGCACAGACAGGATGTTCCCGGCTGGATCTGTGAACCAGGCGATCAGCGGCCCGCCGCCACGGACGATGCCCTTCTCGTCCGCTTCGGCGCCTGGGTACCGCTGCATCTGGACGCCGCGGGCCGTGAGCTCGGTGACCGCAGCTTCGATGTCGGGTACCGGGAAGTTCAAGATCGTGAAGGTGGCCGGGACATGGTCGTCCCTGGGGTAGGCGATCACCTGCGCCCCGCTGCCCAGGCGGATGCGGAGCAGGCCGTGGTCCTCAGCGACGTCCAGGCCCAGGATCCCGGCGTAGAACGCCCTGGCCGCCGCGGTGTCGCTGACCGAGAACCCGCTGAAAGCCTTGCTGCCGCCGAACATGACCGCCTCCTCCTGTGATCGCGGGCCGGCGCCGTTCCCGGCTGGAACGACCGGGCCGCCGCCGGAGCCCGCGGACTGGCGGCCCGCTGCCCTGATGCCCGATTGTGCCATTGCATGAGGAGGAACACCGCATGCTGCGTGCTCGCCCGTCTGCGCCGCCGGTCCGCTGCCGGCCGCGCCACGCGGACCGCCAGCCAGGCGATCTTGGGCCCGGCGTGCCGCGGGCCGTCTGGCCGGCGAGTCACCAGGCCCGCAGCCTGCGCGTGCTGTTCGTCGCCGCTGGTCACAACAGCGTTCAATCCGAGTCACCGGCGTCTTGGGGGCATGACCGGCGCTGGCAAGGCCGCCAGTTGTGCTCGGTGCACTGGCGAGCCGGGGCAGGCCCAGGCGAATGACCGGCGCCGTGTTACTGGCCCTTCCGCGGGCCAGCAGCCGAGCCAGATGTCCCGTCCGGCGTCCGCTGACGTGACCAGCTCGCCGCGGTGAAGGGCGTCAACGTATTCAGAGCGCTCGGGCAAGGGCAGGTACCAGCCGCCGGGGCCCGCGAATACGGCACCGAACGCCCGGGCGAACCGGGCAAGCGGCTCGTCCTGGGGTGCCATCCGAAGTGCGGCGCGTACGGCGGCAGCCCGGCGGCCAGCGCGGTTCGCTGGGATTGCAGGTGCAGCAAGTCACGCCGGGACGCCAGGATGCGGCCGGACAGGGCGGCAGCGCCCTGGTGGTCGCGTGGTGGCGCGGGTGGCCGTGACACCAGCCGCGGCGGACGGCGTCCCCGATCAGCTCGCTTCTGGTCTGGTCCAGCACGGCCCTGAGCAGCGCGGGCAGGCCGATCGTGCTGCCCGCGGCGGCCAGCCCGCGCAACAGGACCCGCTCGTAGCCGGCCAGCGGCCCGGCTCCCTGAGACGGCGCCGCAGTGAGCAGCCAGCCGACGCTGTCGCCGGGCGGGGGCTGCCCGAGATGCAGGTGCCCGCGAATCGCCAGGTCCGCCAGCGTGGCCGCGATGCCCCCGGGATCACCCGCCCGGCGCACACCAGGCCGACCTGCCCTGGCCGCAGGCCATCAGCCGGGCCGGGTGCCCGCGGGATCCCCGCATCCACCTGGTCAACCTGCGCGGACCGCTACCGCCCGGCCAGCGCACACGGTGACCAGCCAGCCGGCCGGCACGCCCGCGGCACCTCCCGGCGGCTCGCGGTCCCGCCGGGGTCACCCGACCACCACGCAACGGCATTCACACCGCGTAACGGACGGTACTTTGGCGGGCAGCGCCCAGTGCCGCCGATATGGTCGGCAACCTGGTCGCCAAGGTAGCTACCCGATGTCGCTCCGAACCGGCTGATCTGTATGCCGCTATGCGCATGGCCCGGCGGTCGGTCGGCACCCAGCGATAGTCCGTCTGCCGCCCGGACGAATCCGGCACCCGGCCAACTCTCTCGATTGGCCACGGCCCGGTAGCACGGCCCGGTATTTCAGTACGTGATGCCGGGGAACTGCTCGCGGGCGTGCTCCAGCTGGCAGGCCCGCTCGCGGGGCCAGCCGA
>Ga0209517_10007645_pt1 | contig 12875 bp, 10 predicted proteins | sample PeaSoiMetSII2010_FD_187695 | JGI IMG/M metagenome (GOLD analysis project Ga0209517, IMG submission 187695) | Peat soil microbial communities from Weissenstadt, Germany - SII-2010 (SPAdes) (version 2) | ecosystem: Environmental > Terrestrial > Soil > Wetlands > Peat | place: Germany...
GGGCTCCCAGGACGCATCAAAAGGCAACGAATAGTCGGTGTACGATTTGACGGTCAATCCGGCTCCCGAGGAGCCTCCCGTCCGTACCCCGCCGAACTGCCCCTGCGACGGGCGTGAATTGATGATGCTCGGGTTGGCGGTCACGGTCGGGAAATATTGCGACCGAGCTTCGCGAACCAGAGCCCGCGCTGCGAGAAAGCTGTTCGCCGCAGCTGCGATTTCTTGGTTCGAAGAACTCGCCTTCTCTTCCAGTTCGTTCAATTGCGGATCGTTGAATGCCTCCCACCACTTCCCCCGGGTTGTGCCATCTCTCGGCTGAGCCGTCCGCCAAGAATCCGGTCCATTCGGACCGGCCTGCGGGAGTTCCTTGTAGGCTGCCGGGCTTTGAACCGGTGGACGCACATACTTGGGACCGACACTGCAACCCATCACCGGCAGCAGAGTCGTTGCGAGCGCAACCCGCAAAAGGGCCCGACCAATCCTGAGGCAGCGTTCATTCGCCGATGTACACATCGACCAGCTCACCTGGATAGAGATTCACATTCGCGGGCTTCTCGATCTTGAAAATCACGGGCAGAACCCGGACGTCCACACGTTCTTGGCGTTGATCGGAGAGCTCGATTTTCGGAGAAACAAACGGCTGCACCCGGACGAACTCCAATGGAATCTTGACATTCGACCCGCGGATGGACATTTGCGCCTTCATTTTGGAGGCCGTGGGCAGCCGTGGGACCAGAATTTCGTCTATGTAGCAGCGAACGTGAAGAGAGGTCGAAGAACTCCCCAATGTAATGACGGGATCCGCGCCCTGCGTGTATGCGTCATAGGATCCCTGGGGGGATACATAGTTCCCAACGATTGTGTTGATGGACAGCACAACGCCATCCCGTGGGGCTCGCAGGGCATACTTGTCGAGCAGCGAGCTGGAGGCGGCGTAGGCTTTTTCCAGTGCGTGTTGCTGCCGTTCCTGATTTCGAATGTCGTAGACCCAAGCTCCTGCCTTCGTCAATTCGTACTGCTTTTTGGCAACTTCGAGATTCGCTTTCGCAACCGCGGCGGCATTGATTGCGCCGTCCAACGCATCCTTGCTCACAGATCGCGGATCCATCTCGTAAGCCGCTTGCTCTTTCTGCAAAGTATCCTGGGCGGTTTTTAAGGTGGCTTCCGCAGAAACCACTTGCGCGCCGGCGATATCGAGGTTTTCTTTTCTCGGCTGCGCTTTCAGCTCTTCCAGGAGCGCCTTCGCAGCTTCTGCCTGTGAACCCTGCTGTTCCGTCGTCGCTCTTTGGACCGAATCGCCAATCCGAAGCAGGGGCTCGCCCGCTTTAACTTGCTGGCCCTCGGAAACGAGGATTTCTTTGACCGTGCCCGCCACTTCCGGATAAATATTGATGTTCTCGCCGCTGGTCTGTGCGCTCTCGACAATACCTTCGGCATAGATCGCGCTCGAGTAGGGGCTCGCCGCTGGATCGAAGGCTGGGGGCAGCGCCGGTTTCGTAATGCCGGAGTAGATTGCGGACGCAAGCCCACCCAGGACTCCGACGAAGGAAATCACGAAGATCATCCTGTTTTTCACGCGGCCCTCTCTTGTGACCCGCGGAGGCGACCGTCTTCCATCTTCAAGATTCGCGTCGCAAATTCATAAATCCGTTCATCGTGCGTCACGACGAGAATGCAGCGATCTTTGTTGAGGACGTTCTTGTGCACGAAACTCAAAATCGCACTGCCGGTGTCTCCGTCGAGCGAGGCAGTCGGTTCATCCAGGATCAGAATGTCCGGCTGACCGGACATGGCCCGAGCAATGGCCACGCGCTGCTGCTCTCCTCCACTCAACTTCACCGGAGGCAATTCGGCGCGGCTCTTCAGACCAACGATATCGAGGTACTTCTCCGCTTCGTGGATTGCTTCATCCCAACCCTTTCTCTTGAGGATCAGCGGAATCGCCACGTTCTCCGCGGTGCTCAAGCGGGGAAAGAGGTGATAGTCCTGGAATACGAAGCCAATTTTCCCCAACCGGAAATCAGCAAGTCGATCGGAACTCAGCCCCCAAATGTCGACTCCTTCCACCAAGACCTTCCCATCATTGGGCCTGAGAATGCCGGAGAGCACGCTGAGCAAGGTCGTTTTCCCGCTCCCTGAGGGGCCCACGATATAAACCATTTCGCCGAATTGAGCTTCCAGGTTGACCTCTCTGAGCGCCATCGTCTTGGCCTCACCTTCGCCAAACCACTTGAACAGTCCGATCGCTTGAATGGCTACATTCGGCATCTCATCCTCGGAAAATATCGAATGGCTCAATTCTTAGAACCCGTCGGATCGCAACATAGCTGGAGACCGCTGCAATCACGACAACCAATCCGAAGGCAATCGCGAGATTGCCGTAGGTAATCATGGCGGCGTAGATGGGAAGCCTTAGCTTGGCGAGCCAGATCAAGAGCGCACACAGCCCAACTCCCAGACCGTAGCCAGTGAGTGCCGTGAACGTGGCCTGGAACAGGATCATGCCCACCAGGTCGCGGCTTTTTGTGCCGATGGCCTTCAGCGCTCCGAACCGTTCCAGGTTTTCGAGGATGAAACTGTAAAACGTTTGACCCGAGATCGACAGGCCAACAATGAAGCTGATCGCAGTCATAATTAGAATGTTGGTGCCGCCGCCCGTCTCGTAGATGAAGAAGTCCGCGGTCTTTTGCATGAACTCTTTCTTGGTTCGTGCGCGGTAACCGAGCGCCTCGACTTGCTGTTTGATCCGGGGTATATCGTTCGTGCTCTTCGGCTCCACAAGCACGTACGAGATCGTGTACCGAGGATTCGGGATGTACTGGATGGCTCGCTCGTAGGTCGTGTACAGGGTCGGGAGGCCGTACAAGCCGGAAGTCGTCACCTTGGCGATCCCCACGATGACCCCGCGATGATCATTCAGCTCGAGTTCCGAGCCAACGTGGGGATTCTGGAGCTTGGGAAATTCCGCATCCCGCACCGCGATGAATCCATTTTCCGCATAAATGTCTTCGATCTTTCCCTCGATGAGGTCGGGTCTGCCAAACAGGCTTGTGTCGTCCAACCCGACGACGGTAACGGATTGATATGACCCGTCGGAAAGCTTGACCAAAGCCCCGCCCGAATAAAGAGGAACTGCATATTTCACGCCTTGCATGCTTCGAACCGCGTCCAGAACGTAATCCGGCATGCCTACCGAGTTGGATACGGTTTCGACGGCCGGGTCCATGACCCACAGGGATGCTCCAATGTTAATTACCGTGGCACACGCGTGGTTCAAGGCCCCGCTGAACATCGAGGTAACAAAGATCATGAGAAAAACGGCAAACGTGATACCGAGCAGCAATGCCGTGAATTTGGCCTTGTCATTGACGAGCAGCTTATAGGCAAGCCTGAGAATCCCCTTCACGGTTATTTGCTCCCGTCTTGCGAACTAATCTTCGGAGAAGGGCAGCAGCAAGTATAGACCGCGTATCACACGAGACAGTGACCCGGGTCACAGAGCCAATGCTAACCACGAGTATTTCGTTCACTTTGCGGAGGTTTACGGTTCTGAGGGGACCCATCGATCTTTCCAAGATGCAGACAACGCGGGTGAACGCCTTTGTATCTGTCGGAGCCGTCTATCACAAGCTCGCATTTCAAGAAGCTTTCTGATGCTTCCGGGTGGAATCCCTCGCCGTGTGTAGCGAAATGACACGGCTTCCACATGCGGATGCGCGCTCACGGTTTGCAGGGAATCCCAATCAAATAGGTGATCGGCATTTTGAGGCGTGAATCGCGACACTTGCCCGCTTGCCATTGATATCCCGCTGCGCTCAGTTTGCCGACTACTTCCCGGAGTTCGCCTGGCCGATATGTCCGCAGGCAGGAAACTACCCCGTCGAACAACAAGACGAGGGGAATGATCGGAACGAAATACGTGCAGAGCAACCGTGACCAGCGGAACGGTCTAACAAAAGGAGCCAAAAAGAACGGCGCCAGCGCCCAAAGAAAGATGAGGAGAATCGCCGGGGCGGTACGACTCGTGATTTCAAATATGCCGATCCCCTCTCCGGCGTCCACGCTGTTCTGAATGATCGCACTCGCTTCGTGAGGCGGAAAATGGTGAAACGACGTAAAGAGCGTGCGAAATCCATCTAGTTCACAGGGAACGTTCCGCGCGTCGACCGACCTTTCGCAGAAGGTGATTGGGATTTCACAACGGGCCTGAGCGATTTCGAATGCGGCGTGGTTTGGGTATTTGTCGGTCAGGGCAACACGGAACGCATCTGCCTCGCCTTTGAGCTTTGCGGAAAGATCCACCCAAGGCCCACCGCCGCCGGAACATAAGTCCACAATCGAGCGATTCCCTGTGGAGATAAGCGCGCGTTGAAGCAGCGGGACTACAGAAGCGTAGGCTCGCGACAGATTTAGAGCGCACTGAAGCGTGTCGGTGATGTCATTTCGAAGGAAGGCAGGGAACCATGTTTGTTCGTGGAGCTCGATGAACTGGATGCGGCGCATGGTCGTGAGTCGATGGGCAGTATGAGGCGATTCTCTTTCGGCGTCCAGATGTGGCGATAAATGCCCGACAGAAATGTGGGATTGACGTGGTCTTTGCCGGCCCATAGGCCGGTTACCAGAAGTTGGGTGAAAACCCGAACGAAGCACGCGCGACTATTTGGGGGGGGCGCCGGTGGACTTTACCTGTTCCGCGCCGGCGCGGCGCAGTCGCTGTTCCAAATCGGCGCGCGCTTCGTCCGGCGGATCGACCACGCCGATCAGAATTTTCCCGTGCGAGACTTGCGGGTCGTAGAGCTTGGGCTTCCAATTGGGCAGCCGCGCGCCAATCAACAGCGTGATGAGCGTGGTCACAATCGCGCCCATCATCGTTAGTTCGTAGGTGACGATGCCGGTGGGCCACGCGGCTACGATCGGCATTCCGCCCGTGATCAGCGGGTAGGCTGTCTGAGTATACCGTCCGAGGAGATAGCCGCACGTACCGCCAATCAAGCCTCCGAGTGCGGCGAACCATGGCATCCGCGTTTTACGTTCGCCCTGGGCGAATGAGTATTCCTCGAAAGGCTCCGGAGCCAGCACGACAATTTTGTCCGCTGCAATGCCCGCGGCACGCAAGGCGTTCATGCCTCGCTCGGCGGAATGAGGACCGGGGAACAGACCGTAAATGGAGTCTGGGATCGCCATATCAGGCTGTCGCCTCCTCATCCTCTCGCAGCAACACAGGATCCCGCTCAGGCTCCTGGTGCTGGCCCCACTTGAGTTCCCAGACCGAAATGATCGGGACAAACTTGGAGAACAGCATGTAGAGCAGCGCCATGGCGGCAAATGTTCCCACGGTGATGGTGATCTCGACCCAGGTCGGCCGGTACGTGCCCCAGCTATACGGCAAATACTTGTGCGAGAGCGAGGGCACGATGATCAAGAACCGCTCTAGCCACATACCAATCACAATCCCGATCGAAGCAATCACGCACCCCGTGATCGTCCGGAATTTCTTGATGGCCAAAAGCGGGAACGGAATCAGGAAGTTGCACGTGACCATAGTCCAAAACAGAGGCGAATACGAGCCCGTCTGCGTGAGCCAGAAGACGGCCATCTCCGAAGACTCATTGCCGTACCACGTCGTCAGGCGCTCGGCGAACACGAAGTAGACCCAGAGCAGGCTCATCACAAGCAATAGCTTCCCCAGATTCTCGAAGTGAATCGGTAGCAAATATTCCTCAAGGTGGAGGAGTTTCCGCAAGCACGCCATGGCGATGATCAGCGCGGCGATGCCGCTAAAGATCGCTCCGGCCACGAAGTAAGGAGCGAAGATAGTCGAGTGCCACATGGGCACGGGCGCCATGGCGAAATCCCAGGAGACGATGCTGTGCACGGAGACCGCCACGGGAATAATGGCGACGGCCATGATCTGCATGGCCTTTTCGAGACGGTGCCACTGCCGGGGCGAGCCGCACCAGCCGAGAGAGAGGGCGGTATAAATCTTTTTCTTGCCGCCGGTCGCGCGGTCGCGGATCAGCGCGAAGTCCGGAATCATCGGAAGCAGCAGGAAGGTGACGCTGCCGAGCAGATAGGTGTTGATGGCGAAGAAGTCCCAGAGCAGCGGCGAGCGGATGTTGGGCCAGATGCCGCGCTCGCTCGGGTAAGGGAAGAGCCAAAAAGCAAGCCAAGGCCGTCCCAAGTGGACGACCGGGAAGGTTGCGCCGATCAAAAGCGCGAAAACGGTGATGACTTCCGCGCATCGCGTGATGGGACGCCGCCAGGTGGCGTTGGCGAGGCGCAGGATGGCGGAGATGAGCGTGCCTGCGTGACTTAAGCCGATCCAGAAAACAAAATTCGTGATGTAGAAGCCCCAGAAGACCGGCCGGCGAATCCCTGCCACCCCGATCCCGTGGTACACCTGCCAGCCGAAGGCGCCGATGGCCGCAGCCACGACGGCCACAAGGCAGCCAAATACGATCCAGTACCTCGCCGAGGTCCCGGACAGCGGGCGCAGCAAGTCTTCATTTATGTGTTCAGGAGTCTTCGCCGCCATGCCATGAGTCCCGTTGAAGGTAAGTGACCTTCGGTAACGTCCCCAATTCGCCGAGAAGCTTTGTGGCCCGGTTCGAACGCGCGAGGCGCGAGACCTCGCTCTGGGGATCGCTCAAATCTCCAAACACCATCGCTTTTGTGGGACACGACTGCACGCAGGCCGGCTGGATCTCGCCATCCTTAACTACGCGCTTTTCAGCCGCGGCCTGAATCTCCCCCGCTTTGATACGCTGAACGCAAAACGTGCACTTCTCCATCACGCCGACCGAGCGGACGGAAACATCCGGATTGAGCTGCAAGTGCAGCGGCTTTTCCCAGGCCGGATTGTAAAAATTGAAAAACCGGACGTTATAGGGACACGCATTCGCGCAGTAGCGCGTGCCGATGCAGCGATTGTACACCTGGCCGTTCAGGCCTTCGGAGGTGTGATAGCTGGCGAAGGTGGGGCAAACGGGTTCGCACGGCGCGGCGTCGCACTGCTGGCAGAGCACGGGCATGAACTTCGTTTTCACATCGGGGAATTCGCCCTCGTAGTAACGCTCAACGCGAATCCAGTGTTTGGCCCGCCCGCGCGCGGCCTCATCTTCGCCGACCGTCGAGATGTTGTTTTCCGCATGGCACGCTACGACGCAGGCTTCACAGCCCGTGCAGCGGTCCAGATCAATCACCATGCCCCATTGATGCGCCATTGGTTCTTAAACCTTTCTCAGCGATGCTTTAGTTCGGGCGATTGTTCGGTCAGGCTGCCGCCGAACATCACGATCTTTCCCTCGCCAATGCGAGCCAGTTTCACGCGCGTGGCTGCCCAGGCAAGAGCTCCTGTTTCAACGACAGTCGTAGGCGCAAGAATCGAAATCGGATTGGCGCCGCGTCCGCTGGCGTAGCGCGTGAAATTCTCGTGGCCCTGACCGATGGGCATTGCGATGACGTCGGGCGCGATGCTTGGCGTCACCAAAGCAGGCGCCTGTAGCTTGCCGTGCTGGGACGCAACTTCGACAACGTCCCCCTGCTGGATGTTGAGTTTCTCCGCGGTTCTCGGGTTGATCTCAATCCACGTGCCCCACATGACGGTGGAAAGCGGGTCGGGAGCTTCCTGCATCCACGGCAAGTGAGCAAGCGAACCGTCGTAGAACATCTGCGAAGCAAACGGCAAGAAATGGAATGGAAACGCTTCGGGCGAACCGTCAAATTGCGGCGCGGTGTTTTTCATCGGCGAACCCGAGGATTTTCCCGCGACTGGAGCCAACGGCTTTTCATCAGCACTCCACCAGCCCCCTTGCTCCTGCGCCTTTTTCCAGAACTCGTCGGGATCCTTTGCGCTTTGGCTCCCTTTCTCCTTGTGGAGCGTTGTAAAGGTCGCTTTGAGCGTTTCGTCGTAAGTCTTCCACGGAAGTGCCTTCGCCACATCCCCTCCGAGCTGATGCGCGACGTCGAGAAGGACATCCGGCATCGAGCGCGTGTTGTGGAGCGGGTTCATCGCCGGAGGTGCCAGACTTACGACGGTTCTTGCGGAGCCGGACGGCGGTACGTCGTCGAGCCACGACTCCAGCGGCGAATGATCGGGCAGAATCAAGTCCCCGAGCGCGCTCGTTTCATCTATGAAACTTCCGAAGCTTGCGATGAAGGGAACTTTCTCGATGGCCTCGCGCACGCCCCAGGCAGCAGGCGTTGCGAACACCGGATTGGCGTTGTAGAGGAGAAGGACTTTCGCCGCGTCTGAGCCTGACTGCAACTGCGCCGCCAGCTTCTGAATCGAATTCGCTGCACCTTTATTCGCTTCCGAGGCGGCAGGCCTTGAATTCCAACTAGGACTAAACGAAATCCCACCCGGCTTTCCCACGCTACCCAACAGGGAATTCAGGGCATTCACCGCGAGTGCGTTGAACAGGCCGTTGGTCTGCGCCGTGGCTGCATCGCCAATCAACGCGACGGCGGGCGCGGTCGCGGCGGCTTCGCGGGCGATTCGAGCGATGGTCGTCGATGGGACGCCTATTTGCTTTTCGACTTTCTCGGGCGCGTAGTCGGGCAATCCCTGCGCCCAACCGTCGATCAACGATCCGGCATGGCCTGCGGAAGCAGCGGGGCGAAGTTTGTCGCGCAGGATCACATGCGCGAGACTCAACGCAAACATGCCCTCCGCTCCTGGCGGGCATGGAACGAATTCGTCGGCGCTCGCACCAGTCTGCGAGACGCGCGACTCGACTTGAACAAACTTAGCGCGCTGTCCCGGACGGCCTTTGCGCATGTGGCCGTAGCCGATGGACTGGGCCACCGGTGAATTCCAGGTCCCGAGAAAATCGGCACCAAAAGAGATCACGTAATTCGATTGACCAAGGTCAATCGTCGGGAGCGCTGCATACCCAAAACTCTGTGAATTCGCCGATCGGATCACCTGATTGTCAAAGAACTCAAACTCAATCGGAGGCGCGCTCTTGAAAGCAGAGACGAAATTGTCAAGGACCGTCCGCCGCTGTCCGCGAAGCGGCGACGTGAGGAAGGACAGCCGCCCTTCTTCTTTGCTCGCCTGCAACGCGGTAAGTTGGGATACAAGCTGCTTCAGCGCGTCGTCCCAGGTTATTTCTTTGAATTGGCCAGAGCCGCGCGGACCGGAACGCGCGAGAGGAGTCTTGATGCGATCGGGGTGATAGGTGACCTGCAATCCGGCCTGGCCGCGAGGACAAAGCTTGCCCTGATTGATTGGGTGCGCGGGATTGCCTTCGATCTTTTTCGGCAGTCCCATTTTCAGGATTCCGAGCTGGCCGTTGCGCACGACTTCGGCTTCGCCCTGCATCACACGCACAAGCGTGCCGCAGCCCGCCGGACAAAGCGTGCAGATGCTCGGTTTCCAGGTCGCGAGACCGGGAATCAGATCCTCTTCCGGAATGAACCGGATGAGTTGGTGGTCGGGGTTGCCGCAGCCTTCCAATGCCGCCGCTGCGCCACCCGCCGCCGATATTTTCAGAAAGTCTCTACGCTGCATGTCGTCCCTGTTGGCCACTGTCCGATGTTCGACTGGTGAAAGCTGGTCCGAAAAAGTGTGACACTTTGTGAGGGTGCCGATCGTTTGTTTTCAGTGGTTTAGGGGCAAAATTACTCGGCATGGTGTGACACTTAATTTGGCGCAAAGGGGCGCTCTTCGGGCGGCCGTGTGCGGAGTCCGCGCTGTACCGACCGTCCAGCCCGCATTCCGTCATCTTTTTCATCGTTCGCATTCTAGCCGCCTGTGAACTCTTTCTCGTCGCCGCAGTCCCAGGGTTAAAACCCTGGATTTCGCGGCCGAGACTTTCCGTGAGGCTCAAGCCCCACGCTTCCAGCGCTTCCACTGCATCATCGTTCGCATTTTAGCGACAGGCGCGGCGAAAAAAAAGGTTGAGCGCCTGTGGACTTTTTTCGAGCCCTGATGTCACGCAGCAAGGACCTTCAGGGGCTAAAGCCCACCGACTAATCGTTGCTGCTATCGCGGCTAAAGCCGCGACCTACAAAGCTCTCCTCTAACGTCGACTCGCCGGTCCCAGGGTTAAAACCCTGGATCCTGCAGGCGGTTTTTCGTGGGGCTTAAGCCCCACGCTTCCACCTAAAAACCACCAGCAAGCTTCGGACCGAAAAGCCTTAGGTCTGAAGACCTGAGCTACATACCGACCTGAAACCCAAGAGGGCGCAGAAAGCAGCGCCCCTACAAAATCGGACCGACACATTCGACTCCGCGGCTTGCGAAGTCTCAGTGCAAGAAAGCCTCACCCCAACGAAACGGGGTGAGCTACATAAAACCTTCAGAACAACAAATCAAAAATGACAGGTGACGCAATCCACGGGCGCATTGTGCTCCCGATGGCACTGAACGCAAGAACCCATCGTATGGTCCACTTTTCGCTCGGCCACCGTCTGCGTGCGCATATCGCCGTGACACGTGGCGCAGTCCACTCCCGCGCGAATGTGCGGCGCGTGATTGAACTTCACATGGGCGGACGGCTCGAATCCGTAAACGCGCTGCCACGGGATGTCTTCGCCGCGCGCGCGGTAAGCCGCCAACTTCTTGATCTCCGGTTTGTCGGTGGCGATCACCTGGTGGCACGTCATGCAAAAATTGACGCTCGGGATCCTGGCGTCGGGGCCCTGATCCACTCCCACATGGCAATCGGTGCACTGCATCCCGTTCGCGAGATGCACTTTGTGCGTGTAGGCAATGGGCTGGACGGGCTTCGTCCGCGCACCGAAGAATTCTCGCACCGCGTCGCCGACTGTGCGATGCGCCGTCGTGAAAACTGGCGAAGTCTGTGCGGCCGACTGGGACGACGTGCCGGAATCCTCGGCAGGCACGGTGCGGCTTAGGATCGCCCCCGCGAGGGCGACCACGCCGAGAATAGATACAACACGAAGCCAACCGTTCAGACGGAATGCCGGCAGCGACAAATCACCCTCTTGGAAACGATCTTTGATTGCGAACTCGTCATACTACATGCGCTCTCGTAGTCTGTAAACCTGAATCCGAGACAATAAGATTTCCTCGATCCTTCCATCGCGCTTGTCCAGGTATTATCATCTTCGAGTGGACAATCAGACCACTAGGCGCCCAGCCATCCTGAATAGGAAGAGATGAATTCATGGGCTTTAATGTATCAGTTCGCCAAGTCGGCGCTGTGACGCTCGTCACTATTACGGGATCGGTCATGTGGGCCGAAGCAGAGGCCTTGCACGAGATGTTTCGCGACCTGCTGGCAAAGGGCCAGAAGAGGATTCTTCTGAATCTAAGCAGCGTTAAGCACTTGGACAGTTCCGGAATCGGCGCGTTGGCCTGGGCCTACGTAACCGTAAGGAAGGCCGGCGGCGAACTGAAAATGGTGCATCTCAGCAAGCAGGTTCAATACCTGATGGAGCTAACCAGCCTCTACAAGATATTCGAAGACTATTCCGACGAAGAGTCCGCACTGGACAGTTTTCAATAGTCACGCGTCGCTGGCCGACGGGATTTTTCCATTTCTCTATTGACTAAGTCGGGATGGCCGCCCACCCTGTCACGGGTCAGCGTACGGCAGTCAACGACAAGAGCATGCCGCAAACCATCGAAGAGGAGAGTGCATGAAGAGAATTTCGGCCTTTGTTCTGTCCGCTGCGTTTGCTGCGGGTGTTTTTGCGACGGGAGCCTCACGGGCCGTTGCGCAGATGCAGAATTTCAAATCCGTTACGGACGAGATGCTGCGCAACCCCAGTCCGAATGACTGGCTCATGTACAGCCGGACGTACGACGCGTTTCGCGATAGCCCGCTGGCGCAGATCAACACGAAGAACGTGAAGAACCTGCGCATGGCCTGGGTGCGGGGGCTGGAAGCGGGCACGACCGAAACGATTCCGCTCGTGCATGACGGCGTGATGTACGTGATCGCGCCGGGAGGGTTCGTGGATGCGCTCGACGCGACCAACGGCGACCTGATCTGGGAGTACAAGCGGCCGTTCAAGAACCCGGGGCTCGCTGCGAACGAGCGGACCAAGGCGCTGGCGATTTACAAGGACATGGTCTATTTCACCGCTGCGGACGGGTACGTGATCGCGCTGGACGCGCGCACGGGCAAAGTCCGGTGGGAAACTTTCAAGACCGACACGCAGAATACGTCCGGCGCGCTGGTCGTTGACGGCAAGGTGATTTCGGGCGGCACATGCGGCAAGGGGAGCGACAGCTGTTTCATCGAAGCGGATAACGCCGATACGGGCGAGAAGATCTGGCGATTTTTCACCGTGGCGCATCCGGGTGATCCGGGATACGCGTCGTGGGGCGGATCGGATAACTCCCAATCGATGGCGTCGACGTGGGGACTGCCGGGCACGTTCGATCCCGGCCGGAACGTGCTGTACTGGGGCGTCGCGAATCCGATGCCGGATCAGCGCATGACGCGGCACAACGGCGATCCAGACGGTACTTCGCGCTCGACGCCCGCCGACCTCTACAGCAATTCCACGCTGGCGCTCGATCCCGCCACGGGCAAGCTCATCTGGTATTACCAGCACCTGCCGGGCGACGATTGGGACACCGACCACACCCACGAGCGCACGCTTGCGCGCGTGGCTTTCAATCCGAATCCGAAATTCGTCAAGTGGATCAATCCGACCGTTCCGCGCGGATCGGTGCACGACATCGCCGCGATGGTCGCGGAGGGCGGGACTGTGTTCGTGCTCGACCGCAACAACGGGCAATTCCTATGGGCCATGCCGTTTCCCTACGACGATCCGAATTACATCATGTCCGACGTGGATGTGAAGACGGGACAGACCACTCTGAACTGGGACCTCGTTTACAAGAAGCCGGGCGAACATCACATCATGTGTTACTGGAACACGCGGAGCTACTG